>Ga0209234_1000202_pt1 | contig 17981 bp, 13 predicted proteins | sample GraSoi013_1_20cm_2_FD_185816 | JGI IMG/M metagenome (GOLD analysis project Ga0209234, IMG submission 185816) | Grasslands soil microbial communities from the Angelo Coastal Reserve, California, USA - Sample 08_20_2013_1_20cm (SPAdes) (version 2) | ecosystem: Environmental > Terrestrial > Soil >... | reverse complement strand
TATGGCCGCTCTCGACGACCTGGCGCACAAGCTCGGCATGAACCCGCTCGAGTTTTTCAAGAAGAACATCGAGCTGACTGGGCCGCGCGCCAACATTTATATGGACGAGTTTCCTGTCGCCGACGAATCGATGGGCTGGTCCAAACGTTGGCACCCGCGCGGCGACAAAACACCTGGGCCCATCAAGCGCGGGCTCGGGATGTCCATGCATACGTGGGGTGGTCGCGGACATCAGAGCGAATGTGACCTCACCATCCAGCCCGACGGCTCCGTGACGATCAAGATGGGCACGCAGGATCTCGGCACAGGGACGCGGACCGCCATCCTCGCGGTCGCCGCCGATACCCTTGGCCTCGCACCCGAGCAGATCACTCTGCTGTACGGTGATACGCGGTATCCCACGTCTGGTGGTTCTGGCGGCAGCACGACCATTGGCGGTGTTTCTTGCACCACGCGTCGGGCTTCCGTGGACGCGCGCGATGCGCTTTTTGCGAAAGTTGCCCCGGCACTCGGATCCACGCCCGAGCAGCTTGAGGTCGTGAAGGGCCAAGTTCGCGTGAGCGGCCAGGCTTCCAAGGCTCTAAGCTGGAAGGAAGCCTGCGCGAAAATGGGCGCTGTTCCTATCAACGCCCACGGCAAAAACCTCGGCGGTCGCGATCCGCTGATGAACAGCGGTGTCGGTGGTGTGCAAATGGCCGACGTGTCCGTGGACACCGAGACGGGCATCGTCAAAATCAACAAGATGGTCGCCGTCCAGGATTGCGGCTTGATCGTTTCGCTAGAAACGGCGGAATCGCAGTGCTATGGCGCGCTGATTATGGGCATCAGTTATGCCCTGTTTGAAGAGAAAGTCATGGACCCGACCAGTGGGCGCATGCTGAACCCCAATATGGAGTTCTATCGGCTCGCGGGCATCGGCGATATCGGCGAGCTTGTCGTTCACATGATGGCGGACAAATACGACAGCCGCGGTGTTGTGGGCCTCGGAGAGCCGCCCGTCATTTCGCCGGGCGCCGCCATCAGTAATGCCGTGGCCAATGCGATTGGCGTGCGCGTGCCCATGCTGCCCCTCACCCCAGCTCGCGTGCTGGCCGCGTTGGGAGAGCAGAAAGGGGAAAACGTATGATTCAGTTCGAGTACGTAAGTCCGAACTCGGTGAAACAGGCGCTTGGCTTGCTCTCCCCTAACTGGGGCGATACCGAAGTCTTCGCTGGGGGGACCGATCTCCTCGGCCTCATGAAGGATTTCGTTCTCACTCCCAAGCGCGTCGTCAATATCAAACAGGTTTCCGGCCTGGAGGCGATAAGGACCGAACGCGATGGCGGCGCGCGCATCGGCGCCTTGGTCACTCTGGACCGGATCGTCGAGGCCCCGCACATCCGGCAAAACTATCCTGCCCTTGCCGAAACCGTCGCCGATGCCGCCAGTCCGCAAATCCGGAACATGGCTACCATCGGCGGCAACCTCTGCCAACGCCCCCGCTGCTGGTATTTCCGGAACGGCATGGGCCTGCTGCCGAAGACGCCGGATGGGAAGTCCATGGTCGTCGAGGGGGACAACCGATACCACGCCATCATCGGTAATGAAGGTCCCGCCTACTTCGTAAGCCCCTCAACGATTGCACCTTTGCTGATTGCTTATGGTGCGCGGCTGCGCATCGTGGGACCAGATGGAGAGCGCGAGCTGGCGCTCGAAAAATTCTTCCGCATTCCAGGCTCCGATGCCGAGCGCGAGCATGACCTGAAGCCGAATGAGCTTGTTACTGAGATTCTCCTTCCATCTGCAAAGAGCGTGCGCGCCGCAAATTACGAAGTGCGCCAGAAGGCCTCGTTTGACTGGCCGCTGGCCACCGCCGCCGTTGTCTTGCGGATGAACGCAAGCGCTGTCGAGAGCGCAACGATCGTTATGGGCGCGGTCGCACCCGTGCCTTGGGTTTCGCAACAGGCCGCCGAGACCATTCTGAACAAAACCATCAACGAGCAAACGGCCAGCGCCGCCGGAGCGGCTGCCGTCAGTAAGGCTCGGTCTTTAAGCCACAACAACTACAAGGTGAAGCTGGCGGCGGTTGCCGTAAAGCGAGCCTTACTTGTCGCTGCAGGGCAGACCGTGCCTGATCTGTACGCCACTCAAAAAGGAGGTGGGGCATGATTGCGAAACCCGAGCGCCAACGCTTCGACACGAGTCACCCTCACTTGTGTTCAGCGCTTCGCTGGAAGGGGCTCTTCATCGAGGCCGAGCGCGACGCTAGTGTGCCGCCCTGCAACGACGGTTTGTTCTGGTGCATGTACACCCAGACATGCATCGGACCAGACGGCCAACTGGCCGAGCCGGGCAACTGCAGCAACACCGTCCGGAAGTGCCATGGCACCGGGAAATGCGGAACTGCTGGGCCTTGAAGCAAATGTGCGCCTGCCAACGCGAAATCGGGGCTCATCTGAAATCAGTAATTGCTTTTTGCTCTTTTCCTAGCCTAGCGCCGGACCTCCAAATTGATATGTCCTTTCTCTATGCATTTTGGTGAAAATTGAGTCGCAAGTGTAAAATCCACTGTACCCGCAGGGAGATTATCCTCTATCAGCTGGGATCCCCCTCATTTGAGACGCGGGTTCCTTCGACATGACATTGAAATCGAAAATGTCAAACTCGAAACATAAGGTGTCTCTGCCCGGCTCCATCCGGAATTTTGTCGAACGGCAGGCGAGGGTTCCGCTCGAGAGTCTGTTCGAGGATAGTGAAACGCCCTTTTATCCTTACTGCGAGTACTGGCGCCGGGCCGTCGCGGCTATGCTCCTGTCGGGGCGGATTGCGGCCAAGGATGACACCTTCCCCAATATGACGGACGTGAAGCGGATCTGCAAGGAAGCAAACTTCGATCAATATTTATTCGAAGCAACGAGCCGGTTTCTGGTTACCGCGAAAATCATCCAGCCCAACAAGCAAGGTTCCCGGTATAAGCCCGGCAAGTTCAGCGATGCTTTTTGGAACCACCAACTCCAACCTTTACGGGAAACGGCACGCCAGGCCTTTCTGGAATTGGTCCAGCAGTTCACCTCCTTTCAGGTGTGGCGGCCCACCTTCGCCACCAGTTCAATGCTGGACGGGCTTGTCGCCCTGTTTGCTGCTGCGTTTCAAGACCTGGCGATCCGCAGGGACCACGCCGGCAAGGTCTTCCTTGAATTCAGCAAGCTGCCCACTTCGGACTTGATCGGTCTTGGCCAGCAGTTGGGCCTCAGGGAGTTTCATTGCGATGCAGAAGGTTGGGACAGCTGGTTGGACGAGCCCGGCCAGCAGGCCTTACTTTCCGCGCTCTATCATTCCAGTTGGGCTTATACAACGGACTACCAGAAGCGGAGCTGGATGTACCTAAGCGATACCGCACGGATCATCTTGGGGCTTGTGGCACCGCCGGAATTGCCGGCGCCGGTCGTCGACTTCAAGGTGCTCCCCAACCTAGGTGTGCTGGCCGGTGCGGACCTGCCGCCGGAGAAACTCGTGCCGCTATTCCGCCATTGCAAAATCAAGCGCATCGATCGAGTATTCGAATTCCAGTTGGACAAGCGCCAGTTGACAGAGACAACATCGCACGAGCCGTTGGCCCGGAAGCTGCGCGAAGTGTTGGAAGAATCGGGGCCTCTGCCTGCGACGGCTGACAGCCTGCTTAGTCACAGGCCTCTCGGGGGCGGCGAAATCCGGATTCGCGGCTGCAGTGCGATTGTGCAATCTGAAAGCCCGGAAGTTTTCGATGCCATTCGGCAGCACAGCCGCCTGAAGGGTTACCTGGAGGCCGGGACGCCGAAGGATTATCTGCTCATTAAGCAACAGTCGAATCCAAGCAACTTTGTTCAGCGCTGCGAGGAACTTGGGTTTAGAGTCACAATATTGAAGAGCTAGGTTGAAAGAAAGAGGAATGCCCACCGCCCGGTACGAAAATCCCCTCATCGTGCAAAGTGACCATACGGTTCTGGTCGAGGTGGACAGTCCCTACTATGTCGAGGCACGCGATGCGCTGGCGCGTTTTGCCGAACTGGTGAAGTCGCCCGAGCATATTCACACCTATCGCATCACACCGCTGTCGATCTGGAACGCGCGTGCCGCCGGCGTGACGGTCGAATGGATCCGCGAAAAGTTACGCGGGCTTTCCAAGTACGATGTTCCGCGTCATGTCGAGATCGAAATTGCGGAGTTCGCCGCGCGGTTCGGGAAACTGAAGTTAACACGGGATCACCGCGGTCTGGTGCTGAGCATTTCGGATGCAGCGCTCGCCGAGGAACTGCTTCGCCATCAAACGGTGACCTCCCTCGTGGCAGAGCGTATCGGATCGCGGGAGTTCCTTGTCGAACCGGCAGAGCGAGGCCGGTTGAAACAATCCCTGATCAAGGTCGGCTATCCCGTCGAAGACCTGGCAGGCTACCGCGAGGGCGAACAGCTTGAGCTCAACCTGCGCAAGGAGACGCGCGGGGGGCTGAGTTTTCAACTGCGGCATTATCAACGAGAGGCGGCCGAGACCTTCTATGCAGCGGGAACGGCGCGCGGCGGTTGTGGGGTAGTCGTGCTGCCCTGCGGGGCCGGGAAAACCATCGTCGGTTTGGCGTGCATGGCCCGACTGCAGACCTCCACCCTGGTATTGACTACCAGTGTCACGGCAACTCGCCAGTGGATCGCGGAACTCATTGACAAAACCACGCTGGCCGGAGAGGCCATCGGAGAATACAGCGGCCACACGAAGGACATTCGACCGGTGACCATCGCGACTTACAACATCCTCACCTGGCGCGCGGACAAGACCGGCAGGTTCGCCCATCTGGAGCTGTTCGATCAGCGCGATTGGGGGCTAATCATCTACGACGAAGTCCATCTGCTACCGGCGCCCGTGTTCCAAGTGACCGCCGGGCTGCAGGCCCGCCGGAGGCTGGGCTTGACGGCCACACTCGTGCGCGAAGATGGCCGGGAGGATGACGTGTTCGCGCTGATCGGACCGAAAAAGGTCGACCTGCCCTGGAAGGAACTGGAGCGCCAGGGCTGGATTGCCTCAGCCCGGTGCCACGAAGTGCGTGTCGCAATGCCTGAGCCGTTGCGTATGGATTACGCCGTGGCGTTGCCGCGCGACAGGTTCCGCATCGCCGCGGAAAACCCGCTCAAAAAAGAGATGGTGCGGCAGATTCTCGCCTATCACCCGCATGCCCAGACCCTGATCATCGGAATGTATGTGGAGCAGCTCCGCGAACTGGCGGAGGAGCTCGAGGTCCCGCTTTTGACGGGATCCACCCGGCAAAGCCGGCGTGATGAGTTCTTCACCCAGTTCAAATCCGGCGCGATCCGCTTGCTCGCGGTTTCGAAGGTTGCCAACTTCGCGGTCGATCTACCCGACGCGTCAGTGGCCATCCAGGTTTCCGGGACGTTCGGTTCTCGTCAGGAGGAGGCCCAGAGGCTGGGCCGCATTCTGCGTCCTAAGCCGGGCGAGAACCAGGCGCACTTCTACACCCTGGTCTCGCAGGACACGGTCGAACAGGATTTTGCGCTAAAGCGGCAACTATTTCTTTGCGAGCAGGGCTATGAGTATGAAATCCACGACATCCAGCAGAAACACCAAAAGCAGCTGGCCGACGAGAGTTGTCCGAAACTTCCTTTCCCGACATGGCGCGGGTCAAATGAATAACGCGCGGTTTTCCGTTCCTGTGGACAGAGGGCGGCTCTCATGATCGCCACGAATGAGATCCTGGATTCTCTTCTGCCGTTGCTCAAACCGGATGGCCCGGAAGTGCATGTCAACGCCGCCGTCTTAGAGGTGGCCGAGCCAGCACTACTGGCGGAATTGGCCGCCGATCCCCGGATTCGCAGGTATCTGCTGGCGCGCCTTTCCGACACTGTCGTCCTGGTCGATCCCGGCCATGCCCGGGACTTAGAGAGAGCGCTCCTGGATGCCGGTCACACGCCCAAGGTGCTCAGAGGAGATTTCGAATGAAACTCGGCCCCGTCTTCCAATCCATGGCCAAGGTGAACGTCGAACTCGAAGGCTTTCGCTCCGATGAATTGAGACAAGCGGCGCGGTTTTGGGTGGGCAAGGAAGCGGGCTCCTTTAACAAAGAAAAGTGCATCGCCGCCTTGACCCAGGCTATGAACAGTGATGATGCCACCCAGCGCGTGCACACCGCTTTGTCGGAGAAAGAGCGGCAGGTTCTGGCCATCTTCACACGCTACGGTCCGACAGTTTCCGGTGGTGTGTTGACCGCGGAAATGTATGCCCGCGGATTCGTCCAGTCGCCGCCCGAGGACAAGGCTTCCGAAAGTTTCTACCGCTCTTATTGCGAACAGAAAAAAACTGACCTCATCCGCCGATTATCTGAAAAGCTCGTACTGGTCGGCAACTCTTACGACTTGTATTATTCCAGTTCCTATACTTGCAGCTATCCTCGATTATCCCTTCATCCTGCGCTCATGAAGGCGGTCAAGCCGGCCGCTCCGTTGCCCTGGAGCGCTTCCCGCGTATGTGCTGAGGCCGTGGGAACCGCGCGTCGCTCATCCGCGGAGGTGGCGCTCGACCTGTGCCGGGTTGCGTCGGCGATGCGCAGGATGGGGGCCTGGGCGACCGTCAAGGGCGAGTCGCCCTCCAAGGCGACGCGCGCCCGGATGCGAAAAGAGGTGGGTCTGCGGGATGCCGAAAAAGATCCGTTTTCGCCGCCCGATCCGGAGTCGCTGTTCTACGAACTGCTCCACGGCATGGGTTTGCTGAATTTTGGGGCCAAGCCATCATGGATCCACGAGCAAGCACTGGAACGACACCTGCAACAACCTCCCACCACACAGGCGTGGCACTGGGTGCGCGCCTGGCTCCACATGTCGCTGTGGCAGGATGGCATCGGTGTTGTTCCCGACCGCGACAGTGATTACGCTTTCGTTCGCATCGAGCCGTCCAAGCTCGCTCACGCTCGTGAATTGCTCGCCTGGGCGCTGAGCGGGGTGGCGCACGCGTCGAATTGCTGGCTCGACTTGGAGACCTTTCTGCGGGACCTCTGGCGCGCATCGAATAAGACTGCGATCCACTTCTACTGCCATGGCTTCGCCTGGAATCCGGAATTCGAGATGGCTCGAAAAAGGGAGCAATATCCCGCGGGGAACGACCGCATGCTGGCATTCTGGCTCGCCGACGAGGCTGTCTGGGCGGCGAATGCCATCATGGTCACGCTGGTCACGCTTGGATTGGTCGAACGCGGCCAGACCGCCGGCGGTAAAATCCGCCCGTGCTTTCGTCTGACAGAATTGGGGCGCGTTGTGTTCGGCGCGCCGGAAATCGCGGCTGTTCAAAAGGAGCCAGAGGCGCGTTTTCTTACGGTGCAGCCAAATTTGGACATAGTGGCGTATCTGGAATCGGCCGATGCCCGGCAGATTTGCAGATTAAACCGCTTTGCCGCCGCCGCGCCGAGGGCCACTGGCCCTGTCCAGACCTTCGCGCTCCGCCGCGAATCCCTCTACGCGGCTCTGGAATCCGGTATGACATTTGACGAAGTTCGCGGTTTCTTGGCCGAACATGGGAAAACCGAACTGCCTGCGAACGTCAATCGCATGCTGTCGGAATGGGCAGTCAGACGCGAGTCGCTGGTGCTGCGGACGAAGGTGGCCTTGGCTTTGGGACCCGCGGAAACGCAGACTCGGAGCCGGGCATTGAATGACAACGTATTTCTGCTGCCTTCCATGACCGTCAAAATAGCTGCCAAAGAATTTGCGGGATGGACGATCCTGGACCATGAGGACAAGCCGGAACGAACGTGGACCAGCGATGAGCTTGGCAGCCTGTCAACCAACAGTGGCCACAGCATTTCACAAATACGCCTCGCCTCGATCGCGGACCGCACGGCGACCGGCTGGCAAATTACGCAAAAGTCCGTCGCCCGCGCGCGCGCGAGTGGAATGACGGCCGATCAAATTCTGGAATGGCTGGGCGGGCATCTGACCGCGGGAGTCCCGGCCTTGCTGGAAGTGGCCGTCCGCAATTGGACGGGCCGCCAGGGCGTCAAGCTAAGTCAGGCCCCGTTGCTGCGGATAGTGCAACCGCAGGCCAAGGAGGCCCTGCTTCACAGCGCGACTTTCCGGCCATTGCTGGCCGGGCACATCCCGCCGGAATGGTTCTTGATTCGCGAGGATCATTTGAGCGAAGTGCGCGACTTGCTGGAAAAGCTGGGATTTAAGATCGGTGAGTCATTGGATCCGCCGCCACTCGGGGCGGTGCAGAACACTGCAAAAGATTCTCCGGCAGCCATTGGTCGAACCAGCTTGATGCCAAAGCGACCACTCCGACCGTGAGCAGGACTCCTGGCTGGGTTAGCGAGAACCTGGTTCCCATTGAATTAATTGTTGCTGTCTCACCACGCTTGGCATTCGCGTGGATCAATGCTTGGGGCCGTAAACCTGCTCACCTAGAAAGCCTCTCCGGCGGTCATCCGCCAAGCCGCTTCATGAGCTTGTCAAACCTATCTTGACGCTGGTGAAATCGCGTGGTATTACATATATATAAAAGTAATGGAGATCACCCATGGAGTCTGCGATCACCGTCAAGGGTCAGGCCACAATCCCGAAGGCTATTCGCGAGCATCTCCGGTTGAAACCGGGGGATCGGGTCAAGTTCTTCGTGCATCCCGATGGCAGCGTGGTTCTCTTGCCGAAACTCCCTGCGGCGGCTTTACGAGGCATGATCAAATCCAGACGTCGGCGGCCTGTGACAATCGGGGAAATGACCGAGGCCGCTGCTGAGGGCGCTGCTGGCGGCGCGCCACGCGCTGGACGTCGATGATCGGGCTCGACACGAACATTCTCATCCGCTATCTCACCCAAGACGACCCAATACAGTCTCCGAAGGCAAGGGAGATAATCGAGCGCCGGCTAACTGAGGAAAAGCCCGGCTTCGTCAGCATTGTGGCGATGCTCGAGACCGTGTGGGTCCTCGAGCGTGGCTACGGATTGACAACCCATGAAATCGTGGCCGCCGTCGAACGCATGTTGCAAACCGATGTGCTCGTTGTGGAGAACGAGCAGGAGGTTTTCACCGCCATGATCGGACTGAAGGATGGACAAGGCTCGTTCGCCGACGCCGTGATCGCAGCCCGTGGTGCGAGAATGGGCTGTTCCTGCACGCTGACATTCGACCGCAAGGCACTGCGGCTTCCGGGTTTCAAGCTTCCCTAACGCACGCCGAACCCAGCTTCGCTTACTACGGCCAAATCAATCAGGTCGTTATTGTAAATCCAACCCTAAACCTCGCACGGGCCCGCCAGCCCAGTGCGTGCCGTCATCGCCACAAAAAGATCATGTCACTTCCGCAGCAGAATCTTTCCCAGCCAGGGAACCGGCAATGCGCCCTGGTCCAAGGCGCGGTCGTGGAAGTCGGCAAGCGTGAAGTCCTTGCCTCTGGCTGCTTCATAGGCGCGGCGCAGGCGCCACCATTCGCTGGTACCCACATAATAGGTCGGTAACTGCGTAGAACTAAGCTTGGCCCGCTGCAATTTGCCCTCGGCTTCGGCGCGCGTCTGGAAGGCGTCGTTCATCATGAACGACATGGCCTGGTCGTCCGTCATTTTCATGGTCTGCATGCGCACATCGAGGATGGCATTGCCGACGCAGCGCAGCCAGATTTTCAGGTAGCTGATGCGGTAACGCGGATCGCTGTCGGCAAAACCCTGCTGCATCATGACCTGGGCGATGTACTCGGCCCAGCCTTCGCCGTATGCGCCGTTGCCGAAGAGGCCGCGGGCGAGGCGGCGGGTTACCGGCTGGATTTCGTTGGCGTGCTCGGCCTGCACGTAGTGGCCGGGGAGCGCCTCGTGAATGGTGAGCCATTTCAGCACCCAGTTGTTGTACTCGCGCAGCTTCGACTCGGCCCTGTCTTCGGGCGTTTTCGGATCGATGGGCGTAATCCAGTACTGGGCCTCGGCGTTGGGATCGAGCGGCGGGGCAGAGTGGAACCCCGCGACCGAGTAGATGCCGCGCATGAAGGGCGGCGTCGGGATAACCTTTAAGTTGTCGCGCGATTTCAGCGAGACGATCTTCTTATCGATGATGAATTGCCGGATGCTCGCCAGATCGTCCTTCACCGTCTGCATCAAATCGTCGCGCTTAGGGTGATCTTCGGAAATCCTCCCTAGCACCTCACCAATGACCTTGTTCTCGCGGTCCTGTGCGCTGAGGCTCGCGTGGTCGTCGTGATCGGGGAAGTACTGCTTGTGCAGGGGCAGGGCGATCTGGAGCATTTCGGCGCGCGTCTTCTTGAGTTCGTGTTCCGCATCGGCGAGGACCTGGCCGGAGCTGACCGGAGTTTCCATGACCAGGCGGAATTTTTCTGCATAGAGCTCTTTGCCTAGGCGCCAGGTACGATCGGTCTTGCGCTTCGCCAGATCGTCCTGAAGCCAGCGGGAAAAATTCTTGAGAGCTTCGACAGCCCGAGGCGCGACTTCATCAAACTGGGCTTTCAATTTCGACCCGGCGGGAATGGCGGGGGCAATGGTCTTCTCGATCAGATCGATATTGCCGTCGTTCTCCTCGATGGCGACTTTGATGAAGATGGGGTCGGCATCGACCAGCTGGCTGCGCGCCTGGTCGAGGAAGTGCGGGCTCGCGGCAATGCGGGAGAGGATGTAGCCGAGGCGGACGTCCTCTGGCGCAAAGTCATCGGTGAGCGGCTGAAAAAGCGCTCCGCCCAGGAGCTCCACGTAGAACGTGGGGTTGTGCTTGTAATTCTGGATGCGGTCCAATTCGAGCAGGGTGAGGGCAATCTGGTCATCGATCAGCTGCCAGTCGGCGGCATCCTCGACGCCGAGTGAGGCAATGGGGGTCTCGGTGCGGAAGCGCTCGCGCCACTGCGCATTGACGCGGCGCTGTTCCGCCACGCCTGCGGCACTCACGTCGTCGAGCAGGGCATCGAGCGCAATGGTCTTGCCGGTCTTGGGATCGACGTGCTGATGGTACCCGGCCTGGGAGGCACTGGAAGGCGAAAGCGCCAGCGTCTCGTGAATGAACTCTTCACTGAGCTTAGCGAACTTGGCGTTAGCATTGCCGGATGAATGGAAGGTCTGCGCCATCAGGACACCAGAGATTAGAACACAGGCTGGGACAGACAAGACTTGCATGGTGCCTCGATTCTGGCGGGATGCGGAAAAACTCAGTCTGGCATCTTAGGTTGCGCCCCGAGGCAAGTCAACGAAGACAATCTGCCCGGGAGCCAGGACTGGCAAGAGTCTTTGGGAGATTCTCCAGCTGCGTTGCCTCCTTCCTGATGGTGATTCATCGTTGCCCTCAGGAAGCCGGAACTCATCGTAGTTGAAACGCAGGCGGAATCCATCGACGAGTGGAAACTGTTCGGCGTATGACAGACCAGCGCGCCGCTAGCCAGTCGTGATCTTGCCCACAACTTTCCGCACCAAATCGAGATTCACCGCGTCACCACTCGTCGATAATTTCGTCCACTTTGCTTTGATGTGGCCTTCCACAATTCGTGTCTGGCCACCTACCTGGATGCTATCCTCTCGAACTCGCCAGCACGAAAAAAAGGATTCCATTGAGCATACTTTTCATGGCCTAGTACCGATGAATAACCGGATGACGGAGTTGGAAAGTCCCTACTAAGTTGCCGCAGCCCAAGCTCTTATCAAAAAGTGTCTAACGTGGCAGCAGACTTGCCACACTTCATCGTCGGTAACTTCTTTCGGGCTCCACGCAGTTAGCCAAGGGGCTAACCGCCATCAACTCAAGGGAACTTTTCAAAGAACTGCTCACGGGTGTGGAAGGAAGGATTTTGTGAGAGAACTGCCACAATCTGAGGCGGACCACATGCCTGAAGCCGAGGCCATTCGACTTGCGCTGCAAGGCAACCATACGGCATTTGAAAGGCTCTATCGGTTGCACAGGCGCCGAGTCTTTGCTCTGTGTGTTCGCATGTTGGAAAACTCGGCGGAAGCCGAAGACTTGACCCAGGAAACCTTTCTGACTGTCTTCCGCAGGATTCATGCCTTTCGAGGCGAAACCTCATTTTCCACTTGGCTGCATCTGGTAACCGTGACTGTCGTGCTCCTACACATTCACAACAAGATAGTCGCCGAAACGTCTCGGAAGGAAACCACAGACAGGACGGAGGAAACGCAAGCCGGTGGTGTGGAGTTGTGCGATGCCGACCTGTACTTGAACAGCACCAATGATCGCCTCGGTCTGCAGAGGGCTGTCGATCAGGTGCCCCCCGGATTCAAGCCGAGGTTTGTGCTCTACGGCGAGGAAGGCTACGCACACAAGGAGATTGCCGATAGGCGCGGGCGCTCGACGGGCACTTCAAAGTCGCAACCGCGCAAAAGCCGGCGGCTCCGCGAACTGCCTCAGAAAGGCCAAAACAACCGTTCGCCAGGAAAAAGCCGCTCTGCCAATTGCTTTACCTTCGAGCCTGTGCCGCCCGGCAATCGTCCCCCTGCCCGTGGCAACAAGATTGTTCCATTCAGACGCAAAAGAGACGCAGCCATCGGTGAATTGAAAAGTGAAATCGATGACCCGACTGCAGACGCTGGCGCAGTTTTTAAGTAAGAACCACTCGGCTGAAGAAATCATCCTAAGGAGACAATATGCGGTTGCTTTCAGATCTGTCTTGGTTGGTCGTTGGTACCGTCGTTGCAGCCTTCCTCATCGAGCTCTTTGTCAGTCTCAGGGCGGTCAGTAAACCGCCGGACTGGCAAGAGCTTGACGACAATGTGTCCGGGGCCACTGACACGGATCGGGCCGCCGCTGGCGTTCGCACGGAGTAAATCTCGCTGGACGCTGATGCCGTCGCCGTTCAGAAACCCGTGGAGCCACGCTCGCCGGAGTACCTGGGCGAAGACGCCTGCCTGGCCAGCGGAGGTCATTCTCCTTCGAACCTTTTCCTCGACAGCGATCTCCTCAATTTGAAGAGCGCTGCGGCCAACGGACTAACTGGAACTGCCGAGGGGACCCCACGGAGCCCAGTTTAAGAAAAAGGGAAAGTGCCGGGACCAAGAAGCGAACATCGGCGATCCGAACCTGCTCAACCACGCGATCTGGTAGCGGACACGCACTTCTCCAAACCGTCCGACGGTGATCCGGCCTGACTGCAATGGCCAGCGGGCGTCCATTGAAACTAAACGGTCGATCCATGAATTCTTCGCTAACATCCTGCTCATCCCGCCTCAACCAAAATCAGTTTCGCGAATCTCTTACCACCCCTAAAGCCTGACGTTTTTAGGCCGGGGATATAAGCTCCCCTGATTTCTGCGGCCCGTGGTCCTAGGCCCATCGATCGAGGCAGGGCAGGCCTTTCCGAGCCGGTTGGTTGTCTTCGCCTGAACTAAGAGCGTCATGTCCGGAACCGCCGAAGCCTCTCCCTCCAGGGAGACGCGGGCGTCAAAACTACTTTGCCTGGAGGTGCGCATGCAAGAAAACGCCGGCAACCCGGTTGAGATGGGCTGCCGGCGCTGCTTTGCCGTTGTGCCGGATGGCTGGTCCTAATCCAGATCCAATCTTCCCGGGGCGGCGGTCAAGTGCAGCTCCCTGGGATACAAGATCCGTTTTTCGCCAGGAAACGGTTTGGAGAAGTTCGTATTCGCATACCAGATCGCGTGGTCGAGCAGGTTCGGGTCGGCGATGTCCGGTTTCTGATCAGGTCCTTGTGGGAAGTAGCGTGCGACTTCCTTCTGCCAGGCCTTTTGCAGTTTGTTGCCGCCAGCGGCGTTTAGTGTGTCGAGCGGAATCTGATTGGGAATAAAACTGTAAGGAGTTTGATCGGGCCTGTCCGTAAAGGCGTCACTCATGGGTGCAGCCAGCTGGTCGTGCTGGTTCATGGGGGGAAGGCCGAGGAGTTCCTCGATGGTGCGGACCATGTTGATTTGCGTGTAGTAAGTGTGATTCACCTGACCGCGCCGAATGTAGGGACTCACGATATAAGCCAAGGAGCGGTGACCATCGACATGATCGACACCCGCCTGCGGATCGTCCTCCACAAAGAAGAGCGCCGTTTCTGACCAATACGGGCTGTGGCTGACCGCGTCCACTAAACGGCCAACGGCGAGGTCGTTATCGGCAACCTGCGACGCGGGAGTGGGATCCCCGACGCTGCCGCCGCTGGTGTGATCGGTGCACAAGGTCATCACCATCAGGTTCGGAAGATTTTTATTGGTTACGTATTGTTGGAAGTCAGCGAGAAAGACATCCAGGCGGTATTGGTCTGGAATGCCGGTATTGAAAATGGGAAAGGCCGGATTGATGTTTTGCGCCACGGAGGGGACATCAGCGACGGCATGGAAGGTGCCGACCGGGACATGCAAAGAACCGATCTTCTTGCCTTCCAGAATCAGAGAATCGTTGTACCAGTCCGTCCAGGTTCCGAACGGCTGGCCGGCCGGGCCGACGAAAGAAGGCGCGTATTCGCCGTACATGCGCACCGTCAGACCGTGCGCCAAAGCATCCGTCCAGAGGAATCCGGTAGGTGCATAGACCAGGCTGTCACCCCCATTGTAGGGGTAGCTGCGATTGAAGTCGGTGAACTGCTTTTCGATATAATCCGGCGCAATAGCCTGGTCCGCCCACTGATGGCCGTCGGCAGACAGGACGCCCGAATCATAGAAGTTGTCAAACAACACATACTGATCGGCAAGAGCGTGGTGGTTCGGAGAGACTTGGGCTCCGAACTGCACGAGCGACGGATCACCATTGCCAAGCGGCACATCGCCAAGAACCTGATCATAGGTGCGGTTTTCCTTGATGACATAAATCACGTGCTTGATGGGATGGTGCTCACCGAAAACCAGTGGCCGGTTAGTTTCGGCGGGTCGATTCCAGCCGTTATTGGCAGCCACCTGGGCATGGTAGGTGGCGAAACCACTTGCGTTGGGTAGTGGAACAATGGAAACGCTCCCGACAAAGCTGTGCGTGTTTTTGCCGCTTGGGTTGCCGGTATTGGGGACGGCTGAGCCTACGGCCGTTCCTTTAGTGTTGGCAACGATCAAGCGCTCAGGCAGGCTGCTCCCTGTACCGGACTGCTCCGCCGTCTGCGCATCCGCAACAGCCACATACGACGGATACCAGGCCGTTGGGACAAATCCCTCAAATACTAAGTCACGGTCTTGGCCCCAGCGATAAAGTGCGATGGCGTTGTTTGCGCCCAAGCTAACCGCCAGCTCGTTGCGCGAGGTGAGCGCAAGCCCGTTCGGGGAACTACCCAGCGGGGCACCCGGGAAGGTCTGGATTTGCAGTGTCTCGGTGACTTCGTTCCTGGAAGGATCGATCACCGAAATGGAATCGCTGTTGCTATTGGCGACAAAAACGAGACTATGCGCCGCCAGAATCGCAGTCGGCTGAAGCCCGACGGCGATGTTCTTCATTACGGCATTCGTCCGTAAGTCGATGACGCTTACTGTCCCGGTAGTGGAAAAGGCAGATTCCGGATCAGCGACAATGGGAGTCCCGGCGGAGAGGTCCGTGTACTCCCCAGGATTGGCAGGACGGCCACCCTGGTTGGAGACATAGGCGTGCTGGCCCATCACGACGATGCTCTTCGGAGCATTCTGCACTGGAATGGTGCCCACATACTGACTGCTGATGAGGTTGATGACGCCGACCGAATTCCTCATGTTCAGAACGACATAAAGAGTTTTGCCATCGGCAGAAAGAGCGAGACCGCCGTTATTGACCGCGCCTGACGTAGTTGGAAGCGGAATGGTGGTATTGACAGAAAGTGTGCCGTCGGGGGCCACATTGGCGACTACGACCCGCCCGTTGTCCTGCGAAAAGTACAGTTGTGTGCCATCTTTGGAGTACAGCACACCGTCGTAAGCGCCATTGGTTTCGCCCGGATTGAACTGCTGCTTTACTGTCCCGGTAGTTAAGTCGACGATGACGATGGGCAAGGTGGGTAAGGGATAGCCGCCCCCGGTGACCAACACCGCGGCAGTTTTCTGGTCCGGCCTTACAGCAACGGCCACTGGCCGTCCGTTGAAATTGACTTGCGTTCCGGCGGGGGTGACCACTTGATTTGTTGGAGTTACAAAGCTTCCATCGGCCTGCGGCCCCACCTGGTATGTGGGATGCTCCTGCGCGGCAGCTGACAACGGGATGAGCAGCGCTGTGCTTAGGTAAAAAGCGGTCGTTCTTAGTCGCATCAGGTGATCTCCTCAGACAAGAAGTGACTGAATTTCAGGCTGGCTCCGGAAACACTAGCCGCGCAGAATGACAACTGAATGAGAGAGGAATGGCTCGTTTATGAATACTTCACAAACATACTGTTTATCTCGCCTCGACCAGCGCAAAAATTCCTGCACCGTATCGCACGTTTGTAGCATCAAATGAAAATCGCCGACGGGTTGGGCAAAACCGCTTGCTGGTTCGATGCTCGAGGGGTGAATGGAGGCGCCGGGCCAATGGCGTCGCGTTAAGCCTCCTCCCGTGCTCCTCAATTCAAAGGAGGAAATCGGATGGAAAGTTCAGCCGCCAAACAGCAACCTAGCGCAGGAGGTCGTATGATCACTGCCGAACAAAAGTATCTGCGCACCGAGCTCGAACAACGCCGCGAGCGCCTTCACACGGCGGTGCATTCGCCCGCGGCTGATGCTTCTCTTTCGCAACTGCTTACGGCTGTGGATGCCGCGCTCGGGCGCATCGATCAAGGAACATTCGGGCTTTGCGAGACGTGCCATGACTCCGTTGAACCGGAACGGTTGCTGGCCGATCCGCTTGTGCGCTTCTGCCTCGACCACCTTACCAGTGCTGAACAGCGTGCCTTGGAGAGTGATCTCTCACTTGCCGCACGCATCCAGCGCGCACTCCTGCCGAAACCGGGTTTGGCACCAGCAGGGTGGGACGTGCGCTTTCACTATCAACCCGCCAACATGGTGAGCGGGGACTACTGCGACCTTCTCGAAACAAGCGACGGGCTGCTGTTTATGTTGGGGGATGTCGCCGGCAAGGGTGTGGCCGCGTCAATGCTCATGAGTCACCTCCATGCTACGTTTCGCAGCCTCGCCGAGGCCGGTCTCCCGCTCGATCGGATGGTGGAGGACGCCAACCGCATTTTCTGCGAAAGCACTCTTGCCGGACAATTCGCGACTCTGGTCGTAGGACGAGCGGCACACGACGGTTCGGTGGAGTTTGTCAGCGCGGGCCATCTCCCTCTTCTGCACATCCATGTTGACGGGGCAACACCGAGGGATTCCACCGGCGTGCCTCTGGGGATGTTCTGTAACACGCGCTTCCCGGTCCAGCGACTCACATTGGCTCATGGTGACGCTGTTCTTCTGTATACCGACGGGTTGACGGAAGCACGGAATCGCGCTGGCCAAGAGTATGGTCTCCACCGAATTCGCGCGCTCGCGGCGCGGCACGGCGGGATAGCGCCTGCCGGGCTGATCTCCGAATGTCTCGAGGACTTGGTCAGCTTCGGGGAGGGTTTAAAGCAAACCGACGATTTGACGCTTCTGGTTGTGCGCCGTGCCGCCGAAGCCGGAGTTTCAGCGTAGCCGCCGAGTATTGCCAACCTTTAGAATCCGCTGAAAAGCTGTTTCTTCTATCTCGCATTTCGTCTAGATCCTCCTATTGCGGACGGCCTGGGCATCGGCCATGGGAAACTGAGTGTGCTTCCGACTCGATTCACAAATACCGCTGGACGCCAGTCCCTGCTATGTTGCTCTTGGCCTGGCATGGACCAGCTTACCCGCAGAAGCCGCTGGCCAGCTCGATGGGACTACACAGCTTAGCGCCGGGTGAATCATGAATGGCCTAAAGCGATTATTCTCGCGTCGCCGCTTGTACAACGATCTCTCAGACGAGATTCAGGAACACCTCGCAGAGAAGATCGAGGAGTTGGTTTCGGGCGGCAGGTCCAGAAAAGAAGCTGCGCAGCGCGAATTTGGGAGTGTAACTCTAATCGAACAAGACAGCCGCAAGGTCTCCGCAAAGCATTGAGTTGAGGGCCAGTTCAGGTTTGGCGAAACGGCGGGTCGGCAAATTCC
>Ga0209234_1000201_pt1 | contig 18000 bp, 19 predicted proteins | sample GraSoi013_1_20cm_2_FD_185816 | JGI IMG/M metagenome (GOLD analysis project Ga0209234, IMG submission 185816) | Grasslands soil microbial communities from the Angelo Coastal Reserve, California, USA - Sample 08_20_2013_1_20cm (SPAdes) (version 2) | ecosystem: Environmental > Terrestrial > Soil >... | reverse complement strand
GTCAAGGCGGTGGAGACCGTCGATGATTGCCTGGCGCGCGTCCTGAAGACCGCGGAAAGCGCGGGGGCAACGGTCATCGTCACCGCGGATCACGGCAATTGCGAGCTGATGATCGACCCGGCGACCGGGGGGCCGCATACCGCGCATACGACAAATCCCGTTCCTCTCGTCATCGTGGGCGCCGGCGCGCCTCAGCGCGATGGCGCCTTGCGCGCCGGTGGCTCGCTTCGCGACGTAGGACCGACGATCTTGCAGCTGCTGGGAATCGAGCCGCCGCAGGAAATGACGGGACGGGACTTGAGGGAGACTAACTGATGCCTGGAAGGTTGGAAGGTTGGAAGGTTGGAAGGTGGATCATCGTCGGAATGTTTCTTTCCAACATTCCAACATTCCAACTTTCCGCTCAGGTCGGCCACAATCCCGGCGACTCTCCGTATCAGGACATCCCGCTGCATCCAAGTCCGGTGTTCTTCTTCGGTCATTTATCTCACGATCGCGGGCGCGCCGGCGCCGGCATCAGCAACGCCCGCACGTTCGGCGCCCGCTACGAGATTCCCGCCGGGCGCTCCCTGTTGTTCCAGTTGACGGCCGCATACCTCGAGGGAGATCGCTTCATCATCGATCCGCGAGCCGATTCCACTTCCCCGCAACGGCGCACCGGCCCTGTGCCCGCTGCCATCGCGATCGCCGATGCCGCCATTCAGTTGCGCCTCACGGGTGGAAAAACATGGCATGGCATCGCGCCATACGCGGGCGTGGGGATGGGTCTCGCGTACGACGTGCGTTCCGGTCGCGACACCACGGGCAGCCTGTACAAGTTCGGGACGAAGTTCGTGCTAAATGGGGCGACCGGAGTTCGCTGGTATCCGGCGCGACGCATCATGGTCGACGCCGATCTGCGCGGCCAAATGTGGCGCCTCAAATATCCCGTGTCCTTTCACACGCCGGCGCCTGACGGGTCCCGCGTCCTCCCTCTCAGCCAGGCACTGACTGATTGGACACTGCATCCCTGGATCAGTCTCGGCATCGGATGGATTTTCTAGCCGAAGGATTCAGGCGGGCGTGGTCGTTGTTGGTGGCGGGTGATTCCGAAGTCTACGGAATCGCCCTGCTGACCCTGAAGGTCGCCGTCGTCGCGACGATCATCTCCTGCGCGGTCGGCCTGCCGCTCGGCTACTTCCTTGCGACGCGACGTTTCTGGGGGCGGCGTGCCGCCCTCACCGTCGTCAACACCGCGCTCGCATTTCCCACGGTTGTCGTGGGGCTGCTCCTCTACGGGCTCCTATCACGGCGCGGGCCGCTCGGGAGTCTTGGCTGGTTGTACACGTGGCAGGCGATCGTCGTCGGCGACGTGCTGCTCGCCTTGCCGATCGCCGCAGCGCTCTCCGCAGCTGCAATCCAAGGCGTTGACGCGCGCATCCGCCGCACCGCCCAGACACTCGGCGCCGGAGGGTTGCGAACGGCGTGGACCGTGTCGCGTGAGGCGCGCTTTGCCCTCGCAGCGGTGATCACCGCCGCGTTCGGCCAGGTCGTCGCCGAGGTCGGCGCCGCGATGATCGTGGGCGGGAATATTCGCGGATCGACGCGGACGCTCACGACGGCAGTAGCGCTCTACACCTCCCAGGGTGACTTCGGTCTCGCCCTCGCGCTGGGATTGATCCTCTTGATCATGGCCCTATTCGTGAACGTTGCCCTTCAAGTCCTGCAGGGTCGCGGGCATGCTTGAGTTGCGTGGCGTCCGCCATCGCTATGACGGCCGTCTCGTTCTCGATCTCGACCAGTTCATTGTGCCGCGCGGTGCCTTGCTCGCCGTCGTCGGGCATAATGGCGCCGGCAAGAGCACACTGCTTCGGTTGCTTGCGCTCCTCGAGACGCCGACCGAGGGTCAGGTTCTCTTCAGCGGGGCGCTGGTGCCTAAACGCGCCCGCGCGGCGTTGCGCCGCCGTGTCACGCTGGTCGAACAACGGCCTATCCTGTTTCGCGGCACGGTGCGACAGAATCTCGAATATGGACTCGAGTTGCGAGGCACCGCCCGCACGGCGATGAATGGAATTATCGGCGATCTGGTGGAGCGGCTCGGGCTGGCGTCGCTCTTGAACCGCAGGCGCCACGAGCTCTCCGACGGCGAAGTGCAGCGTGTGGCCGTCGGCCGCGCGCTCGCGCTGCGTCCCGATGTACTGTTACTCGACGAGCCGTTGAGCTCCGCAGACCGCGCGGCTGCCACGGCGTTATACCAAACGCTGGCCGCGGAGCGCGCGGCCCGGCCGTTCGCGATTTGCGTCGCATCCCATCAGTTGGAAGAAGCGTATCGTTGGGCCGACAGCATCCGCGCGCTCGCGGAAGGGCGCCTGTCACCGGTGACGCCGGAGAACCTGTTTCGCGTCGCCCTACCCGCCGGCGAAGGCGTGAAGCATGCCCATATCGGGGGAGGCGCTATCGACGTGGCGGTGATGACGGATCGCGTTGGGCCCGCCGTACTCGCGGTGGCTCCGTCCGATATCTTCGTCAGTCTCCAGCCCCTGACCACGTCGGCGCGCAACGTTTTTTCCGGCCGGATAACGGGGATGTCAATCGAGCGCCGCGGCGCCGGCGTCCACGTCCGCGCCGACATGGGTGGCGTCGAGTTGGTGGCTGCTGTGACCGCCGAGGCCGCTCGCGATCTCGCGCTGGCGCCCGGCAAGACCGTCTTCTTCTCTTTCAAGGCTACCGCCGTCCAGGTATTCTAAGGAATGCCGACAGCCTATCTCACGCGAGTCGTGGAATTTACGGCGACCCATGGGTTTCCCGATCAGCCTGAATTCGCGGGCGCGACGGCGGATCATAGCCACCGTTATCGGTGTCTGGTCACCGTAAAAGGCGTGTTTGAGCCGTCCAAAAGCGGCGTCATGAGTCTCAGTGCGCTCAAGACGTTGTTGCAGCGCGAAGTCGTCGCCCGCTTCGACGGCCGGCACATTAATAAGGACATTGCGAGCTTCGCCTCGGAGGGCACCTGGCTCGCCACGGGCGAAGCGCTGGCTGTATACGTCTGGGATCGTGTGATCGCGGCAGGGCTACCCCACGGTGTCAACCTACACCGTGTACGGATCGAGGAGAGTCCCCATCTCTACTCCGAATACTACGGCGAACCCTAGGGAAGAAGGCTCGCGCCGCGGACGGATGCTCGCCGACTCGGCCGTCGTCGAGGAGTGGCCGGTGTGGCTCGAAGTGAATGGCGAGCCGGCCGTGACGTGGATGTGCACGCCCGATCAACTCGAGGAGCTCGCGGTGGGGTGGCTACACGGCGAGGGATACATCGCATCCCTCGACGACCTCAAACAGCTCCGCCCCTGCGCGCCAGATCTCGGTTTCTGGGCCGATGTGAACCCCGAGCGGCTGGCGCAGGTCAAGGGCGAAAACCGCAAGCGCGTCCTCGCATCCGGGTGCGGCGCGGTGGCGACGATGCTCGCCGATCCCAACACGATGGCCGCGCCGCATGCCGCCCGCGGCGAACCTCCCGCACCGGAATCACTCCGCACACTGTTCAAACAATTGTTCGCCAGCGGCGTCCGCTACAATGAGACCGGCGGGATCCACGCGGCGGCGCTGACGGATGGCGTCGCACTCCTGTTTCACGCGGAAGACATCGGCCGTCACAACGCGGTCGACAAAGTCATTGGCGCAGCGGTGCTCGCCCGCACGGCGATCGTGGGCCGCGGCTTGCTCGTGACCGGCCGCATCTCGGCCGAGTTGGCGTTCAAGGCGGCGCGCGCGGGCCTCGCCTGGGTGGCCACTCCAAGTGTGCCATCCACGCTCGCCGTGACGATCGCGCAGCGTTCGGGGATGGTGCTCGTGGGTCGAGCGGTAAGCGGCACACCGCACCTGCATCGGCCGGAGGGGTGACCGTCTCTTCCGAAGAGCTGCGTGCGTTGCTCAAGCGAGCGCGGACGATCGCGGTCGTGGGACTGTCGCCCAAGCCGATCCGGCCCAGCAATTCGGTCGCGCGTTATCTACAGCGGGCGGGCTATCGCATCGTGCCCGTGAATCCGGGACACGAGACCATTCTCGGTGAGCGGAGCTATCCGACACTCGGTGCGGCCGCGCGCGATCTGACAATCGATGTCGTGGACGTCTTCCGCCGCAGTGAGTTGGCGGGCGCGGTGGTCGATGAAGCACTCACGCTGCGTCCGCTGCCGCGCTTGATTTGGCTGCAACAGGGCGTCGCCGATCCCGCTGCCGAAGCGCGCGCCGCAGCCGCAGGTATCCCGTTCGTGATGGACCGCTGTCTCGCCGTCGACCACCGCCACCTCGAGGTCTAATGCGACTTGTCACGTTCGCTGTGCTCGTCATGGTCGGGGCGGGAACAGTTCCTGCGTCCGCGCAGACCTCCCCGCAGCCGACGATCCTGCTCACGATCTTTGGCGGAGTGGTGAGCGGCCATGGCCTCTGGACGGTCGCCAAACAGCCACTGCTGTTTGGAACCTCGCAATACGATACCGTGCGGATTTCTCAATCGATCGAGCCGACCATCATCGCGGGCGCAGGCGCGACGTACTTTCCGTCGCCGCACGTCGGCCTTCACATCGAGCTGTCGTACCTTGGACTTCCTGTCGATGCAGGCTGCGATAGCGTGTTCTTTCATCCCGATGCCGAGCGAAAAAATGGACAGACATGTGACGACATCCGCCAGCGATCAGCCGATGGCGGCGCGATCGCGATCTTTGGTGGCGTCACGTTTCGGGCAGCATCGCGCGGAGTGATCAGCCCGTACGCGCGCCTGAATCTTGGTTTTGTGAGCGAGTCGCGCAGCACGATCGAAGTGGCGGGTGGGTATGTCACGGCGAGTGGCGCCTTTGTGCAGGAGGTGGTTTCCGACCCTCAGCCACGTCGAAGTTCAGTGTTGCTCGGCGCTGCACTCGGCTTCACGCGGCCCATCAGTCCTGGCTACCAATTCCGTTGGGAAGCACGAGACCAACTCGTCCAGCAGGCTCGGCTTATGGGTCCGGCCACCATACCTCTCCCAACCGGCGGCGTAACAGGTCCAATCGCGTCCCGTCTATATCATCACTTCTCGATGATCCTCGGTGTTGACGTCGTCCTGGAGAAGAAGCGCGGGCGGCGCTACTAAGTTGCGCGGAGCGGTGCTCGCCGGCGGCGCGGCCAGCCGTTACGGTGGAGCTCCCAAAGGACTGCTCGAGGTTGGCGGCCGCCGCATCCTCGACCGCGTGATCGATTCGGTCGTCACGGTCACAGGATCGCTGCCGCTGCTGGTCGCCAACGCTCCCGACGCATCGTCCTGGCGACCCGATCTGAAAACCATTCCAGATACGCGTCTCGGTTTCGGAAGTCTGGGTGGGATTTACACCGCCGTTGCCGCCGGCTCTGAACCCGTCCTTTGCGTCGCGTGGGACATGCCGTTCGTGTCCACAGAGTTGCTTCGCGCTCTCGTCGCCGGCGCGGGAGCCGGGCGATTTGATGCGTTCCTGCCCGAAAGCGCCGGGCGGCGCGGTATCGAGCCGTTGTGCGCCGTGTACGGACCGGCATGCCGCGCGGCGATCGCGCAACGGCTCGATCAAGGCGATCTGCGGGCCATCTCCTTCCACGCCGACGTGAGGGTCGGTATCCTCTCCCTCGCCCAGGTGCGAGAGTTCGGCAACCCGGACGAGCTGTTCTTCAACGTCAATACGCCGGCGGATCTGGCACGGGCGGAGGCGCTGTGGCGGCAACGCGCATGATCTCGATCATCGGCCTCAAGAACGCCGGCAAGACGACGTTCCTGGTCGCGCTCGCGTCCGAGCTGGTGCACCGCAAGTTTCGCGTGATGACGATCAAGCACGGCTCGCACCCCGCCGACATGGATCAGAAAGGCAAGGACACCTGGCGGCATTGGCACGAAGGCAAGGCCGAACGCGTGTTGATGGAATCGCCTGGCCAGCGCGTGCTGTTCGAACGGACGGCCAAGGAATCCGATCCCATCACCCTCGCCCGGCGCTACCTGAGCGACGCTGACATCGTGCTGGTGGAAGGATTCAAGCGCGTGCCACTTCCCAAAATCGAAGTGTACCGCACCAGCGCCGGTCCCAAGCCGATCTTCGATGCCGCGGTGCACGACCCCGCCGACTGGGTCGCGATGGTGACCGATGACCGCGATCTCCATGCGCCGTTTCCGGTCTTTCGCTTCAGCGATACCGCCTGGCTCGTGACGCTCGCGAGTCTCGCCTGGGATCGGGCGAAAATCCTGTCGCCATGACACCGGCAGAGGCGGCGCGCTTCATCACCGGTCACTGCCAGCAGTTGCCGCCTTCGCGTCGGCCGCTGCGCGAAACACTCGATACGGTGCTCGCGGAGGACGTGGCCAGCCCGATCGATCTCCCGCCCTGGGACAATTCGGCGATGGACGGTTATGCGGTTCGCAGCGCGGACCTCGAGGAGGGCAATGTGGATCTGGAGGTGATCGAGAGTGTCGCGGCCGGCCAGTTTCCTGCCAAGGTGGTCGGCCAACGCCAGGCCATTCGCATCTTCACCGGCGCGCCATTGCCGCGCGGCGCGGACACCGTGATTCGTCAGGAAGACACGACGGCATCAACCAACGGCGCGAATCGTGTGACCATCACGAATTCGCGTGACGCGAACAAGAACATCCGCCGCCGGGGTGAAGACATCAGGAAGGATGCGGTGGTGCTTTCAGCGGGAACGCCGCTCGGTCCGGCGCAGCTCGGCGTACTTGCGTCGATTGCGCACGACCGGCCGCTCGTGCATCGCGTTCCGCGGGTCGCGTTCATGGGATCGGGTGATGAGATCGTCGACCTGGATCGGAAAGCAGAGATCCTGGCCGCTAAGAAGATCGCCAGCTCCAATTCCTATACGCTGGATGCCCTGATTCGTAGGGCGGCAGCCGAACCCGTCAACCTGGGACTGGCGCTGGATACGAAGGAGAGTCTGCGCGAGCACTTGCGGGGCGCGACGGCACAGCACGCCGATCTGCTGGTGACGACCGCGGGAGTGAGCGTGGGAGAGCACGACCTCGTCCGCGACGTCCTGCAAGAGCTCGGTGGGGAGCTGAAACTGTGGCGCATCGCGATGCGGCCCGGCGCACCCGTGGGCTTCGGACTGCTGGGCGGCATCCCCTGGATCGGGCTGCCGGGAAATCCGGTGAGTACGATGGTGACGTTCGAGTTGTTCGTCCGCCCTGCGATCCGACGCCTCCAGGGACACGCCTTACCGTTCCGCCGTACGGTGCGAGTCGTCATGCAGGAGCCAGTGACGCTTGGCCCGAAGCTGCGCCACTACCTGCGCGCAATCGTAGACGGAAGCAGCGCGCGTTTGACAGGGCCGCAGGGGTCTGGCATTCTCACCAGCATGGCACGCGCGAACGCTCTCCTCATTGTTCCGGCAGACATGCCGGTAGTTCCTGCCGGTGCGGAGCTGGAGGCCTTGATTCTCGATGACCCGCAGCACGTCGCCGAGCCCCCGTACTGATGAATCCCGCCCTCCGCCGTGGACTCCGACTCGCGGGCTACGTCCTGCTGACGCTGGTCGTTTATTGGGCGAACGTTCTCACCCCCTCGGCCGCCCGGCTCGGCATCCTCTACATCGTTCCCGTGCTACTCGTGACGTGGACCGAAGGTTTGACGTGGGGCATCGTGTTCGCGGTGGCGACCACTGTGCTACGGGAGTTCGTGGCGTGGGATCAGATGCCGCCCGATACGCCGCTGCTCTGGCGCGTCGCCAACGGCGCTTCGTATGTGGTGGTGCTGGGGATCGCGATGGCCGGCCTCCAGAATCTTCGGCGCAGCCAGGCGCAGCTCGCTCGCCTCGTCATCCAGGACCAGCTGACCAACGTCCTGAACGCGCGCGCCTTCGCCGACCGGCTCAGTCAGGAGCTTGATCGCAATCGGCGCTATCCGCGGCCGCTGGCACTCCTGTATATGGATCTCGACAACTTCAAGGTCATCAACGACACGCACGGCCATCAAACGGGTGATGCGGTGCTGCGGCTCGTTGCGGACGCCATGCGCTCGTCGATTCGCCAGGCCGATATCGTCGGCCGGCTGGGCGGTGACGAGTTCGCCGTTCTCATGCCAGAGACCGATGCCCAGCTCGCCGATGCCGCAGCCAAACGGCTAGTGGCGAGCCTGCGCAATGTCTTTCGCGGAACGCCGAACGTGACTGCGAGCATCGGTGTCGTCTCCTGCTCGGCGACGGATGCGAGTACCGACGACCTCCTGAGGCGCGCCGATCAGGCGATGTACGATGCCAAGCGTCTGGGCAAGGATCGCGTGGTTCAAGTCACGCTGTAGGCGAGTCCCAGAATTTGCATCCGACGATCTAATTCCTCCGATTTAGAATAACGGCCGCTCGATCCCCTCAGAGGATTGATTGTGGATCGCAATTTTGATTTTTACTCTTTGGGCTTACCAGCCGGTCTAAGACACTTTCCGACAGGATATTAGATGAGTTCTTCGCTCCTCAGTGCGTTGCTGATCGAAGCTCCGGTGAACCGGCACTTCGCTCAGCTACACCGCGACCCGCAGGCCCTCACGGAGGCCGTCACGCTGTACTTGGAGACGGGCCTGCGGCGCGGCAATGGAGTCGTCGTCATTGCGACGCCGTCGCACACCGAGCGGCTTCTCGCGAGCCTGCGGCATAGTGGACTGGATCCGAGCCAGGTTCTGAAATCCGGACAGCTCGAGCTGCACGATGCCGAGCTGGTGCTCTGCAAGTTCATGCGCAACGACATGCCCGACTGGGACGACTTCCGGAAGGCATTGAGCGCCGTATTCGAGCGGGTACGGGCGTTTGGGCGCGGTACGACCCGGGCGTATGGCGAGATGGTGAACGTGCTGTGGCAAGAAGGGAAGCAGGAAGCCGCCATTCGCCTCGAGGAATATTGGAACGAGCTCGCGCGCCTGTATCCGTTCTCGCTGTTCTGCAGCTACATGCTCGACCCGAATCATCCTCATTCATACGACGGTCTCGAGGCGATCTGCCGAACTCACTCCGACATCATCGACAGTGTCGAAGATCTGGAGCGGGCACGTCGCTACTCCGAAGATTCTCTGCAATAACACGTGACAGTTCCAGTGAGCAGTACGTTGTTGGCCGAGGCGCCGGTCGGACGCCACCTTGCGCAGTTCCATCGCGATCGGGACAGCCTGGCGAACTCGATCCAGCTCTTCTTCGAAGGTGGCCTGCGCCGCGGCAATTGCGTCGTCGCCATCGCCGCCGCTGAGAGCGCCGAGCTCATTCTCGATCGGCTGACTCAAAGCAAGTTCCATCCCCAGGCCCTGATCAGCTCCGGACAGCTCGAGGTGGTGGACGCCCGCGCGCTGATCGGACAATTCATGTTGAACGGCATCCCGGAGTGGGCCCGCTTCCGCTCGGCGTTGAGCGTCATCCTCGACCGCGTCCGGCCATTCGGGCGCGGCATCCGCATTTACTGCGAGTTGTCGAGCCTGCTCTGGCAGGACGGCAATGCGGAGGCCGCGATTCAGGTCGAGCAGCATTGGAATGCGCTGGGAAAGACGTCCGCGTTCTCGCTCTACTGCGGGTACGTGTTCGATACCCACAGCGAAGAGTCCTACGCGGGACCGCTGGAAGAATTGGGCGGTACGTTCTCAGATATTTTGGGAACGCTGGAGGACGAGCGCTTTGAGGTGGCTCTCGATCGCGCCAGTAAGGAAATCTTCGGGATTTCGCTGTCGCAGATGGCGGGGATGACGAAACAGGACGGCGCGCGCCGGTTTCCGGGCGGGCAGCGCACGATGCTGTGGGTGAAACGCAATCTGCCGATGTCGACCGCGCAGTTGGCTGAGCGCGCGCGACGGTATTATCAGGAGTCGCCGGACCGCCGGGCTCCCTAAGTACGGCGCAGCAGGCTGTCCCTACATCCGCTTGTATTTCGGCCCGCTGCCGCCCTCGCGCGGTGTCCAGCGTGGTCCCAATACATCCGTCGCCTTGCAGTCGACGCAATTGGGCGCGTTGACTCGGAGGCCGCCCTCCCCCGCCTCGTAGACGCCAGCCGGACACATGCGTGCGTAGAATCGCGCTACCTCCGGCGGCACGTCCGATCCTACAAGCAAGTGGCTGGGAATCGTATCGCGTGTCGCGTTCCCGGATTTGAACACCGCATCCACTTTGCTCAAGCCCTCTGGAGTCATGGCCGACCCCGAGCGCGAGTTCGCGGAGTACCGTCGTGGTACGTCCGCATCCGGATCCATGCGATACTTGCCACTCGGAAAGCGCCCACCGGTCAGCGTCATCAAGACGGCCTGGATCCCTCCCAGGTAGAACCCGTCGCGGAAGGCCAACCGCATGTTGCGCGTGCGATAGAGATCAGTTGCGACATATGACTGGTTCAGTGTGTCGTCATACGCGGAAAGCGATGCGGCAGTCTTGAGATTCTGAAAAATCGTCCGAGCGGCGTAGACGCCGGACTGGATCGCGTAATGGATTCCTTTCAGCGAGGGCACGTCCACGAGACCAGCCGCGTCGCCCAGTACGACGACGCCTTCGCCCGCGCGCCGCCGCGGAAGCGAGTGGAAGCCACCCTCGGGGATCGTCTTGGCTCCCCATTCGACCAGCTCCCCACCCTCGAGCAGCGATCTGAGCAGGTGATGTTGTTTGAATTGTTGCAGCAAGACGTGGACATCGAGGCCGGCGTCGCGGTAATCGAGTCCGACCACGAGGCCGAGCGCCACGAGATTCGGCTCGAGGGGGTAGATGAAGCTCCCACCAAACGCGTCGGTGGGCAGCGGCCAGCCGAGCGTGTGGATCACGCGATCGAGCGGTCGTTTCGTCTCCCACAGCTCTTTCACACCGAGCGCGAAGATCTGGGGATTCTCGGACGGCACGCGCTGCCACTGACACCATGCTTGCGACAGCAGGCCGCGTGTTCCCTCCGCGAGTGCCGTGACTCTGGCGACGATGTCGTTCGGCGCCATGGCGCCGGCGGACGGGCGGCCATCGCGATCGAGGCCGGCTGCCGCGGTCCGCACGCCGGCTACCGCTTGTTCACGCACCAGCAGTTGCGCCGCGGGGAATCCCGTGAAGATGTTGACCCCGAGTTCTTCTGCCTTCGTGCCCAACCAGCGAACGATTTCGCACAGCGAAGCCATGTGGTAACCGCGATTGTGCATCGTCGGCGGCGTGGGAAGACGAATCTTGCCTCTTTCGGTCAGCAAGTAGACGGCTTCCTTCGTAACCGGCGCTCGGAATGGAAAATCCGAATCCTTGAGATCGGGGAACAGCTCGCGCAACGCGCGGGGATTGACGACTGCACCGGACAGCGAATGCTCGCCCAACGCCTCGGCCTTCTCCAGCACGCCGATATTCAGTTCACTGCCGTCGGCTTTCGCGAGTTGCGCAAGCGCGATCGCGCATGCCAGCCCGGCGGGACCCGCGCCGACGATGACGACGTCGAGCTCCATCCTATCACCGGCGCCTTCGGCGCCGTCCTTGATAATGAGCTTCTCCAACGGCAGCGGAGGCTGATACTTCGCCGGAACGAACCTCTCCCCTCTCCCTTCTCCCTTAGCCATGCAACTTCCGAATCTCTTCAGTGAGCCGAGGAACGATCTCGAATAAATCCCCAACCACACCGTAGTCCGCGACTTTGAAGATCGGCGCGTCTTTGTCTTTGTTGATCGCGACGATGACCTTCGAAGTGCGCATGCCCGCGAGGTGCTGGATCGCGCCGGAGATTCCGACCGCGATGTAGAGCGATGGGCTCACCGTTTTGCCGGTTTGCCCGACTTGATCGGCGTGCGCGCGCCAGCCCGCATCCACCACCGCGCGCGAAGCGCCAACTGCTGCCTTGCCGCCGAATGCCTTCGCCAGCTCTTCGAGCACTTTGAAATTCGCCGGCTCCTTGAGACCGCGGCCACCTGAGATGATGATCTGCGCTTCCGCAACGTCGAGTGTGCCGGCGGGCGCCGCTTTGATTTCGCGAACGACCACGCGCCCCGGTGCAACGTTGACCGCAACAATCTCTGGCGTACCTGCTTTCGGACGTTCGACCGGCGTGAACACATTGGGACGCAACGAGAGTACCGCAGGCTGGCTGGCGACTTTCACCTTGAGCAGCGCCTTCCCGGCATAGACCGGACGCGTCACCGTAATCGCGTCGCCGGCGACGGCGCAGTCGGTGATGTCCGCCGCGACACCAACGCCGAGCTTGGCGGCGACGCGGGGCGCGAGATCCCTGCCAGTCGCGCTCGCCGCGAATACCACAACGCGATAGCCGCCCTGCTTTGCGCGCTCGGCGATCGCCTGCGCGCATTCTTCAGGCGCGTATTTCGCGAACGCCGGGTTGGTGAGCGTGATGATCTTGTCCGCGCCGAACTTGCCGACCTGATCGGCGCCCTGCACCGGACCAGTGGCGCAGACCACCGCCTCCACGCTGCCGCCGAGCCGCTGTGCCCCGGTCACGACCTCATGGGAGATCTTGCGAACGACGCCGTCGCGCTGCTCCAACACCGCGAGTGCCAGGCTCATAGCACTTTGGCTTCCTCGCGGAGCAGCCGCACCAGCTCGCCGACGGCGCCCGCTCCTTCCCCGACAATCTTTCCTTCCTTGCGGTCGGGCGGAGGCGACAGCGTGAGAACCTCCAGTGTGCCTGCCGACGCGTGAGCGGGCTTCACGTCGAGCGGCTTCTTCTTCGCCGCCATGATGCCCTTCAGCGCCGGATAGCGAGGTTCGTTGAGTCCCTTGTCCACTGTGAGAACAGCGGGAAGCGGGAACTCCACGACCTCGATCGCGCCCTCGATCTCTCGCTCGGCGACGCCCTTCGTTCCTTCGATCTCGAGATGCGATACCGCGGTGACGCAGGGCAGGCCGAGTAGCTCGGCGGTGAGGGCGCCGACCTGATGGTTATAACCGTCGATCGCCATCCGCCCGAAGAGAATCAGATCCCACGATCCACTCTTCAGCTCGGCCGCGATGATTCGAGCAGTTTCAAAGGGGTCGGCAGGGATTTTGTCTACTTGCAGGAGGATTCCCCGATCCGCGCCCATGGCCAATGCCGTACGAATCGTCTCCTGCCCCGCCGCGGGACCGAGACAGAGGATCGCGACTTCGCCCCCCCCGGAGCCGGCCTTTTCTTTGCGCCGCAGCGCCTCTTCGACGGCGAATTCATCGTAGGGATTCATCACGAATTTCACACCGGATTCGTCGAGGCTCTTTCCGTCGGACGCGATCTTGACGCGGGTTTCCGAATCCGGCACGCGCTTGATGCACACTGCGATTTTCATAAGGCCGGAAAGCTACGCAACCCGTGTTCGATTCGCTCAGCGGGGCAGTGTTATCGGATGGCCGTCAGCCGTAAAGACATTGATGACGCGGCCCTCTCGCTCCATGAATCCGAATAACTTGCGCTTGCCATCATTGGACGACGGAACCGGCGCGCGAATCTGCCACGCGACGATCAACGGCGCGCCGTTGGGAAGTCGGCGGAATTCTATCCATCCCCCCACGAGTCTTGCCGGTGCCCAGTCCTCCAGCCCCGTATAGCGGTATTCGAGACGTCGCAACTCGCGGCTGGCTCGGTCAAGCCACAAGACGCCGAGCACATCGGGGAGCTTCCGTTTTCGCACGGGTTCGAAGCGCAGCCCGACGACCGTCGAATCGGTAGGATGGGTTTCCACACTGAAGCAATGCGTGTCCAGAAACGCGTCCGAAAAGAAAACAGAGGCATCGGGACTGTAATACGTCGGGCCGTTGCGGCCTTCCTGCACGAAACCGTTGCGCACCAGGCTGTCCGGAGGAAGACTGCCGAACGGCCACGCGCTGAAGCCATTGCTCGTATCACCACTTTCCCGAGTTATCCGCAGATCCACCCCGAGCATGCGATCGAGCATCGCCGATCGAAAACGGAATAACCGCCGCTCGATCGCGAGCTCCGTGACGCCGAGGACTGTCTGTGACTGTTCCAGCAACGCCGCCACGGGCTCGCCCTCACCAGGTCGCACCCGACAGCGCTTCTCGGCTTCGACCGTGACCGCGGGCAAGGCGATGGCGACGTCAGGCAACGCGGCGTGGTAGCGTCGCTCCCCCGCGTCGAGCACCATCGTCGGTGACTCAAAGCTCTGATAGCCGATGCGCAGAACACGCACGCGATAGGTACCGGGCGATGGCGCTGCCAACACGAACTGGCCGGAGCCATCCGAGAGCGTACGAACGCGCTCGCGGCCGGTCGAATCAACGAGAAGTAGCAGGGCATATCCGACCGGCTGTCCGCTCACGGCTCCGACCAGGTCACCGCGAAGCGTTTGGGCCGAAAGGCCGGGCGCCGCGAAAGAGCAGAGAAGTAAGCTGTGTCCGATGCGGACTACGAGGCCTGTCAGCGATTCTCCATTCGGAACACGGAGATGCCCCAACTCTCCGGATCGTCCGGCGGTTCGTCATTCCAGTCGGCATGGGAATGCGAGCCGTCCGAGCGGTACCGCAATACATACGACCCCGCCGGTAGCGTGATCACACCTTCGAACACACGATTCTTCTCCGCGCCGCCGCCCGGATCTGTTTCGTCATATTTCATTTCCCAAACTTTCTCGCCGCTGCGGTTCTCTATCCACCCATAATCGAACATCTCGCCGTCGTGACCCTCGCCCAGCGCATAGACTCGCAGCCGCGTCCGACCGGGGAGTTGGAACGACGCGCGCGCATTTTCGTCGTCACCCATGCGAACGAGCCGTGCAACCGGCGCGCCCGTCCCTCCCGACCGCTCGAATGGAGTGACGTCGGCACGATTCAGATGACCACTCGCCGGGAACACGCTCACGCCCCAGTATCTCTCCTCGGCCGGAGGCGCGGCATTCCAATCGTTGTAGGAATGAGAGCCGTCGCTCTTGTAGTAGACGAAATAACTGCCCGGGTCGAGGTGGAGCGTCCCATCGAAGACGCGATTCTTGTCGGACCCGCCCGCGGGCTCGGTATTCTCGTAGCGCATGGTCCAGACCCGCTTATGATCCAACGCGTTCACGATCCAGGCGTAGTCGACCATCTCTTGGTCGCTGCTTTCGCCGAGCGCATAAATCCTGACGTCCAGCGGCCGCTTCAGCGTGAAGCCACTCGAGCGATTGGCGTTGTCACCGATGCCGATCATCGATACGATGGTTTCACCTTCCGGAACGGGCTGATACTCGAATGGCCTGAGGGCGGCACGCGCCACTCGATCGGCGACGCGAAGCGTCAGGCCCCACGATTCCAGATCCGTGGCCGGGACGGCATTCCAATCGTCGGGCGCGTGTGAGTCATCCGAGACGAAGTACGCGACATACCGACCGGCCCGAAGGTGCAGCGTCTCATGCGCCAGGCGATTCTTCGCGGCGCCGCCGGCAGGCTCGGTGTTGTCATAGGTCATGGTCCACACGCGCTTGCGCGTGGTCGCGTTCATGATCCAACCGTAATCGGAGGACGCGTCACGCCTCAGCTCACCCACCGCGTACACCTCGACGTCGGTTGGTCGCGTCAGCTCGAAGCCGCTGCGGTTTGCTGTGTTGCGTCTCGGCTCGACGGTGATCGCCGCGGACCCCGTGAACGCGTTGCGCGCCGCCTCGATTTCCTCGGGCGTGGCGGCGTGCCCTGAGCCTTCGACCGACAGCGCGAACTGCTTGTACAAGCCGTTGTCGACGTATGGACCGCCGCCACTCGCCCGCCGGGCGAGGCGCACAACGTCGCGGAAATCGGCAGCGTCCTTGAATGAGATCGCAGAAGCCGGATAAAACGCGTAATGGGCTTCGTAAGTGCCGGCCGGGAGGCGCACGCTTCCGTCGAAGTGCCGGAGACCGTTCGATTCCCGACGCGTGTCGGCCGCGCGGACATCCCACACGACGGCGTGGGTCCGCGCATCGAGAATCCATGCGGCCGCGGGCCAGGTCGTCTGCTCATCATCCTGCCAATGCTCATCGTCGCGAGCGCGAAGTTTGTCGGGCCACGGCTCCGCGCCGACGGCCGAGATCTTCACCTCCTGCGATGTTGTAAGAACGAATACCGCTGCGCGATGCTCGTGAGGACTGAGATCGCGGATATCGACGAGGGCGGGACTTGGAGCGGGATTTTGGACGAGCGCGAGCAATAGGGAGAGCGGCATGGCTGTCATAACGGGACGCATCAGGGCGCGGTTTCTAACTGAAAGCGGAGAGGCCCGTGATCTCCTGACCAAGAATGAGGGTGTGCACGTCGTGCGTGCCTTCGTAGGTATACACCGATTCGAGGTTTGCGAGATGCCGCATCGCCTGATACTCCGCGAGGATACCGTTCGCACCCAACAGCCGTCGCGCTTCGCGGGCAATATCGGTAGCCATGTTCACGTTGTTGCGTTTGGCGAGAGAAACCTGTTGCGGGCTCGACTTCCCTTCGTCTTTGAGCCTGCCCAGCCGCAGGCACAACAGCTGAGCTTTGGTGATTTCGGTCAGCATGTCCGCCAGTCGCGCCTGTTGCAGCTGGTAGCCGCCGATGGGCTTGCCGAACATCACGCGTTGCTTGGCGTAGCTCACCGCTTCGTCGTAACACGCCATCGCCGCTCCGACCGCTCCCCAGGCGATGCCGTAGCGGGCCGCGGTGAGGCACATGAGTGGCGACTTCAGCCCACCCGATTTCGGCAACAAGGCCTCTTTCGGAACGTGCACCTCCTGCAAGACCAATTCGCTCGTGTCGCTCGCGCGCAGCGACAGCTTGCCCTTCTGGTCCTTTGCCGAGAAGCCCTTGGTATCGGTCGGGACAATGAAGCCACGGATGGATTCGGCGTCGCCGACCTTGCCTATCTTCGCCCAGATGATCGCGGCCTGCGCCGTAGAGCCGTTCGTGATCCACATCTTCGCGCCGTTCAGCACCCAACCGTCGCTCGTCTCCTTCGCGACGGTGATCATGCCGGCGGGGTTGGATCCGTAATCGGGTTCAGTCAGTCCGAAGCAGCCGATCACCTTGCCGCTCGCCATCTGCGGCAGCCATTCCTTCTTCTGTTCTTCGGATCCAAACGTGTAGATCGGATACATGACGAGGGCACCCTGCACCGAGGCAAACGAGCGCACGCCCGAATCGCCGCGCTCGAGCTCCTGCATGATGAGCCCATAGGCGACGTTGTTTAATCCGGCGCAGCCATACTCCTCGGGAAGATTCGCGCCGAAGAGACCGAGCTCCGCCATCTGGGGAACGAGCTGTTTGGGAAACTTCCCCGCCACGTAAGCTTCGCCGATGACGGGCATCAAGTTTTCGTCGACCCAGTCTCTCACTGTATCCCGGATTGCCCGTTCTTCTTCGGAGAGCAGGCCGTCGATATTGTAGAAATCCACGCCGTGGAACTTTGCAGCCATCAGTGACCAGCTCCCAGAAAAGTTACTGCGTGGCTTGCGGCTCGAGACTCGGAGATTTCTGCGATGTACGTCGGGCAAAAGCAGCCGTGTCTGAAGGTTGGAACCGTTGTTTAGCCGAATCCCACCTAAAGAACGTTATTTGAACAGCAGCGGCATCGATCGTGACGAAGTTGAAGGAAACTGGCCGGCCACCGCGCGCCCGCGTGCTTAGCGTCCCTGCCGTCGACACGACGACCTTCCCTTCGAGCATCTCGGCGCTCTCCTGGTGGTCGTGCCCGCAGAGCACGACCTCCGTGCCCGCATCGATGATGCGGCGCTGCGCCCGCCGCCAGCGCGCGAGACCCATCCGTTTCGACATCTCGCCGCGCAACACGTTGTGATGCACGACGAGGACGCGCGCCAGGGCCGCATCCGCTTGCGCGAACACCGAACGCACGCGCTCCATTTCCCGCTTCGGCAGATGCCCCTTCACGGCGATGTCGCGCAGCCGCGCGGTGAGCGAGCCCCACGCCACGCCATGCGCCGTGAGCGCCGTCGCAATCACCGCGCCGCCGCCGTTGACGCCGCCAGGAATGGTCAGCGTGGGCGTCAGATCCGCGCCGAAGTAGCTGCGGTACTTCTGGTAGGTGGCGTCCTTCCCGAACGGAATGAAGGGCCGCCGCCACCACTGGATGTCATGATTCCCGGGGATCACGAGGACGGGCGCTGTTTC
>Ga0209234_1000198_pt1 | contig 18068 bp, 12 predicted proteins | sample GraSoi013_1_20cm_2_FD_185816 | JGI IMG/M metagenome (GOLD analysis project Ga0209234, IMG submission 185816) | Grasslands soil microbial communities from the Angelo Coastal Reserve, California, USA - Sample 08_20_2013_1_20cm (SPAdes) (version 2) | ecosystem: Environmental > Terrestrial > Soil >... | reverse complement strand
AGGAGCCCATCACGATCGGCCGCTTCCTTGAGGAGCGGCTCGGCTACAAGAACCGCGTCTTCGTCACGGCCGCCTTGCGCAGTGACGACAACACCTCGTTTGGAAAGCGCTTTGGGAACATCCTGTATCCGCGGCTGTCGGCATCGTGGGTCCTCTCGGAAGAGCCGTTCTTCCCGACCGCGGATTGGTTGAGGGCGCTGAAACTGCGCGCCGCGTACGGGAGCTCGGGACTGCATCCGGGGCCGACGGACGCGCAGCAATTCTTCGTGGCGACGCCCGTCGCAGTCGCCAGCGTCGACGTTCCAGGAGTGACCATCGGTGGATTGGGCAACTCGGCACTCAAACCGGAACGCACCAATGAGCTCGAATTCGGATTCGATGCCGAATTGAAGCCGGCCGACGCGCACCTGGCGTTGACCTTTTACAACAAGGTATCGCACGATGCGCTCATCAACGTGACGTTGCCGCCGACCTGCGGCTGCGGCACGTCGGTCTTCCGCAACCTGGGATCGGTCGCCAACAAAGGTGTCGAAATCTCCGCTGCCGCCACGGTGATCCACCGGCGCAACGTGAACTTCGACGTCAACGCCAGCGCGTGGGGCACGCGGAGCCGCGTGCGTAGTCTCGGGAAAGGGATTGCGGCCATCATCTTCGGGCTTGGCGGGGCGACGCAGCGGATCCAGCCGGGCTATGCGCCCGGCGCCTATTTCCAGGTTCCCTATACGTTCGCGGATACGAACAAGGATGGATTGATCGGGAGTGGGGAAGTCCACCTGGGCACGACGGCAACGTTCCAGGGACAGCCGTTCCCGGATCATGGCGGCTCCTTGAGCGGGACGCTCTCACTATTTGAGCGCTTCCACCTGTATGGACTGGTGGATGGGCGGTTCGGGAACAAGCTCTTCAATAGCACGGAGCAATTCCGCTGCGGGCTGAATAATTGCCGTGGCCGCAACGACCCGACGGCACCGCTCGCCGAGCAGGCTGCGGCGGTGGCGAATATCCTGGGCACCCAGGCGGGTTACATGCAGGACGCGGACTTCATCAAACTGCGCGAGTTGTCGCTGACGTATGATGCGCCGGCTCGCTTGAGCTCGCGCATCGGTGCCTCGTCGCTGAGCTTCACCCTCGCCGGTCGTAATCTCGCGACTTGGACGAAGTACAAGGGCCTCGATCCTGAGCTGAACGAGGCGGGCCAGAACAACTTCACCACTGCCGACTTCCTGACGCAGCCGCCGGTCCGTTATTGGATCGGCCGCGTCAACGTCGCCTTCTGACCGGAGCACACGGACCATGAAACAACTACTGCAACACCTCGTGGCCCGCGTCCTCCGCACGGTCGGAGGCCGCGTGCTGGCTGTTGGGTTTGCGATGGCAGCGGTGTGGACGATCGCGACCGCCTGTCATATCCTCGATGCGAATAATCCTGATGTGGTGCCGACCGGCGGTCTGAACGACCCGCTGGCGTTACCGACGATTCGGGCGGGCGCGATCGGCGACTTCGGATTGGCGTATACCGGCTCGGGCGCGAGTGGATCGGGCGGCACGGTGGAAGGGCAGGTGCTCGCCAGCGGCCTGCTCGCCGACGAGTGGATCAACACCGAAACATTCCCGGACCGCGTGCAGGCCGATGCGCGTCAGACCGATCGGGCGAGCGGAACGTTTACCGCCGTATTCCGCAACGTGGCGCGGGCCCATCTTTCCGCGCTGCGGGCGGCCGACGCCTACCGGCGACTCGCGGATACCACCAAGACAACGGCGCTCGCGGAAATGCTGGTACTGGCGGGATACTCGCGTCTGTTCTTCGCGGAAAACTACTGTTCCGGCGTGCCGCTCAGCTATCCGAACCCGGATGGAACGGTGGCGTTCGGCGACCAGAACACGACCGACCAGATGCTGGATTCGGCGCTGGTGTTGTTCGATCAGGCGTTGGCTGCGGCACAGGCGTTTATCCCGGCCAGCCGCACCGATACCCTCGTCAATAAACCGACGTTCATTGCGTTGGCGACCGTCGGCAAGGCGCGAACATTCTTGGATATGGGCCGCATTACGGATGCGGATACCATGCTCACGGTCGCTACCGTGGCGACGTCGTTCGCATACTCGATTCAACACGATCTCAACACGACGCGGCAGCAGAACGGGGTCTATAGCGGTATCCGCAAATTCAAGCGGTACGGCGTCGCGAATCGAGAAGGAGGCGTCGGTCTTGCCTGGCAGGACTCACTCGATCCGCGTACCACGTTTACCCGGTCTCCAGGCACCAACAAAGGTTTCGACAACGCGACGCCGCAGTTCGATCAGTTGCGCTACGTGGATGAGAAGGCGTCGATCACCTTAGCCACGGGACTCGAGGCTCGACTCATCAACGCGGAGGCGGCGATGCTCCGTGGCGACCTGGCAGGATTCAAAGGGATACTGGATAGCCTCCGGGCACGCCCGCCTGCCTACATCCTGGCCGGCGTTCAGGCAACGACTAGCCCCGGCAATGCGCCGGCACCGGTATCGCCCATGCCGCCCCTCGCGGCACCGGCATCCCCAGCGGCCGCCGTCGACTTGCTCTTCAACGAGCGGGCGCACTGGCTCTGGGCAACCGGCCACCGGCTCAACGATCTACGCCGGCTGGTGCGTGCAACAGGAACGCGCGGCGGATACGGGCGCGCGGAGAACACCGTTTTCCCGAATGGGCCCTATTTCAAGAATGGATTGAATTACGGGACGGATGTGAACTACCCGATTCCATTGGACGAACAGAACAACCCACATTTCACGCAGTGCTTGGACCGCTTGCCATAGCATAGGCCGAACAACGTGAGAAGAGGGAGGGAGCGAGCCAGCTCTCTCCCTCTTTTTATTTCGAGGCGCCGGTCTTCGTGTGCACGAGAATCACACCCCCCACCGCGTCCGTGCCATAGTAGGTGGTTCCTTCCAGTCCCGTCAGCACTTCGATGCTCAACAGCGTTGTCGCGGGGATTTGCTGCAGCGTCTTCAGGTCGGGACTGCGTACGCCATCGACGAGCAGCATCGGCGTGTCATTCAACAGGATGCTGCTCCGGCCGCGGCGTGACATGCTCGTCGCCTGACCGTTGCGGTTTTCGCGAAACGAGATCTGCGGGGCCTCCCGGCGTAGTACGTCCCACGCCGTCTCGCCGCCGGAGCGCGCAATCATCTGTTCGGTGATGACAATTCGATCGGCGTCGTTGCGTTGCGAGACTGGCGCGGGATGAAACGTCTTGCAGGCGACGATCAGAGCAAGGGGGACATACGCGAGGATGAAAAGACGGTTGTTCATCGAGACGCCGATGGCGGATCTCAATCCACGATGGCGTCCGGCAGCACGTACTTGACCGGATCGACCGGCCGTCCGTTGACCCACACCTCGTAATGCAGATGCGGCCCCGTGGACAATCCTGTCGACCCAACCAGCGCGATCTTCTGCCCGCGCTTCACGCGCTGGCCGCGCGTGACCATGATCTTGGAGCAGTGCGCGTACCGCGTGACCAGACCGTAGCCGTGATCCAGCGTGAGCATGTTGCCATAGCCTTCGACCCACGACACCTGCGTCACGACGCCACCGGCGGGCGCTTCGATCTCGGCACCCATCGGCGCGGAGACGTCGATGCCCTCATGCGGGCGCGCGAGGTGCAGGATCGGATGCACGCGCTCGCGCGCGAAGGCGCTCGTCAACCAGCCCTTGGTCGGCATGATCGACGGCATTGCGGCGTAGCGCGCGCGCTGGCTCGACGCGGAGTCGTAGGCTTCGCTGAGCGAACGAACGAGAATGTTGGCGCGGCGCGTCAACTGATCCATGTCCATCCGGACCGCGAGCGCCTGCGCACCGTTCGGACCGGCGGCCGACAAACTGTCCCGTTCGGCCCATTGACCGGTGGGTCCGCCGATGCCGGCTTGCTGCACATCTTTGTCGACGGGGGAAAGGCCGGACATCAACCGCAGCGCCTGTTCGCGCTCGCCGAACACGTTGAGCGTGTCACGCAGTCCGCCGAGCCGCTCGCGCAGCCGCTGAATCTCACTCGCGAGCAATTGATTCTCGCGCTCGAGCGCGCGGCTCTTCGTGACGTTGACGCCGCGCGACAGCGCTGCGCCACCGAGCAGGAGAACCAGCAGCGCGATAACGCCGCCGAGGCCGATGAGCGCTTTGAGAACCGTCTGGGAAACCTCCACGGCGCGTGATGCTCCCGAGCCGTGCGGCACGACCATGACGGTCCAGCGACGCTCTGCGTGCTTCTTCTTCATGAGAAGGCTAACATACGGCCCCGCGCTGGAAGCCGTCAAATCGGACGACTGTGCGCTCCGTCACGCTTTTTGCGGCAGGCGGTTAAGCGGCGTCGTCCTTGGGAAATAGCGGCGGCGGTTTCGCGACCCGTTGCCGACCGACTGAAAGGTCCGCGAGGTCAGTCAACCGCAGGTCACTCAGCGGATGCGGCGCTCCTAATGCGGTCCACGTTTCTTGCGCCTTCGCGGGAATGAATGGCGCAGCCAGCACCGCGAGGCGCGCGACGGTGCGGACGAGACTGACGAGAATGCCATCGAGCTCCGCGTCGCGTTTTTCTTTCGCGAGCTTCCACGGCGCGGTGTCCTGCACGTAGCGGTTCGCGCGCGACGCGAGCTCGATGACCAATGACGCGCCGTTCAACAGCTCCTGCCTGTCCATCGCGAGCGCGTACGCGGCGATCGTCTCCTGCGCCGCGCGCTCGAGTGGCGAGTCACGATCGGTGCTGCCCCGATCGGGAACAAGGCCGCCACGATAGCTCTGCACCATCGACAGCGTCCGCGAGACGAGATTGCCGAACGTGTCCGCCAGATCCGCAGTGTAGCGGGCGTCGAACCGGTCCCAGGTGAAGTTGCCATCGTTCTCGAAGCCGACTTCGCGCAACAGGAAGTAGCGCAGCGCGTCGGCGCCGTGGCGCTCGATCGCGGCGCCCAGGCTCACCACGGTGCCGGCGGTCTTACTCATCTTCGTGCCTTCCCATTGCACGTAGCCGTGCGCCCAGACCAGTCGCGGCAGGGCGAGCCCCGCGGCGAGCAGCATCGCCGGCCAGATCACGCAGTGAAAGCGCGTGATTCCCTTGCCGACGACGTGCAGATCGGCGGGCCAGAGCCGCTCGTACCCGGGATCGGGAAAACCGGTCGCCGACAGATAATTGATCAGCGCATCGAACCAGACATAGACCGTCTGTTCGGCATCGCCGGGGAAGGGAATGCCCCAGGGCAGGCGCTGCCGCGAGATCGAGACGTCCTGCAATCCGGCTTCGATGAGGCGCACCACTTCATTGCGACGGATCTCCGGCTCGACCCGAAACTCTTTCGTGGCGATGAGACGAAGTAACTGCTGTCCGTAGGCACTCAGCCGGAAAAAATGATTCCGTTCTTTGGTGGGGATGAGGTCGAGCGTCGGATGCTCGATACAGTGACCATTCGCGATCTGGGCAGGCTGCTTGAACTCCTCGCAGCCGGTGCAGTACAACCCCTCGTAGTCCGCGACGTACAAGTCATCGGCGCGCCGTTGCTGGATGCGCTCGAGCAGCGCTACGACGCCGCGGACGTGGCGCGGCTCGGTCGTGCGGATCCAATCGTCGTTCGTGCATTCGAGCGCGCGCCAATAGTTGGCGAACGTCGTCGCCATGCGGTCCACCCATTCGCGCGGGCTGACGTTCGCCCGCGCGGCCGCCTGGATCACGGACTGGCTGTGCTCGTCCATGCCCATCAGGAAGTGCACCTGGTCGCCGCGCAGGCGGCGGTACCGGGCGATGCAGTCCGCGCCGACTTTTTCCAGAGCGTGCCCCAGGTGGGGATCGCCATTGGAGTAGTCGATGGCCGTCGTGAGAAAGTACTTCGCGCCCTCCACTACAGCGGCAGCTGGTCGAGTGTGACGACGCGCGTGCTGCCGGCGTCGGACCGGAGGGTCACGCGCTCACGGAAGATGTCGACGGCTACGACGTGCTCGATGCCTTCGGAAGTCTTGAGCGCTTTTCCCTCTTTTGGGAAGCGCTTTCGCTGCTGCACGTAGAAGTCGTGCTCGTAATGAAGGCAGCACAGGAGCCGTCCGCACGGTCCCGAAATCTGGACGGGGTTGAGCGACAAGCCCTGCGCCTTGGCGAGCGACAGGCTCACCGGCCGTCCTTCCGGCAGCCAGCTCGCGATGCATAGCTGCCGTCCGCAGCGGCCGATGCCGTCGAGGCGCTTTGCTTCGTCGCGGGCGCCGATCTGGCGCAGCTCGATGCGGGTGCGAAACAGGCTCGCGAGATCGCGCACCAGCACCCGAAAATCGACGCGCTGCTCGGCGGTGAAATAGATGGTCAGCTTGCGCTTGTCCCACTGCCACTCGGCATCGGACACTTTCATCGGCAGATCGTGCTGGCGGACGCGATCGCGCACCGCACGTCGCACCTCGTCTTCGTTTTCACGCAGCTGCTGCGCGGTCTTCACATCCTCGTCCACGGCCCTCCGAAGAATGGAGGGACGCGGAGTGGGGGGGGCGTTTTCCTTATTGCAGGCGCCGCAGCGTTCGCACTTCTTCTCTGCCAACGGGCCCAGCGCCGAAACCCGGCCAAAGTCCTGCCCGCGTTCGACCTCGACGATGACGGGATCATCGAGATGGAGCGGATCATCGGACGGCCAGGTGAAATACTCGCGCCGGTTCCCTTTGAACCGGACTTCCAGGAGAGGCGTCAAATCACTTCTCGGTCAGCGCACCCATGGAAAGGTACTTTTCTTCGCGGCGTTTGAGGAGTTTGTCGACCTTCAGCTTGCGGAGTTGGCCGAGATGGCGCTGCAGCGCGTCGCCGAGAGATGCGGCGGCTCCTTCGGGATCGGAGTGCGCGCCGCCCGGCGGCTCGGGGACGATCTCGTCGATCACGCCGAGCGTGAGGAGGTCCTGCGCGGTGATCTTGAGCGCTTCCGCTGCCCGCTCCCGTTGGCTCGCGTCCTTCCAGAGAATCGCGGCGCAGCCCTCGGGCGAGATGACGGAATAGACGGAGTTCTCGAGCATCAGCACGCGATCGGCGAGCCCGACCGCGAGCGCGCCGCCCGAGCCGCCTTCGCCGATGACCGCGGTGATGATGGGTGTCTGCAGCGACGCCATCTCGATCAGGCTGCTTGCGATCGCTTCCGCCTGGCCGCGTTCCTCGGCCCCCAATCCCGGATAGGCGCCGGGCGTGTCGACGAGCGTGATGACCGGTGCGGCGAACTTCGCGGCCAGGCGCATGAGCCGCATCGCTTTGCGGTAGCCCTCGGGATGCGCCATCCCGAAGTTGCGATACAGATTCTCCTTGGTGTCCCGCCCTTTTTGATGGCCGATGATCATGACGCTCGTGCCGTCAAGCCGTGCCCAACCGCCCACGATCGCCGGGTCGTCCCGGTACAGCCGGTCGCCATGGAGCTCGACGAAGTCGGTGAAGACGGTGTTGACATAGTCGAGCGGGTAGGGGCGGCGGGGATGCCGGGCGACCTGCACGCGCTGCATCGGCGTCAGATTCTTATAGATGTCGAGACGCAGCGCGGCGAGCTGCTCTTCGAGCGGGCGGATGTTCTTCGCCACATCCGGCTTCTCACCGGCGATGCGTTTCAGCTCCTCGATCTGTTTCTCCAGCTCGAGCAGCGGTTTTTCAAAATCCAATGTGTATGTCGCCATCACGCCTTTACCAGGTGTACTCCGTCCATCCCCACGATGTCCCGCAAGGCGGCGAGTAAGTCGTCCGCCGCATCCACACGGAACGCGCGGCTGCGCAACCGCACAGTTTCGTTGCCGGAGCCCCCGGAGCTTCCCCCGTTCGTGCCGGTCCACTCGAGAAAGACGGGCGTTGGACCCGGATGCGCGGCGCACAGCGCCGCGATGGCGCGCGCCGTTTCGGGATCGGGCCGCGTACTCGCGGTCCAGCGGACCGCGACGCCGATCGCGCCGCTCGCTTTCAGGTCGTCAAGCCTGCGTACCGAGTCGACAACGAACGGCGCCTGCTCCTCACCGCGATCGCGCGCAATGTAGCCGCCGGTAAGTAGATAGGCGCCGTCGGCCTGAATCACCGTGTTCAGCTTGGCCCAGGCCTCCGGAAAGACCAACGCCTCGGCCGTCCCGGTGAAGTCTTCCAGCGTGAGCCGCGCGTACTCGGCGCCGCTCTTTTTTGAGATCTGTCGCTTCACCGCCGTGGCCACCGCCGCGACGGTGACTTTCTGCTCACTCCACATCCCCAGCGTCGCGGTCGTCCGATTCCCGAAAAGCTCCACTTCCGTGCGGTATTTGGCGAGGGGGTGGCCGGAAATGAAGAAGCCCAAGACGCTCTTCTCGCGGGTGAGCCGTTCCTGCTCCGACCAGGGAGTGACCTCCGGGAGGGCGAGCGAGGGAGACGACACTGGAGCATCTTCGCCGAACAGCGCATGCTGGCCGGAGGTGCGCTCCTGCTGGCGGACTTGGGCTTCGCCGAATGCATGGTCCAGCGCGGCGACCAGCTGGGCGCGATGGCCCCCCCCTCCCAGCGAATCGCATGCGCCCGCATCGATGAGCGATTCGATGACCCGCTTGTTGCACAGCCGGAGGTCAATCCGGTCGCACAGCTCGACCAGCGAACGGTAGGGCGCGTCACGACGGCCGGCAATGATCGACGCGATCGCGCCTTCCCCGACGTTGCGTACGGCGCCGAGTCCGAACCGAATGCGTTCGTTCCCGATCACCGTGAACTTGTAGCCCGATTCGTTCACATCGGGCGGCAGCACCTGGAGACCGAGCTCGCGCGCTTCGTTGATGTACTGCACCACGCGATCGGTGTTGCCGATTTCCGATGACAGCAGCGCCGCCATGAACTCGGCGGGATAGTAGGTTTTGAACCAGCCCGTTTGATAAGAAAGGATCGAATAGGCGACGGAATGTGACTTGTTGAAGCCATAGCGGCCGAACGTCTCGATCTGCGCGGCGATCTCTTCGATGGTGCGTTTGTCGTGGCCGCGCGCGATCGCGCGCTTCACGAAGTTGCCGAGCTCCTCCTGAATCAGCTCTTTGATCTTCTTGCCCACCGCCTTACGCAGGACGTCGGCTTCGGCGAGCGAGTAGCCGGCGAGCGCGCTCGCGATTCGCATCACCTGCTCCTGATAGACGATCACGCCGTACGTCGGCGCGAGAATCTCTTCGAGCGCGGGATGCGGGTAGCGAACCTTCTCGCGGCCGAGTTTGCGATTGATGAAGACGAGATACATCCCGGTGTCGAGCGGCCCGGGGCGAAGCAGCGCGTTCGTCGCGACCAGGTCGTCGAACCGATCGCACTTCATATTGCGCAAACAGTCGGTGGCGAGCGGCGATTCAAACTGGAAGATGCCGGCCGTCCGGCCCGACCGCAGCAGCGCATAAACTTTGGGATCGTCGAGATCGGGGCGCTCGAGGTCGATCGAGACGCCGTGCCGATCGGCGACCATGCGCGTGGCGTCGTGCAGGACCGTCAGCGTCTTCAGGCCGAGGAGGTCGATCTTCAGCATGCCGACTTCCTCGAGGCCGACCATGTCGTACTGCGTGATGATCGCGTCGGGCGAGGAAGCGTCGGCCTTGGAGTCCGGGGCCGTGCAGACCGGCACGTAATCAGTCAGCGGTCCCGGGGCGATCACGACGCCCGCCGCGTGCACCGAAGCGTGACGCGCCAGTCCCTCGATGCGCGACCCCAAGTCCAGCACTTTGCGAATGCGTTCGTCCTGGGCCGCGGCGGCTCGGACTTCGGGCACCTTATCGCTTGCTTCCGCCAACGTCACGCTGAAGGCCGGCCCGGAGGGAATGAGTTTGGTCAACCGCTCGACGTCGGCGATTTCGACGCGCAGCGTCCGGGCGACGTCGCGGAAAGCGGCACGCGCCTTCAGCGTGCCGAACGTGATGATCTGGCCGACGGACTCCCGTCCATAGCGCTCGCGTGCATACTCCAGCACTTCACCGCGCCGCTCGAAGCAGAAATCGAGATCGATGTCCGGCATCGAGATGCGTTCGGGATTGAGGAAGCGCTCGAACAGGAGATCGAACTTGAGCGGATCGACTGTGGTGATGCGCAGCGCATAAGCAATGAGCGAGCCCGCTGCCGAGCCGCGGCCCGGGCCGACCGGAATGCCGCGGTCGCGCGCCGCTTTGACGAGATCGTACACGATCAGGAAATAGCCGGCGTATCCCGTGCGCGTGATGACGTCGAGCTCGTATTCGAGCCGCTGCTCGACGGCCGCGGGCAGCGGACTGCCGTAGCGCTCCACCGCTCCCAGGCGCGCGAGATGGACGAGCAGGTCCTGATCGGTGGCGAATGCCGCGGGCCGCGGATACTGCGGCAGGAAATAGCGCTTCTCGAAATCGAACTCGCACAGCTCCGCGATCCGCGCCGTTTCCGTTAGCACGTCGGACCGATTGCCAAACAGACCGCGCATCTCGGCTTCGGATTTGACGTAGCTCTCCTGGCCGAAGAAGCGGAACCGCTTGGGGTCGTCGAGATCCTTTCCCGTGCCGATCGCGAGCAGTACGTCGTGAGCCTCGGCGTCTTCGCGCTTCAGGTAGTGCGCGTCGTTGGTGGCCGCGATCGGCAACCCCAGCTCTGCGGCGAGGCGGAACATCCCGTCCGTAACGATTTTCTCCTCGGGAAGTCCGTGATTCTGGACTTCGAGCCAGAAACCGTCGGGACCGAGCGTGCGCGCAAACCAGGCCGCGCTCGTCTTCGCCGCTTCGTAGTTGCCTTGCCGGAGATACAACGAGATCTCACCCGAGAGGCAGGCGGCCAGCGCAATAATGCCTTCGCGATGGCGCTCCAACACCTCTTTATCGATCCGCGGCCGGCGGTAATAGCCCTCGAGAAATCCGATCGACGACAGCTTGATCAGGTTCTGATAGCCGATGCGGTTCTTGGCGAGGAGTACGAGATGTGAGTACGAAGCCCCAAGCGGCGTGTCAGGGCTGGGCTTCTCGCGGCTGAGACGGCTGCCGAACGCGAGGTAGGCCTCGAAGCCCAGAATCGGTCGGATCTTCCGCGCTTTCGCTTCGGCGTAGAACGACCAGGCGCCGTGCAGGTTGCCGTGGTCGGTAATCGCCAACGAATCCATCCCCAGCGCCTGCACGTGATCGAGCAGGTCGGGGATGCGATTGGCGCCGTCGAGGAGAGAGTACTCGCTATGCGTGTGGAGATGAACGAACGGCATGGTTCCGTCGCTGAAGATGCCGTATTTTCGGCGCTCATGCAATGGCTCTTGCTGCTGTGCGCGCTCGTCCTGATGGCGATGTTGCGACGCGTCGCACCGCTTGCTCCCGTGGAAGCGCGCGCGACGGTGTCACTCGGATTGCTGTTGTTCGCCGCGTACGTGGGCGGCGGCATCGCGCAACGCAGCCGGCTGCATCTGCCGCGTATCGTCGGTTATCTGCTCGTCGGGTTCGTGGCCGGCTCCGGCTGGCTCGGTCTGATTCGCGCCGACGAAGGGCAAGCGTTGAGCCCAATTGCGAATGGTGCGCTGGCCCTCATCGCGTCGGCTGCAGGCTGCGAGCTCGACGTCCGCTCGCTCGTCCTGCGTGGAGAACGACGCGGCGCCATGCTCCGAATGATGACACGCGGCATGGCGATTCCGTTCGCTCTCGTCACGCTGGTCGTGCTCACCGTCAGCCCGTGGTTTCCCATCACGGCCCACCAGCCGTTTCGCGATTGCATCGCACTCGCGCTCGTCCTGGGAGCCATGGCGGCGATCGTCTCGCCGACGACGACGTTGGCGCTGGTCACCGATATCGGTGCGGAGGGCACGCTCGCCCGCACGATGGTGGATCTCACGAGCGTGCAGGCCGTCGCCGGCGTGCTGCTGTTGATCGTCATTCTCGCCATCGTGCAGCCACTCGCGACGGGTGGCACGGTCACGCCAGGAATCGCTATCCGCGGCGTGTTGCTGCTATTCGGATCGATCGCCGCTGGTGCCGCGGTGGGGCTCACCGCAGCGCAATACCTCCGCGTGTTGCGCGAACGGTATGTGGAATGGGTTCTGCTGATCGCCGCCTTCATCGTGGCGCAGACCGCCCGCCTGATCCAACTCGACCCCGTCCTCGTGGCGCTCGCGGCGGGCGTTACCCTGCGCAACGTCGATCCCCGGGAGGGAGACCGCCTGCGCGGCGAGCTCAAGCGATGCGCGGTCCCGGTCTATGTCGTATTTTTTGCGCTCGCCGGAAGCGGTTTGGACCTGGACGCGCTGGCCACCATGTGGCCATGGGCCTTGCTGCTCGTGGGCCTGCGGATCCATGGATTGCGTTGGGGCGCGCGCTGGGCCGGTGGAGAGCTCGCGCAGTACGGATGGCTCGCCTTGATCTCGCAAGGAGGGCTGGCCATCACCCTCGCCGCGCTGCTGCGGCGGGCGTTTCCCGAGTCGAATGTTTCGCTGGAAGCACTGCTGGTCGCCATGATCGGCATGCACCAAATCGCCGGCCCGGTCTGTTTTCAATGGGCTTTGCGGCGCACGGGAGAGGTACCGGAGAGGGAGAGAAATGAACGGGATGTGCCGAAGACTGCTTTGGCTATCGGCGGCGGGAATAGCGGCATGTAGCGGTGGCACAGAGCCGCACCTGCGTCCCTGTACGGCGGCAGGGGACTCCGTGGTACTGGCCGCCGCCGCGTACGTGTCGATTGATGCCGCGTCCGATTCCGGGTGCACCGTCTTTTCGGCCAACGGTACGCCTGCGACCGTCGAGTACCTCGTGGTGCCGCAGTTCGCGACCGGCGTGCCCGGAAAATCGGGATCCTTCCGGCTTGGTGGCGACACGATACTTCCCGCGCCCGCGCCGTCGCCCGGTGTTGGTGAGTCCGCGCCGTCGCCGGTCTTGCAATTCCACGACTTCTTGCGCGACGGCGAGGAGCGCCGTACCTGGGGCTTCGCTCCCCATCGCGACGATCTGGCGAAGCCAATTCCGAGAACGCCGTCGATCGAAGCCGGCCCTCCCGCGCTGAACGACCAGCGCACGTTCATGGTGTGCGCGAGACTCGATTGCTCGACCTTCACGCGCGTCATCGGGCGGGTGCGTGCCGTCCAGAGCAAGATCGCGATTTACGTCGACACGCTCGCGCCCGCCGGCGGTCTCGATTCCACGCAGCTCGACAGCATCGCGAAAACGTTCGACCAACGTCTCTACGCGATCGATACGGCGGCCTTCGGACGCGAATCGGACATCGATTCGAATAGCGTCGTGCTGGTGTTGATGACGAACGTGGTCAACAAGCTTGTGAGCACGAGTACGTGTGTGAAAACCGGTTTCGTGGCCGGCTTTTTCTTCGGGCTCGATCTGGACCCGCAGTTCGGCAACGATTCGCGCTCTAATAAAGGAGAGGTGTTCTACTCGATGGTCGCGGATCCGACGGGCAAGTTGAGCTGTTCCCACAGCGCCGATCAGGTGCTGCGCATCATCCCGGTGACGTTCATCCACGAATTCCAGCATATGATCAGCTTCAACCAGCACATGCTGGTCCGCAGCGGCAGCGCCGAGGTCCTGTGGCTCAATGAAGGCTTCTCGCACTACGCGGAGGAATTGGGTGGTCGCAGTTACGAGACCCAGCCCGATGCACCCGTCTCGACCTGCGTGATCGGCAGCATTCCATGCCGGTTTTATGGCGGGGATTTGATCAATGCCTATACGTATCTGGATTCGACCGGCAAGCATTTTCTCCTGCCCACGGCCGGAATCGGCACGCTGGCCGAGCGAGGCGCGGCCTGGATGTTTGTGCGCTACGTGATCGACCGGTATGCGGGCGGCAGCACTGCGATACAATGGAATGCGTTCACCAGACAGCTGCTGCAAACGGCCAACACCGGGGCCCAAAATATCGCGGCGGTGACCGGCGATCCGTTCGAAACCGTCGTGGCCAGGTGGGCGCTGGCCAATTACGTGTCCGATCTTCCCGCTTTTTCAGCGCCGACACAACTGAAGTACGACTCGTGGTTGTTCCGTTCGACGTTCGCATCGCTCAATGCGCAGGCAGACAGCACATTCAAGAAGCCCTTCCCGCTCGTCCCTACGCTGAGCGAAGGCCGCTCCGTGCTGCTCACCGGGACGCTGCGCGCCGGCTCGGGGATCTACCATCGGGCGACGCAGTCGCCGGGTGATCAGGGCTTCACGCTCCAGTTCACGTCATCGAACGGCGGCCTCTTCAACGCGTCGCTGGTACCACGACTGAATGTGATTCGAATCAAATGACGACGGAACGAGGGAACGACGGAAGGACGGTACGGATTGCGCTATGTCTGCTTTCAGTCCTTCCGTCCTTCCGTCTTTCCGCGCAGACCGAAGGCTCAGTGCTCACCGCTCTCCCCGGCTCCACCCGCGCTGCGGCAATGGGCGGTGCCGGTGTGGCGCTCGTGGGAGACGCGGGTGCGATCTTCGCGAATCCGGCAGGCATCGCGACGATCCGGCATCTGGGGCTCGAGGGGTCATACGAGCCATACCTCTCGGGGACCGCCATTTCCACCGCCGCGATCGCGTTGCGCGTGACCCGACTGACATGGGGCTTCGGTGCCCAGGCGCTCGACTACGGTTCGGAGCCGGAGATCGTTCCCGATCCCGCGACCGGCGGCCGTCGCGGCATGGCGACCGGCGCCGCCTTCCATCCGTATGAGGCACTCGCCGCAACGTCGCTCGTCTATCGCCGGGGTTTTGCGGCGCTCGGTGTGACGGCGAAATACGATCGCCAACAGATCGGACCCGAAGTCAGTGACGCGTGGGCGGGCGACGTCGGGATGGCCATCGCGGTCTTCGACATCATGGCGCTCGGCGTGAGCGTTCAGAATCTAGGCGGCGATCTCGGCAACGGCGCGTTGCTTCCGAGGCGCACGCGCGCCGGTCTCACCCTCAACTACACCGATCCCGAAGGCACCTATCGACTGCTCACCACACTCGAGGGGCAATGGACGCGCGACAAGCGCGCCGTGCTCGTGCAAGGGATCGAGGGTGGGATCGTGACGGGCGGGGTCGGGCTGGTCGCGCGCGCGGGGTACTCGACCAGGCCGGCGGTCACCGACGCGTCGCGCATCACCGTGGGGGGCGGCATCGTGCTCGGTCACCTCGCGATGGATTACGCCTTTCAAGCGTATGACGCGCTTGGCGGTGGCACGCATCGCGTCGGGTTGCGGTGGACGCCTTAACCGAGCGGGCGCGCCCCCGCTGGGGACGCGTGCTCAAGCGCATTCTCGTCATCGCCCTCGGTGCCGCCGTCGCCGGCATCATTCTGGTTCTGCTTTTCAGCGCCGACGCGCGCTACATCGCGCGCGCCGGTATCGAAGAAGGCCGACTGCTCCTGCGGCGCCGCCCGATCGAAAAATTGATCGCCGACTCCGCAACGCCCGCTCCCCTCCGGCAGCGCTTGAAGCTGGTCCTCGCGGCGCGCGCTTTCGCCGCCGAGTCGCTCGGTCTCGCGGTGGGGAAGACCTACACTACCTATGTGGATGTGGGGCGCGATACGCTGCTGCTCGTGTTGTCGGCCAGTCGGCGTGACAAGCTGCGGGAAGTTACGTGGACATATCCGATCGTCGGGGTCGTTCCCTACAAAGGGTTTTTCAGTGCGACACGTGCCCGGCGCGAAGCGGAACAGTTGGACCAGCAGGGACTCGACGTGTTTCTCCGTCCCTCCGGCGCGTTCTCCACACTCGGCTATCTGAGCGATCCTTTGTTCTCGACGGCGATGAGCCGCGACACGATGGAGCTGGTCGCGACGGTGGTGCATGAGTTGGCGCATAACACGCTGTATGTGAAGAGCCAGACGCCGTTCAATGAAAGCTTCGCGAGCTTCGTCGGCTATCGCGGCGCGGAGGCGTTTTTCCGGTCGCGGCACGACACGCTGGATGCGCACCGAGCGGCGGCACGCTGGCGCGACGAACGCACGTTGGATGTGTTCTACGCCGAGCTCGCGCGCCGTCTCGATTCCGCGTATGCCGAGTCCCTCAGCGCAGAAAAACTCGCGCAGGTGCGCGCGTCACTGTTCGGCTGGGCGCGCGAGCAATTCAAGGGGCCCACCGGGCAGTCGCTCGAGACGTACGACTGGCGCTGGTTTGCGCAGGCGCCGCTCAACAACGCCGTCGTCATCGCGGAGCGCCTATACCGGATGGATCTGAATTTATTCGACGAGATTTATCTGCAGAACAACGCGGATATCACGGAAACGATTCGGGCAATTCAGATCCGGGTGTTTACGCAGCCTGATCGTGATCCGTATCGGGCGCTGTATTCGCGTCCTGGAATGAAGGTTGAGGACTAGTTTCCCCGTAGCCTCTCGGCGTCTGCCACTCGTTGTAATGCAATGCCATAGGCCGCGGTTCGGAAGGTCACTGCCTTTTGTTTCGCAAGATCGCGTACAGATAGATACGCTTTCGTAATCGTTGCCTTGAGCTCACGATTCACCTGCTCGTGCGTCCATCGGTACTGCTGGAGATTCTGCGCCCACTCGTAGTAGCTGACGGTCACGCCGCCGGCATTGGCCAGGAAGTCGGGAATGACCGCGATGCCGCGCTCCTCGAGAATGCGATCGGCGGTTGGCGTGGTCGGTTCGTTCGCGCCCTCGACGACGACCTTGCAGTCGATCGTCCGGGCGTTCGTCTCCTTCGAAATGACACCGCCTAGCGCCGCCGGCACGAGCCAGTCGCAGGGGATCGTCCAGAGGTCTTCGTTGGTGATCGATTTGCCGCCCGTCCATTCGGGCACGGCCTTGCCCTGGGCGACATGCGCCAGCAGCCCCGGAATGTCGAGTCCGTTGTCGTTGTAAATCCCTCCCTCCACGGCGCTGACGGCGATGACCTTGGCGCCGGCCTCGCTGTCGAGCAAGCGGGCGAGATGGCTGCCCACGTTTCCGAATCCCTGAATGACGACGCGGCCCCCCTTCAGCGGGACGCCGAAATCGCGCGCGTACTCCTGCATTACATACATGACGCCCCGCCCGGTCGCTTCCTCCCGTCCCAATGAGCCCCCCAAGGCTACAGGTTTTCCGGTTACCACCGCCGGGCTGTAGCCCTGCCGGCTCGAGTATTCATCGAGGATCCAGGCCATCACCTGCGCGTTGGTGTTCACGTCCGGCGCGGGAATGTCCCGATAGGGGCCCAGCACGATCGCGATCCGCTGGGTGAAGCGGCGCGTCAGCCGCTCGAGCTCGAGCTTCGAGAGCTTTTTGGGATTGACGGTCACACCGCCCTTCGCACCGCCGAAGGGGATGTCCATCAACGCGGTCTTCCACGTCATGATCGCCGCTAGGCCCAGGACTTCGTCGTGATCCGCCTCGGGGTGGTAGCGAATTCCCCCTTTGCAGGGACCGCGCGCCCCATTGTGCTGAATGCGATAGCCGGTGAAGACCTCGATGCGTCCATCATCCATCCGCACGGGTACCTCGACCTGTACCTCGCGGAAGGGCGACATGAGGATTTTTCGCATGTACGCTTCGAGGTTGATCAGGTCGGCGGCGCGATCGAACTGGCTTTGCACGATCGCGCGGCCCGACATCGGCGCCCGATTGGGTCGCGCGGGCTGGTCAGGGGCAGTCATGGCTCGACGGTGTGTTTGGACAGGCTAAAGCCAGCACACCCTTGAGGGTGTGAAAAACCTGATGGAGTCACGAGTTTATTGAGGACGCAGCCGCCGGCCCGCCAGCCGGGCCCCGGGGTGCTGGGCCTGGCTCAATGCCTGGGTCGGGTTGGGCGCGCGGGAGCGGCGCCTCCCTCCATCTGTCAGAATGCCGATCACGTCCGTGGTGATCGCAACCGTCGACTCCGCTGGATGCTCAATCGTGAAGGCCAGTCCGGTCCCCTCACGCAGCAGCGTGGCAACGAGGCCTGTCCAGGTGCGGTCAGCGGGAAAGGGCCGCAGCCCGACGAGGAGTGGGCAGGAGGCGGAGTCGAGGTCCGACGGCGTCACGAGTGGCGCACCCAGCCGCTCGGCGAGACCGTTGAAACCGGAGAATTCAGGCCCGAGCAGGATGACCTGGCCGAACTGCCAATCGCATTTGGCCGCGACTTCGGCAAATGTCGCAACCAGCGTTTCGTCGCTGGGCGCGACCGGTCCCGGCGTGGAGGCGAGCACAATCGTCCCCGTGTCGGCAAACCAGCGC
>Ga0209234_1000196_pt1 | contig 18166 bp, 10 predicted proteins | sample GraSoi013_1_20cm_2_FD_185816 | JGI IMG/M metagenome (GOLD analysis project Ga0209234, IMG submission 185816) | Grasslands soil microbial communities from the Angelo Coastal Reserve, California, USA - Sample 08_20_2013_1_20cm (SPAdes) (version 2) | ecosystem: Environmental > Terrestrial > Soil >... | reverse complement strand
CGTGATCGCGCAGGCCAAGGCGTGGGCGGAGCTATGACGGGGGCGGCCGTTTGGCCGCGGCCAGCGAGGCCCGGAAGCGCGCATAGATCGCTTGATACGCACCGTGCACGTCGCGGTCCGGCTCGGTCGGCGGCGACCGGGTCAACGTGCACTGCACCGCCGCCTTGAGATCCGGAAACGCGCCGACGCCGACTGCCGCGAGCAGGGCCGCGCCGTAGGCCGGCCCCTCCTCGCGATTCACGGTGGTCACCGACAGGCCAAAGACATCCGCCTGCAGGCGGCGGATGAACGCGCTGCGGGCCCCGCCCCCGGTCAGCAGCAGGCAGCTCGGAGTAAGCCCGAGCTCCTCGAGGATGGTCACACAGTCGCGCAGCGCGAAGCACACGCCTTCGAGCACCGCTCGCGTCATGTGGGCGCGCGAATGGGCCAGGCTCAGGCCGACGAACGCGGCGCGGAGCGAGGCGTCCCGGTGGGGCGTGCGCTCGCCCTGCAGGTAGGGCAGGAACGTCACGCCCGCGGCGCCGGGCGGCACGCCGGCCGCCTCCTCGACCAGTTGGGCCTCGGGCTGATCAGTTTCTGCGAGGTCGCGCGCCACCCGATCGCGATACCAGGCGAACGCGCCCCCCGCCGAGAGCACGACGCCCATCACGTACCAGACGCCGGGCGCCACGTGGCAGAAGGTGTGCGCCCGCAATCCGGGGTCGACGCGCGGCTCCGCCGTCGGGGCAAGCACGGTCCCCGAGGTGCCCCAGCTCGAGACCGCGTCCCCGGGCGAGATCGCACCGACGCCGGCGGCGCCGCACGCGTTGTCGGCTCCACCACCCACCACCGGCGTGCCGACAGCGAGGCCCGTGAGCGCCGCCGCCCGCTCGGTGACTCGACCGAGGACGTCCGACGATCCCCCGACCTCGGGCACCAGGGACTGCGGCAGCTCGACCGCTTGCAGCATCTTACGACTCCAGCGCAACCCGGCCGGATCGAACATGAGGGTGCCGGACGCATCGGACGGCTCGGTCGCGACCGTGCCCGTGAGGCGGAGCCGCACGAAATCCTTGGCGAGGAGCACGGTGGCGAGCCGGGCGAAAGCGGCGGGCTCGTGATTGCGCAGCCACAGCACCTTCGGGAGGGTGAAGCCTTCCAGCGCGGGATTGCACACCCACTCGCGCAGGTGGGCCTCGCCTCCCGCACGCTCCACGATCTCCCGGCACTCGGCCGTGGTTCGCCCGTCGCACCACAACAGCGCGGGGCGGATCACGGCGCCGGTGCGGTCGAGAAAGACGGAGGAATGCATCTGACCGGAGATCCCGACCGCGGCCACGCGCGCGCCCGCGCGCTGCTCCAGCACGCGCCGGATGGCCGTGCCGCTCGCCTCCCACCACGCCTCTGGATCCTGCTCCGCCCAGCCGGGTCGTGGGGTGTCGAGCGAGAGCGGAGCGGTCGCGGCGGCCGCGACGGCTCCCGCGGGACTCACGAGAATGGCCTTCACCCCGCTCGTCCCGACGTCCACCCCGAGGAACAGCGGGTCCGCCATGCCTACCGCGCTCCCAACAGCAGCTCCGTCGTGAGCTGGTCGAGCCGCTCGTAGGCATAGCCCTTGGTACGCAGGGCGGCCAGGTCGAACGCCTCGGCCTTGAGCGCGCGCGCACCGTCGGAACTGAACCGCACGCGCCCGGCGGCGCCGTTTCCGCGGTCGCGCAGCTCCGCCAACAGCTGCTGGATCTCGGCGTCGTGGTTGAAGCGCTCCACTTTCTCCTTCAGGATCAGGTAGGTGCGCATGCTCCCGGCGGCGAAGGCCCAAACCCCGTCTTCGTCCTCGGTGCGGTAGGCGTGGCTGTCGAAGTGCCGCATCCCGGGCCAGCGCGCGTCCTCGAGCAGCTTGACGAGAAAGAACGCGGCCTTGGGATCGTCGCTCCCGAACCGCAGGTCCTGGTCGAAGCGCCCCGCCTGCTGTCCGTTCAAGTCGATGTGGAAGAGCTTGCCGGCTTGCAGCGCCTGGGCCACGGCGTGGGAGAAGTCGAGGCCGGCCATCCGCTCGTGCGCGACCTCCGGGTTCACGCCGACCATCTCGGGGTGATCGAGCGTATGGATGAAAGCCAGCATGTGGCCGGTGGTCGGCAGGAAGATATCTCCGCGCGGCTCGTTGGGTTTCGCCTCGAGCGCGAACTGCAGGGTGTAGTGCTGCGACCGCACGTACTCGCACAGGAAGTTGATCGCGTCGCGGTACCACTCGAGCGCCGCGCGGGGATCCTTGGCGGCGTTCGTCTCCACTCCTTCTCTCCCGCCCCAGCAGACGTACGTCGTGGCTCCCAGCTCCACCGCCAGGTCGATGGCCACCATGGTCTTCTGCAGGGCGTACGCCCGGACCCGCGCGTCGTTGCTCGTGAACGCGCCGTCGCGGAAGGCGGGATCGGAGAAGAGGTTGGTGGTGGCCATCGGCACCCGCATCCCCGCGTCTGCGAGCGCCTGCTTGAACTCGCGCACGATGCGATCGCGCTCTGCGGGCGTAGCGTCCCGCGGCACGAGGTCGTTGTCGTGCAGGTTGACCCCGTAGGCGCCGAGTTGCGCCAGCTTGCGGACGATGTGAGCCGGGGAGAGCGGCGGCCGCACGGGGTCTCCGAACGGGTCGCGTCCCGGGTTCCCCACGGTCCAGAGCCCGAAGGTGAAATGGTGCTCCGGGCGGGGCGTGTAGGCGTCCTCCGTGGCTCTCGGACTCATGTGGTGGGTTCCCCAAATGGCCGGTTAGATTGCCGCTCTAACGGGCATGGTCTGGGAACAGCGTTGGCATCCGCTGCGGCGCGAGTGGGTCGTCGTGTCGTCCCACCGCAACGAGCGACCCTGGCAGGGCGAGCGCGTGGACGACACCGCGCGCGCGCTGCCGCCCTACGTCCAGGACTGCTATCTGTGTCCCGGCAACGTGCGCAGCTCGGGGCAGCGGAACGACCGCTACACCGGCGTCTTCGTGTTCGACAACGACCATCCGTGCGTCGGCCCCGGGGCGCCCACGGAGCTCGCCGCGCCAGGGGGAATCTATCGGAATCGACCCGCCAGCGGATGTGCCCGGGTCGTATGCTTCACCCCGCGCCACGATCTCACCCTCGCCCAGCTGCCGGCTGCGGAGATGGTGAGTCTGCTCGAGGTGCTGCAGGCACAATATCGGGACCTCGGCTCGCGCGACGACGTCCGGCACGTGCTCGTGTTCGAGAACAAGGGGGAGGTCGTCGGCGTGAGCAACCCCCATCCGCACTGCCAGATCTACGCCACGAACTTCGTGTTCAAGACGATCGAGCTCGAGGCCGAGGCGCAAGCGGCGCACCTGGCGAAGCACGGCCGACCCCTGTTCCAGGAGATCCTGGCCGCCGAGGAGGCGGACGGTCGACGGCTGCTGGTCCGCCGCGACCAGGCGCTCTCCTTCATCCCCTACTTCGCCCGCTACCCGTACGAGACGTTCGTGGCGCCTCGGGCCACGCACCCGAGCCTGGCTCGCCTCTCGGCGTCCGAGCTCGTGGACTTCGCGGCCGTGCTGCGGGAGACGCTGATTCGCCTCGACAACCTGTGGCGCCTGTCGTTCCCGTACGTGATGGTGCTGCACCAGGCGCCGACGGACGGGTCGCCCCACCCGGGGTTCCACTTCCACATTCAGATCCATCCGCCGCTGCGCAAGCCTGGCCTGCTCAAGTACCTCGCCGGTCCGGAGATCGGCGGCGGCAACTTCTTGAACGACACGGCCCCCGAGGAAAAGGCGGCCGAGCTGCAGGCGGTCGCGAGCGTGCACTACACGCAGGGCGGCTGAGATGGCGGACATCGAGCGCCTGCTGGAGCCCATCCGCGCGCTGCACGAGCGCCTCCGGGACGCGGTGGTCGAGGCGTGCACCCGGCAGGGGTCGGAGCTGCTTGCCGCCGTGGCTTCCGACACGGGAGGGGGAGGGGGGGGCGACACGATTTACGCGATCGACCGGGTGGGCGAGGAAACCCTGGTGGAGGGCGTTGCGGAGCTCGCCCGCGAGGAGCCGCTGTGCATCGTGGCCGAGGGACTCCCGGGCGACGTCCTCGTCCTACCCCAGGGAGCGCGGGAGCGGGATTGCCGCTGGCGCCTGCTGGTGGATCCGATCGACGGCACGCGTGGACTCATGTATCAGAAGCGCAGCGCGTGGATTCTCACCGGCATCGCGCCGAACCGCGGCGCCGAGACTCGCCTGCGTGACATCGTCCTCGCGGTGCAGACGGAGATTCCGCTCGTCAAACAGCATCTTTCGGACCAGCTTTGGGCGCTGCGCGGGCGGGGGATGGAGGCGCGGCGATGCAATCGCCTCTCGGGCGCGCGGGAGCGTCTCACGCTCCAACCGTCGCGGGCGGACACCATCGCGCACGGCTTCGCGACGGTCGTGCGATTCTTCCCGGGAGCCCGGGACACGCTCGCCGCCATCGACGACGAAGTCGTGCGGGCGCTGGTGCAGCCGACCCCGGGGCGGGCCGCCTGCTTCGAAGACCAGTACGCGTCGACCGGCGGTGAGCTGTACGAGCTGATGGCCGGCCACGATCGTCTGATCGCCGACCTTCGCCCCCTGGTCCAATCAGTTCGCGCGACCCAGGGGCTGCCTCCGGGCTTGTGTTGCCACCCATATGATCTCTGCACGGCGCTCATCGCCGAGGAGTCGGGCGTGGTGCTGCGCGATCCGAGCGGAGCGCCGGTCGATGCCCCGCTCGACGTAGCTGCCGACGTGGCGTGGGTCGGGTATGCGAACGAGCGGCTGCGTGCACTGGTCGAGCCCGTGCTACAAGGCGCGCTGCGGCGGCGCGGGCTGCTGCGGTGATCCGGGTGCGTCGCCTCCCCGAGGTCCGCAGCGCGGGAGATCTGGTGTGGTTCGAGCCCGCCCTCGACCGCCTGCGAGCGTTGCAACGCGAGTCGGACCCGCGCCTGCGGGCGTTCTTCTCGAATGACTCCCCGCTCTACATCGCGCGTGCGCCCGGGCGACTCGATGTGATGGGCGGGATCGCGGACTACAGCGGCGCGCGCGTGCTCGAGCTGCCGCTCGAATGCTCGACGGCGGCGCTCTTACAGCTACAGCATACGCCGCGCTGCGACATCGCGACGCACCGCGCGGGACGGTGGCATTTCTTCGGGGTCGACCTGCCGCCCGGCACGCCGGCGGAGCTCGCGGCGTGGTTCGCAGGACGGGACGCCGACCGGTGGGCGAGTTATGTCGTGGGCATCGTGCAGCACTGTTTGTCATGCGCCGCTCGAACGGGGCGACGGATCCCCCCGGGCCTCCGCCTGCTCATCGATTCGACCGTGCCGGAAGGCCGGGGCGTCGCGTCGTCCGCGGCGCTCGAGGTCGCCGCCGGAGCGGCCGTCGCCGCCGGGTGCGGCAGCCCGATGACTGCAACCGAGCTGGCGGCGGCCTGCCAGGCGGTGGAGAACCACGTGGTCGGCGCGCCGTGCGGGATCATGGATCAGATGACCAGTGCGTGCGGTCGGCGCGATCGGCTGCTGCGGCTGCGGTGCCAGCCGGGCACGATCGAGGGGTACGTGGCCATTCCCGACGGATACCGCTTCTACGGCATCGATTCCGGCATCAGCCACGCGGTCGCCGGAGCGGACTACGGCACGGTCCGTACCGCGGCGTTCATGGGCTACCGCATGATCGCCGCCGCGGCGGGGTTGTCCGCGGTGCGCGACGGCACCCACGTGCGCGTCGAGGATCCGCGCTGGGGTGGGTACCTCGCGAATCTGACGGGGCCGGAGTTCTCGGGGCTGAGCGGCCTGCTACCGGACGAGATGTCCGGGGCGGAGTTCCTGGAGCGCTACGACGGGCTGACCGACACGGCCACCCGGGTCCGTCCCGAACGCCGCTACCCCGTGCGACCGGCCACGGAACACCCGGTCCGCGAGCAGGCGCGCGTGGAGCGCTTCGCCGAGCTGCTCGGCGCGCTGGCGGACGAGCCGCATGCGGCACTCGAGCTGGGGGCAATCATGTCCGAATCCCACAAGAGCTACGGCGCTTGCGGCCTCGGGAGCGACGGGACCGATCGCGTGGTGGAGTTGGTGGCCGCCGAGGGCCCGGAGCGGGGACTGTTCGGCGCGAAGATCACCGGCGGGGGAAGCGGTGGCACCGTGGCGGTCTTGGGCACGAGCGGGGCGGAGGGGCTGGTGCACGACGTGGCGGCCCGCTACCGAGCCGAGACCGGTCGCGACGCGGGCGTCTTCACCAACTCCGGGCCGGGAGCGGCGGAGACCGGAGTCTTGCTCATCGAAGCCCAACACGAACCGTAGCGGGCGCGAGTCCATCCGCTTCCGCCGTCAGCGTCACCGTTCCCGCCCGCTCGCCCGCACGGACGATGACCAGCGCCTTGCCGTTGAAGAGCCGCACGTGATCGGCCTTGAAGGGCGCGTGGCTGATCTGGTCACCGTTGTCCACTCCTTCGATCCGCGCATCGCCGGCCAGCCGGAACCGGATAAGGTGATCCGCCGTCGGCACCGCGACGCCCGCGCGGTCCAGCACCGTGACGGTCACGAACGAGAGGTCGCTCCCGTCGGCACGGACAACTGAGCGGTCGGGGGCGAGGGCGAGGCGCGCGGGCGCACCGGCCGTCCGTACCTCCTGAGTCGCGATCGGGTGACCGCCCTTGCGCGCCACCGCCCGCAGGGTTCCCGGCGTGTACGCAACGCGCCACATCAGATGGAGGACTTCGCCCTCCTTCCGCTTCACGCCCAGCGAGGTGCCGTTCAGGAGCAGCTCCACCTCGTCGCCGTTGGTGTAGGCCCACACGTCGACGGTGTCGCCCGCGGCCCAGTTCCAGTGCGGGAAGACGTGCAGCATCGGCCGCTGCGTCCACTCGCTCTGGTACAGGTAGTACGGGTCTTTGGGGAAACCAGCTAAGTCGACGACGCCGAAATAGGAGCTGCGCGCAGGCCACTCGTACGGCGTGGGCTCGCCCAGGTAGTCGATCCCGGTCCAGATGAACATCCCCGAGAGAAATGGGTACCGCTCGAACAGCCGCAACGATTCTTCGTGCAGCGAGCCCCAGAAAGCCTTGCGGTCGTCGTACGACGAGAGCCGGTAGTCCTTGTTGGGCTGCGGTCCGTGGTCCTTCACGTACGGCGTTTCATAGCTGGCGACCGAGTCGGAGGGCTGCTCGTAGACGCCGCGGCTGTTGAGCGCGGACATGGCCTCGGTGATGATGAACGTCGCGCCCGGGAACTGCGCGGGAAGGTTCTGCCAGGCTTCGTGATGGTAGTTGTGACCCAGCAGGTCGAGGGCGCCGGCGTGAAACAGCGGGTTTGCCGGACTGCCGTTGTTGTTCGCTGACGTAATCGGCCGTGTCGGGTCGAGACGTCGCACGATCCCGGCCAGTTCGCGAGCGATTGGAGCGGCGGTGGTATCGCCGTTGGTCCACTGCTCCATGACTTCGTTCCCGATGCTCCACATGAAGACGCTGGGGTGGTTGCGGTCGCGCCGCACCATATCGGACAGGTCGCGCACGTGCCACGCGTCCCAGTCCAGGTGGTAGTCGTACTTGGTCTTCTGCTTCTTCCACATATCGAAGGCCTCGTCCAACACGATGAAACCCATGCGATCGGTGAGGTCGAGCAGCTCGGGGGCGGGCGGGTTGTGCGACGTGCGGATCGCGTTGACACCCATGTCCCGCATGATCTCGAGCTGTCGCTCGAGGGCGCGGGTGTTCACGGCGGCGCCCAGGGCCCCGAGGTCGTGGTGCAGGCACACGCCGCGGATTTTCACGTGTGCGCCGTTGAGGATGAACCCGCGGGCGGGATCGAACGCGAACGTCCGCACTCCGAACGACGTGGTGTAGTCGTCGCAGGGCGTTCCCCCGCACACCACCCGCGACGCGGCCCGGTACAAGTACGGTCGCTCCAGCGACCACGGCGTCGGGTTCCTGATGACCAGGTCCTGCGCGATTTCGCCGACGGAGTCGTGCGGGATGCCGGCCTCGGTCGAGGCCGCCGCCACTTCCCTGCCGGCGGCGTCGTACAGCGACGTCCGCAGCGTGATCGGCTGATCGGACTGCGACGCGTTGCGGATCGTGGTGCGCATGGTCACCCGGGCCGAGGCCGGAGTGACCTCGGGCGTCGCGACATAGGTGCCCCAGTGGGCCACGTGCACAGGGTGGGTCGTGACCAGACGGACGTGCCGGTAGATGCCGGAGCCCGAGTACCAGCGTGAGTTGGGCTGTTGCGAGTTGTCCACCCGCACGGCCATCAGGTTGCTCGCCCGGCCGCGACGGAGGTGCGGTGTCAGCTCGTAGCGAAATGAGCTGTACCCATACGGCCGCTTCCCCAGATAATGCCCGTTGATCCACACCTCGCTGTTACGGTAGACGCCATCGAACTCCACGAACACCAGCCGGCTCGTGTCCCGCTCGGCTACGGAGAACGTCTTGCGGTACCAGCCCACGCCGCCCGGGAGCGCCCCACCGCTCGGTCCGGCGGGGTTCGTGTCGCTGAACTCCCCCTCGATGCTCCAGTCGTGCGGCAGATCCAGGATGCGCCAACCGGAATCGTCAAACGTCGCTCCTTGGGCGCCGGCGACGTCGCCCAGGTGGAACCGCCAGGCGCGGTCGAACGGGAGAATCGCCCGCTGGGCCGCCGCCGGCGCGAACGGAGCGACGAGCAGCGCGAGCAGGCTGACGACGGCTCGGCGCACGTTCACGGCCGGGCCGCGACTCTGATCGTCCGCCGCAGCCGGATGTCGGCGGAAGAGGCCCCCACTGCGATCTCCACCGGCTCGTCTTCGACCACCCAGCGGTGGGCGTCGGGATCCCAATACGCCAGCGCGGATGCGGCCAGCGGAAACGCGACCGTGCGGGTCTCGCCCGGGCCGAGCGTCACGCGCCGGTAGCCGCGGAGGTCCTCCCGGGGTCGCGCGACGCGCGAGCCGAGATGCCGCACGTAGAGTTGCACGACCTCGTCGCCGGCCAGTTTACCCTGGTTCGTCACGTCGACCTGGACGGTGAGCGTGTCACTTCCCGCGAGCGTCGCGGTGCTCGTGCGCAGGTTCTTGTACGCGAAGCTCGTGTAGCTCAGGCCGTATCCGAACGGATAGAGGGGCTTGCCCTTGAAGAAGCGGTACGTTCGCCCTGCCATGCGGTAGTCGTCGAACGGCGGCAGGTCGTCGACGCTCTTGTAGAACGTCACGGGCAGGCGCCCGCCCGGGTTGTAGTCACCGAACAGCACGTCCGCGAGCGCGCTGCCGGCCGCCTGTCCCGGGTACCAGGCTTCGAGAATTGCCGGGACGTGGTGCTGCGCCCAGTTCACCGCCAGCGCACTGCCGTTCAGCAACACCAGCACCGTTGGCTTACCCACGGCGACGATGCGCTCGAGCAGCCGCTCTTGCGACGCGGGGAGGTCGATCCGCGTGCGGTCGCCGCCTCGGAAACCTTCGATCGCCACCCGCATCTCCTCACCCTCGAGCTGGGCCGTGAGGCCGAGACAGAGCACGACCGCGTCCGCCTGTCCGGCCGCGCGCACCGCCTCGGCCTCGAGCATCTCGTGAGGTGTCGACCAGAGCAAGTGAAGCTGCGCGTCGCCGTAGGACTCCTGGGCGTCCACCCGTAGCCGATAGCTCCTGCCCGCCTCGAGCCGCAGCGGCTCGCTGCGCACGGGGCGGGGGTCGGGGAATTCCCCGTCGTGCGTGGCGTACACCGAGCGAACGACCAGACTATCGTCGAGGAAGAGCTGAAACCGCATGGTGCCGATCAAGCCGAGCCAATAGGTCCCGCTGTGCGGCGGCCGCAAAGCGCCCGTCCAGCGTACCGCGAAGTCGTCGGGGTTCAGGTCCGCACGCGGCGCGCCGTCGCGCCAGCTCACATCGAGCGTCGTGTCGACGGCGGTGGACACGGGAGCGCCGGCCATCGCTCGATTGTTGAAATAGGCGACGTCCAGGCCGGGCCCGCCGGCGCTGGTCGAGAGCACGTTGGACGGGGCGACGTCCAGCACCGGGAAGCCGTCGGCCAGGTCCGCCCCGCGGGCGTAGAGCACGCGGGTCCCCTGCCCCACCGCTTCGCGGATGCCGCGCAGCGGTGTCACCGGATCCGCCGGGAGGCCGTTGTAATTGCCCAGCAGCATGCGCCACTGATCGGCGTCGGGCCCGATCACGGCGAGCGTGCCGAGGTCTTTGCGGAGCGGGAGCAACCCGCCGGCGTTCTTCAGGAGGACGATCGATTCCCGCGCCGCCTGGCGCGCGAGCTCCCGATGCGCCGGCTGGTCGAGCACGCCGGCCGGGATCTGGGTCCAGCGCACCCGATCCGGCGGGTCGAACATCCCCAGTTTGAAGCGCGCCAGGAACAATCGCTTGACCGACGTATCGATCTGCTGCTCGGTGATCAGCCCCTGCTTGACCGCGTCGACGAGGTTCGCATAGACGCGGCCGCACTCGAGATCGGTGCCGGTTTTCACAGCGAGGGCCGCAGCCCCGGCGCCGGTCGCTACGACTTTGTGCCGGGCATAGATGTCGTCGACGGCGCCGCAGTCGGACACGACGTAGCCACGGAAGCCCCACTCGCCCCGCAGGATGTCTTTGAGCAGCATGTCGCTGCCGCATGCGGCCTTGCCGTCCACCCGGTTGTAGGCGCACATCAGCGAATACGCCTCGCCCTCCCGGATGCCGGCCTCGAAGTGCGGCAGATAGCTCTCGCGCAGGTCGCGCTCGCTCACGACGGCGTCGAACGTGTGCCGCTCCGGCTCGGGGCCCGAGTGCACAGCGAAATGCTTCACCGTGGCCACGGTCTTCAGGTATTTCGGGTCGTCGCCCTGCATGCCCCTGATGAACTGCACCGCGAGCCGGCCCGTGAGGAACGGATCCTCGCCGTAGGTCTCCTGCCCACGCCCCCAGCGCGGGTCCCGGAACAGATTGATGTTGGGGGACCAAAAGGTCAGGCCCTGGTAGCGCTGGCGTGAGCCGGCGCGCGCATACTCCTGGTGCTTCGCGCGGGCCTCGTCCGAGATGACGGTGGCCATCCGGAAGATCAGGGAGTCGTCCCAGGTGGCGGCCAGGCCGATGGCCTGGGGAAACGACGTCGCCAGCCCGGAGCGGGCGACGCCGTGCAGCGCCTCGTTCCACCAGTTGTATTCCGGGATCCCCAGCCGCTCAATCGCCGGTGCGACGTCCTGCATCTGAGACACCTTCTCCTCGAGCGTCATGCGGGACACGAGATCGTCCACCCGCCGCCCGAGCGGCAGGTCCGGGTTCAGGTAGTCGGCCGTCTGCGCGGCGAGCCGAGCGGCGATCGCGCTGCCCGCGAGCAGGGGTACGAGGAGCGCGCGGCAACTCCACCCCTTCATGGTTGCACCCCGAACCGGTAGATGGTACGCGAGCGGTACTCCTCCCCGGGGCGCAAGATCGTCGACGGGAACGCGGGCTGGTTGGGTGAGTCGGGGAAGTGCTGCGTCTCCATGGCGAAGCCGTAGCGGTGCCGGTATACGGCCCCTTGTTTCCCGTGCAGCGTGCCGTCCAAAAAGTTACCGGAGTAGAACTGCAGTCCCGGCTCCGTCGTGGAGATCTCCATCACGCGGCCCGTTGTGGGCTCGTACACGTGTGCGGCAAGCGTCACGTTACCCTCTATGCCGCCCTTGCCGCCCTTGGTGAGCACGAAGTTGTGATCATAGCCCCGCCCGTGGCGGAGCTGGGCGTCGTCGCGGTCGATGCGGGCCCCGATGGCCGTGGGCGTGCGGAAGTCGAACGGGGTGCCGGCGACGCTCCTGATCTCGCCCGTCGGGATCAGCGTCGAGTCCACGGGCGTGTAGCGGTCGGCGTTGAGCGTGACCACGTGGCCGAGGATGTCGCCCTTTCCGTCGCCAGCCAGGTTGAAGTAGCTGTGCTGGGTGAGATTCACGGGTGTCGCCCGGTCGGTGACGGCGTGGTAGTCGAAGATCAGCTGGTCGGCGTTTGTGAGGGTGTAGGTCACCGTCGCTCGGAGCGTGCCGGGGTAGCCCTCTTCACCATCCGGGCTCGTGTAATTCAGGACGAGACCGACGCTGTCGGCGCGCTCGAACGGCGCGACGCTCCAGACCACCTTGTCGAAGCCCTTCACGCCGCCGTGCAAGTGATTGGGGCCGTTGTTCGTGGCCAGGGTGTAGGTCCGGCCGTCCAGCGTGAACCGGCCGCGGGCGATGCGGTTGCCGTACCGGCCGATGAGGGCGCCGAAGTACGGTGACCCCCGCACGTAGTCCGCCAGGGAGTCGAATCCCAGGACGACGTCGTCCAACCGGCCGTTCCGGTCCGGGACCTGGAGCGACACGATGATGCCGCCATAGTCGAGGACTTTCAACTGGACGCCGTGGGCGTTCTTGAGGGTGTACACGCTCACGGCCTCCCCCCGCTCGGTGGCGCCGAACGGCTTTCGGGCGACCCCACCTCCCCCACCAGAACAGGCAGCGTTCAGGGCCACGATCACCAACCAGCGGGACGCTCTGCGGTCGAGAATAGGGTGCATGCTCAGCCTCCCGGGAAGATTCACACGCCTCGCTCCGACGCGCCACCCGGGATGCGTCGGCATGGGACTTGCCGATTTCCGGTGGCTGGCGACGGCCAGGCAGAACCGTCTTCCCGCACCACTCGGAGGGGCGTATGACCCAGCCGGCAGGCGTTCTGTTTCTCCTGTGGCTCGTGCCGGCGTCGGTCGCCGCCGCGCAAACGCCCGACAGCGTGCGCGGCCGGGTGGTCGGCACGAGCGACGCATCTCCGGTGCCAGCGGCCCGCGTCCTCGTGGGTGGCACCGCCCGGGGCACCCTCACAGACGACAAGGGCGAGTACCGCCTCGATCTGCCGCCGGGCGCCCGCACGCTGGTGTTCCGCGCGATCGGGTACAAGACGCTGGAAGTGGCGATCGAGGGGCGCACGGTCATCGACGTGTCGCTCGAGCCGGGGCCGCTGACGCTGCAGGCGCAGGTGGTGATGGGGTACCTCACGCAACAGCGCCGCGACGTGTCGGATGCGAGCGCGGGGGTCACGGGCGAGCAGGTGCGTGAGACGCAGGTCGCCACCGTCGAAGAAGCGCTGCGCGGTCGGCTCGCCGGCGTGCAGATCACGGCCTCCGGCGAGCCGGGGCGGCCCGCGGACGTCGTCATCCGCGGTCAGAACTTCCTCAGCACCTCGGCGCCGCTGTACGTCGTGGACGGGATGTACCTGCGGCAGAACCCCAACCTCGATCCCGACGACATCGAATCCATCGAGGTGCTGAAAGACGCATCGGCCGCGGCGCAGTACGGCGCGCAGGCGGCGAACGGCGTGGTCGTCATCCGCACGCGGCGCGGCCGTGGGGACACGCGGGTCGAGCTGCGGTCCTATTACGGGTTCCAGACGATCCCCAAGCGGGTCCCGATGATGAACACGACGCAGTGGGCGGCACTGGCCCATCAAGCCTATGCGAACGCGGGCTGGGCGGACGACTCGGTGCCCTCCGCCGTGTTGAACCCGCCGCCGATCCAGACCGACTGGCAGGACGCGGTGTTCACGACCGGTGCCATCCAGGACCACGGCGTGACGGTGTCGGGCGGCACCGCCAGCGCCAGCTACCTGATCTCGGGCGGCTACCTGCAGCAAGACGGCGCCATCATCCAGACCGGGTTCCGCCGCTACAACTTCCGGATCAATTCCCAGCTGCAGCGCGGGCGGCTCACGCTCGGGGAGAACGTGGCGCTCTCGAGCACACGGCACCAGATCCTGGACGGCTTTCCCCTGATCGACGTGGTCCGGTTTCCTCCCGCCATTGCCGTGCACGACAGCACCACCTCCAGCGGGTTCGCCTTCGGCAGCGACGCCGTGCCCACGTTCGGCACCAACCCCGTGGGCGAGCTGATGATCCAGGACAACTGGAGCCGCTCCAACCAGGTGATCGGGACCACGTTCGCCGAGCTGCAGCTCTCGTCCAGCTTCCGCTACCGCTTCAACCTCGGCGTCAATCTCGAAGCGTACACGCAGCAGAACTTCATCCACCGGGGACAGCTGCGCTTCCGGGATCCGCTGCTCCCCGCGCGGCTGACGAGCACGCAGGACGAGCACACGTCGCTCCTCTTGGAGAACCTCCTCACGTTCGACCGGAGCTTCGGATCCGCGCACCGGCTCAACGCCGTCGCCGGATACACGGAGCAGCGAGAGACGCGCGACGCATTGGTCGCCTATCGCGAGGGCTACACCAACGAGAATCTGCAGGTAATCGACGCGGGCCAGCGCAGCAACCTGAACAACGGGGGGTCCCGGTTGGAGAACGCACTGCGCGCATTGCTGGTGCGCGCCAACTACGCCTACAAAGATCGCTACCTCTTGACCGGGAGCCTGCGGCGCGACGGCTCGTCGCGCTTCGGCCCGGGGAATCGCTACGGCACATTCGGGGCGGCATCCGTGGGCTGGGTCATGAGCCAGGAGCCGTTCTACCCGTCGATCCCCCTGCTCGGCCGCGACGTGGACTACTTCAAGCTCCGGATGAGCCACGGGGTGCTGGGAAACGAGGACATCGGGGACTACCGGTTCTCCGCGCCGATCGGGCAGGGCTTGAACTATCTGTTCGGATCGAACGCGGTGGCGAGCGGGGCGACGCAGCTGACGCTGGCCAACCCCAACATCCGCTGGCAAAGCAACCGCGAGACGAACGTCGGCGTCGATCTGGGTCTGTTCCAGAGCCGACTCACCGTCACGATGGACTACTATGTCTCGACCTCGGACGGGCTGCTCGTCGACGCCCCGATTCCCTGGAGCCTCGGCGTCCTCGGGAACCCGGTCGTGAACGCCGGTACGATCCGCAACACCGGGTTCGAGCTGGCCGCGACCCACCGGCTGGAGCGGGGCGATTTCCAGCTCAACACGAGCCTCACCCTCACCACCACCAGGAACCGGGTGCTCCACCTCGGGAACGGCGGCCAGCCGATCTTCGCCGGGTTTTTCGGCGTAGCCCGCACGGCGGAGTGCTCCCGGACTGAGTGCTACCCAATCGGGACGTTCTGGGTGCTCAAGACCAACGGCATCTTCCAGAACGCGGCCGAGGTCCAGGCCAGCGCGCAGCCCGACGCGAAGCCCGGCGACGTACGCTACGTCGACCTCCACGGCGGCGGCCCGAACGGCGACCAGCCCGACGGACGAATCACCGACGCCGACCGCTACGCCGCCGGGAGCGCCATCCCCGACGTGACGGGCGGTCTGTTTGTGGACGGCCACTACCGGCGATTCGATTTCACCGTCACCCTGCGCGGCTCGGCGGGCGGCAAGATCTTCAACGTGGCGCGCTACTGGACCGACCGTATGGACGACATCTCGAACTTCCGCCAAGGGCTCTCGCCGTGGTCGCCGACGAACCCGAGCACCACCACGCCCCGCGCCGTGATCGGGCCGCAGGGCGCGAGCAACGCCAACGCGGTGTCGGATCGCTGGATCGAGAGCGGCTCGTTCCTGCGGGTGCAAAACGTCGCGCTGGGCTACCGTCTGCCGGACGCAGTCGGGCGGTGGCTGGGCGTCGCCAACGCGGAGCCGCGGATCTTTGTGAGCGCGCAAAACCTGTACACCTTCACCGGCTTTTCGAATTGGGACCCGGAGACGCTCGGGTCCGGCGATCCGCTGGCGCGCGGCATCGACGACGGCGCGATCTATCCCAATCCCCGCACGATCACCTTCGGCCTCGATTTTCGGCTGTGATTGCCACGGGAGCTCGCCCATGAGATTCCGGAGACTTCTCTCTTCCCTGCTGGCCGGTGCGGCGCTGGCGGGGTGCGCGAATCTGGACCTGCAGGACCCCAACGAGCCGAGCACCGACACGTTCTGGCGCACGGCGGCGGACGCCGTGGCGGGTGTGAACGCCGTCTACAATGGCCTGCAGAACAACGGCACGTACGGTCGCTGGCTGGTCTTCGCCACCGACCTGCGCTCGGACATCGGCATGATTCAAAGTCCCTGGACCGATCTCTCCAACTTCACCAAGTTTACCTTCACGACCTACGACTTCGAGGTGAACCGGGAGATCTGGCAGCACCACTATCAGGCGATTTTCCGGGCCAATCAAGTCATCGCGCGGGTGCCGGGGATCGCGATGGATGCGGCCCTGCGCGACCGGATCATCGGTGAGGCGAAGTTCCTCCGGGCGCTGCTGTACTTCAATCTGGTGACGTTGTACGGCAACGTCCCACTGATCACCACGCCGCCCGAGCTCACCGATCGCCCGGCCACGGTCGGGCCGCCCCAGCTGTGGGCGCAGATCGAGCAGGACCTGACCCAAGCGCGCGCCGTGCTGCCGCAGGCCTACAACGGCGCCGACGTGGGCCGCGCGACCTGGGGGGCGGCGACGGCATTGCTCGGCAAGGCGCACTTGCAACAGCGCGAGTGGAGCGCGGCGGAGTCGGCCCTGGGCGAAGTGATCGACTCCGGGCGCTACGACCTGATGGCGAACTACGGGGACAATTTCACCGACCGGTTCGAGAACAACGCGGAGTCGGTGTTCGAGGTGCAGTTCGGCGACCGGTCGTTTCTGAGCGCCGGGACGCGCGGGCTCAACATTTCGCGCATGGTAGGCCCGTGCGGTCCGAGCTATTGCGACGGCCGGCCAACGCGTTGGTATGTCGAGCAGTTCCGCCAAGACACGACGGTCGGCGGCCAGGGGGACCCCCGCCTCGACCTGACCATCTACTATAACAAGCCGGGCGGGATGGACGTGTATGGCACACCGTTCGCGACCCGCTATAGCACGGACACCAGCGTGCTGTTCTTCAAGAAGTACGGCGAATACTACCTCGGCCTCCCGGACCAGGATTGGGATGCCGCCATCAACTTTCGCGTCATCCGCTACGCCGACGTCTTGTTGATGGAGGCCGAGGCGCTGAACGAGCTGGGACGCACGGCCGAAGCATACCCGTTCGTCGACCGGGTGCGGGCGCGCGTCACCATGCCACCGCTCCCGGCCGGCCTGACCCAGGCGCAAATGCGGGACCGGATCCTGCGCGAGCGCATGTTCGAGCTGGGGCTCGAGGGACAGCGCTGGGCCGATCTCGCGCGTCACGACCTGCTCACGCCCGCCCTCCAGGCAGAGGACGCCGAGTTCCAGTTCTTCGTCGCCGGCAAGTCGGAGCTGCTGCCGATCCCGCAGTCGGAGCGCGATGTCAACCCCAACGTCAAACAAAACCCGGGGTGGTGAGACGTCACCCGTGACCGGCTCCCGGGAAACCCCACCGGTGACTGGCGTCCGGACACCCCGGGCTCGCGCCCGGCGTCAGATATCGACCCTGCTGCGGTTGGTGCCGACGTTGCTGGTCGCGGGGTGCGTCAGCCCGTCGAGAGCGACGGCGAGCCAGGCGCCCCCGGCAGCGGCGTGCAGCTTCGTCAATCCGGTCGCGACGGGTGCCGATCCGTGGGTGGTGCGGTCGGGCGGCTGGTACTATCTCGTCCAGTCGCGGGACCGCGCGATCTGGGTATACAGGTCCGACCGGCTGACGGAGCCGACGAGCCACGGCGTCGCGGTCTGGACGGCACCGGATAGCGGGTGGAACCGGACCAACGTCTGGGCCCCGGAGCTCCACCATATCGATGGCCGGTGGTACATCTACTACGCGGCGGGGGAGGCCGGCCCGCCCTTCATTCATCAGCGGAGCGGGGTGCTCCAGTCCATCAGCGATGACCCCCAGGGGGAATACCGCGACAAGGGAATGCTGGACACCGGCGGCATCTGGGCTATCGATCTCACCGTGACCCGCCTGCGCGGCGGGCTGTACGCGGTGTGGTCGGGGTGGGAAGCGAACGCTCCCACCGACCGCACGCCCCAGCAGCTGTACATCGCGCGCATGTCCAACCCATGGACCATCCAGAGCAACCGGGTCCGCATCTCCTCCCCGACCGAAGTCTGGGAGCACGGTACCGAGCTGGACTTGAACGAGGGGCCGGAGTTTCTCTCGCACGGAGACCAAACCTTCATCATTTACTCCACCCGCGAGTCCTGGCTCAAGGAGTACCGCCTGGGACAGCTGCGCCTGAGGAGCCCCGGCGCCGATCCGATGGACTCGAGCAGCTGGCTAAAGACCGGCCCCGTGTTCACAGGCACCGCGACAGTGTACGGGGTGGGACACGCCAGCTTCACCACGTCCCCGGACAGCCAGGAGGACTGGATCGTCTACCACTCCAAGGTCGATTCCCGGCCGGGGTGGGACCGCGTGATCCGGATGCAGCGATTCGCGTGG
>Ga0209234_1000195_pt1 | contig 18176 bp, 20 predicted proteins | sample GraSoi013_1_20cm_2_FD_185816 | JGI IMG/M metagenome (GOLD analysis project Ga0209234, IMG submission 185816) | Grasslands soil microbial communities from the Angelo Coastal Reserve, California, USA - Sample 08_20_2013_1_20cm (SPAdes) (version 2) | ecosystem: Environmental > Terrestrial > Soil >... | reverse complement strand
GGGCGATGGACGCGGCCGGCATCCACGCCGTTTTCGGCGGCTTCCTGCTCGGCGCGGCGATGCCGCGCGGTCTCCTTGCCCGGGAACTCAAGCGCCAGCTCGAGCCTCTCGCAGTGGTGTTCCTGCTGCCGATGTTCTTCACGTTCTCGGGCCTGAATACGCGACTCGACATGGTGGCGAGCCCCGGGCTCCTTCTCATCGCCGGGGTCGTGCTCGCCGCCTCGATCGTCGCCAAGGCCGTGGCCTGCTGGGCCGCCGCGCGGCTCGCGGGCGAGGACAACCGGACCGCAATGGCGGTGGGCGCGCTGATGAACGCGCGCGGCGTGATGGAGCTCATCATTCTCAACATCGGCTTGCAGAAAGGGATCATCCAGCCGGCGCTGTTTTCCGTCATGGTCTTGATGGCCGTTGTGACCACGCTGATGGCTTCGCCTTTGTTCGAGTGGGTGTACGGCAAGAAGGCCCGCGCCGCAGGCGAGCTCGACGCGCTTTCTTCGAAGGCCTGAAGCGCCGTGCATGTCTCCGCTGTCTTTGTATTCGGAATCGCGATTGTCGCGTTATGGTTGGGAACGGCATGGCGAATGCGCATCCCGGGTGACTCCGCGGAGCGGATCTTCCCGGTGGGCGCGGGCGCCGATCCGGTCGCGCTGCGCGAAGGACTTTTGCGCCTGCGCGGGGTGCGCGATGCCGTGATCGCGCCCGAACGAGGCGTCGTCCGGTTAACCGTGTATCCTGATTCGTTCGACGCAAACACGGCGAGAAAATTGATCGAGGGGAAAGCTAAATGGCTTCGGTAAACAAAGTGATTCTCGTAGGCAACCTCGGGCGCGATCCCGAGACGCGTTACAACCCGGAAGGCGGGGCGATCACCAACATCTCGGTCGCCACCACGGATACCTGGAAGGACAAGGCGAGCGGAGAAAAGCAGGAACGCACCGAATGGCACCGCGTGGTGTTCTTCAGCCGGCTCGCGGAAATCGCCGGCGAGTACCTCAAGAAGGGCTCGCAGGTCTACATCGAGGGATCCTTGCGCACGCGCAAATGGCAGGACAAGGAGGGCAAGGAACGCACGACTACCGAAATCGTGGCCGACCGCATGCAGATGCTCGGCAGCCGGCAAGGGGCGGGCGACGCGGGCGCCCGGGAAGCGAAGGAGCCTGCGGCAGCGGGCGAGGACAAGGCCTCCAAGAAATCGGCGGGCAAGTTCGACGACATGGAAGACGATATCCCGTTCTAGCAACTTCCGCGGCGGCACAGCAGCAGGACCTCTCCGACCTCGGCGGTGTCGATCAGGCCCGGCGCAAGCACCAGCGGTTTTTGAAAGCGCACGCCCAACGGCATCATCACGCGGTTGTAGGTCCACATTGCCAGTTCGCGCTGGTGAATCAGGAACCACATTCCGAGGTCCACCAAGCGCGACGATTTCGGCATCATCCCGAAGGCGGCGCTGCGTTCTATCGCGAAGCCGTGCCGCGCGAGCTTGGAGGTCAATTCCGTCGGTTCGTAGCGGTGCCGGTGGCCGACGAAAGCGTCGAACCCCGACCACTGCGCGGGATGCAGCGGCACCGAGGTGATCAGCGCCGCCCCGGACGCCGCCACGCGCGAGAGCTCCGCGAGAGCGCGCTCGTCGTCGTCGACGTGTTCGATCACATCGAAGGCGCAGATGAGGTCGAAACCCGCATTGCCGTAGGGCAGGGCGGTGATGGAGCCCAGGGTCCCTGAGCCGCCGCGCGCGCGCAGTTTTCCCAGCGCCGCCGCGCTTATGTCGACGAACTGCGTATCCTCGATCGGAAGGCGCGGGCGCAATCCGGGCGCCACCTCCAGCCGGCGCTGCGCCGGAGCGAGCAGGGAGCGGACCAGCGGCCAGGTGTTGAAGCGTTCGGGCTCGATCAGGCGCGCGTCGCTCCACAGCGCGTTGTAGAAATGCCGGTTGACTTCGAGCAGCTCGGATTGCGTGCGGGCGGGAATCAGCGAAGTCATGCGCCACGCTAGCACAAGGAGGTGCCCACCGCGCGACTGAGCGCTTATAATGAAACGCCCGGCACATTACGGCCTGATCGCAAATGAATAGCGCCTTGAAAAAAGACAACTTGACTGTCCTCAGCGAATTCCTGCACAAGCGCGAAAACATCGATCCCGCTCGAGTGACGCCCGAGGCCTCGCTCGAGGAGCTCAAGGTCGATTCGCTTCTGCTGCTCGAACTGCTGTTCGAATTCGAGGACAGGCTCGGAGTCAAGATGCCGCAGGACATTCCGCGACCCAAGACCGTCGGTGACCTGCTGGGGATCGTGGATAAGGTCACAGCCGGAAACGGCGTCTGAATGACGAGCGCGCGGCGGGTGGCCGTCACCGGCCTGGGTTTGGTCAACCCTTTTGGCGGGGACCTTCCGGACTTCTTCGGCCGGATGCTGCGCGGCGAATCGGCGATCCGGCTCTACACTCGCGAGGACGACGTGCTCAGGCCGCTTTCGGTCCCGGCGGTCCGCTGCGCCAATTTCGACGCCGAGGCGGCGCTGGGCCGATCGCTCTCCTACACTATGGACCGCTACAGCCAGCTCGGGACCGCTGCCGCGCTTTCGGCATGGCGCGATGCCGGGCTTCCCCGGACCCAGGAAGCGCCGCGCAACGACTGGGGCGTCTCCTGGGGCACGGCGCTGGGTGGCACGCTGACCTTCGAGAGCGGCTATATCGAGATGTTGCGCGGCCGCGAGCGGGTGCCGCCGCTCTCGGTCGTGCTCGGAATGAGCAACGCGGCCGCCTCCCACATATCGATCCAGCTCGGCCTGGGGGCTTCCTCCGCGACCTATTCGGTCGCGTGCGCCTCATCGGCGGTCGCGATCGGCGAGGCTTTGCCGAAGATCCGCTCGGGCGAAGCGACGCTGATGGTCGTGGGCGGGTCCGAAGCGCCGCTTTCCTACGGCGTGGTGCGCGCATGGGAAGCGATGCGCATTCTTGCCCTGGGCGACGAGGCGTCCTCCGTGCGGGCTTGCCGCCCGTTCAGTTCGGATCGGCAGGGCCTGGTGCTCGGGGAAGGGGCGGGCGCGATGATCCTCGAGGACTGGGACCACGCGGTTCGGCGCGGTGCAAGGATTTATGCCGAATTCGCGGGGTGTGGCAGCACTTCCGATCATGATCACCTCGTCCGGCCCAATGTCGATGGACAGACGCGCGCCATGCGCATGGCAATTCGGGATGGCGGCATGACGCCCGATGAGATCGATTACATCAACGCGCATGGCACCGCGACGCGCGAAGGCGATCCGATCGAAATCGCCGCCATTCGCGGCGTTTTCGGATCGCGTTCCCCGGCCGTCGCCGTCAGCGCCACGAAATCGATGCATGCGCACATGCTGGGCGCAACGGGGGTGGTCGAAGCCATCATCACCGTGCTGTCTCTGGCGTCGCAGGAGGCGCCCCCGACCGCGCATCTCGACGATCTGGACGGCGAATGCACCGGTGTACGCCACATCACCGGCGGGTCTCTGCGCGGCAGCCTGCGTGCGGCGCTGTCGAATTCCTTCGCATTCGGGGGCAGCAACACGGTGCTCGCGTTCCGCGCGGCTCACTGAGCCGGTCGTCGGCGTGAATCAAGAAGGTTTCAGCCGACGGATCGCGAGTACCGGCAGGCGCAGCACGAAGCCGAGGAAAAGACGGATGTGCATCCAGGTGAGCAGCGCATTGTCGCGCCAGTAGTTGAAATGCGACACGCCGCCCTCGTCGGGGCGGAAGTAGCGCACCGGCGCGGGTCTGTTGAGCGGGCGTACCCCCCGCCAGCACATTCGCACCACCGCTTCCGGGTCGAAGTCGAAGCGCCGCATCCAGACCTGCTTCCGCATCACCTCGCGCAGAGGGGCGATCGGGTACACCCTGAAGCCGAACAGCGAATCGCCGATTCCCGTCCAGAGCGTTTCGAGGTTGACCCACCAGTTGGACACGCGGCGCCCCTTCACGCGCAGGTTCGGCGCGCTCGCATCGAACACCGGAACACCCAGCACCATGCACGAGGGCTCGGCCGAGGACGCCGCCATGAACTCAGCGATCAGCTCAGGCGGGTGCTGCCCGTCCGAATCCATCGTCAGAACGTGCGTGAAACCGGCGCCCTGGGCGAGTTCGATGCCGCGCAGCACGGCCGCGCCCTTGCCCCCGTTCCTCGGCAATACGATCACCTTCAGACCCGCATCGGTTTCGGCGATCTTGCGCAATCCTTCGGCCGTGCCGTCGGTACTGGCATCCACCACGACCCACACCGGGTTCCAGAAGCGCCGTGCAGCCTGAACCGTCTCATAGACTCTCGAGCCGGGGTTGTAGCTCGGAATCAGGACAACATGGGTCCGGGAAGCCTCCTTCATCCGGCCCTCATCGCTCCTCGAGCCGAGGCTTCTGCGGCTGCGCCAAGGGCTCGCCGACCGAATCCATGACAATCCGGGAATCGAGCTCGGATGCAAGATAGGCTTCCATTTCCGCAATCGTCTCTCTCAGATTATCTTTGGGCATGAAGCGCCTTCCCAGCCGAACGCGGTAGTAGATCGGCAGCGGCGGTATGCGGTGAAGGGGCCAACCCTTGGACAGAAAAGGCGAGGTGGTTTCGATCAACACCGTCTGGATGGGAACGCCGGAGCGCTTCGAGACGAGGGCCGCTCCTCCCTTCAGTCGATTGACCGGCCGGCGCGTCGTTCGGGTTCCTTCCGGAAAGAGCAGGAGCTGGCTGCCTGCCTTGAGGTTCTCCACCGCCTGCGTGACCGCTCCGATGAAGTCATCGTTGCGTATGTAGCCGGAGAGGCGCGCCGATGCTCCATAAATCGGATTGTCGATCAGCTTGGCCTTCATCACGCAAGCCACGTCGGGCAGGCGCGAGAGGACCATGACCGCGTCCAGAAGGCTGGGATGGTTGGGTGCGATGATCAGAGGTCCGGCCCCGCGCAAGGCGTCCAGCGCACCGAGATCGAAGCGGATGGCCCCGGTCAGCGTGGACAACCAGAGATAGCAGCGAAATCCCCAGCTGGTGATCCAGCGACCGACGACCTTCCCCCATTCCTCGGGCAGCAGATAGCCGAGCAATGCCGCCGCCCCGGACCATATCAAGCACATCAGGCCGAAGACGAGCAGGCCGGAATAAACGACCAGGTATCCACAAGCGGCGCGCAGGCAGGACCGCACCATCGACGTTGCAGATCCCTGCAAGAGCATGGCTCTCCGTCCTGTTCGTGAGACAGATTCACCACCCTAACACAGGACGCGGCGGGAATAACTGTCCGTGTTCCGTCGCATTTGCCCGGCAGCCACGGTAAAATCCCGATTTCCCGATTTCGGGATATCGGAGGAACTGCTCTCGTGGACGCCAAGCGGCGCGAAGTGCTGAAGACTGGCGGCGGTGCGCTCGCGCTGGCGGCGGCGGGGATCATCCGGCCCGGCGAGGCGTTCGCGCAGGAATGGAACAAGGCGGCGTTCGAGACGAAGAGCGTCGCAGAGACGGTCAAGGCGCTGGGCGGCGGCGCGTCGACCCCGAGCGACAGCATCGAGATCACCGCGCCGGACATCGCGGAGAACGGAGCGGTCGTGCCGATCGCCGTGGAGAGCAAGCTCCCCCGGACGCAGGTGATCGCGATCCTGATCGAAAAGAACCCGAACACCTTGTCCGCGGAATTCGAGATTCCGGCCGGCACCGACCCCTTCGTCAGCACCCGCGTCAAGATGGCGGAGACGTCGAACATCTACGCGCTCGTGATCGCGGACGGCAAGTACTTCCACGCGGTGAAGGAAATCAAGGTCACCATAGGTGGATGTGGAGGGTGAGCCGGGGTTTCAGGACATGCGTGCATGTCCTGCCGGCCGCTTTTGCGAAATGCGGCCAGCGGCCTTGCAAGGCCGCTGGCCGGGAGATGATCGAATGCGGCTGGAACGGAAAGGGAGTTGAGGAGTAAAAATGGCAGACCCGATGCGCATCCGCGCCAGCATGACGGGCGACAAAGTCGAGGTGAAGGTGCTGATGGCCCACGAGATGGAAACCGGCCTGCGCAAGGACGCGAGCGGCAGTGCCATTCCCGCGCATTTCATCCGGAACGTGACCGTAACGCATGGCGGCAGGACCGTGCTGTCGGCGCAGTGGGGAACCTCGGTGTCGCGCAATCCCTTCCTGCATTTCCGCTTCAAAGGCGGCAAGCCCGGCGAGAAGGTGACGATCAGCTGGCTCGACAACAAGGGCGAGAAAAGAACCGACGAAGCGGTCATCGCCGGCGGTTGAGTTAGCGGAGGAGGAAAGCGATGCGCATCCACCGCGTTCTGGCCGGAGTGCTGACGGCGATGCTGCCGTGTTTCGCGCCGGCTCAGCAGGACACCCTGAAGGAAATCGAGCGTTATCGGCAGCTCCTGCAGGACGGCAATCCGGCGGAGCTCTACGAGGCGCGCGGCGAAGAGCTGTGGAAACGCGGGCGCGGGCCGAAGAACGCCTCGCTCGAGCGCTGCGACCTCGGCCTCGGGCCCGGGATTGTAAAAGGCGCCTACGTGCGGCTGCCGCGCTATTTCGCCGACACCGACCGCGTGCAGGATGCCGAGTCGCGCCTGGTCACCTGCATGGTGACGCTGCAAGGCTTCACGATCGAGGAAGCGAAGCGCAATCCATTTTCCGGCACGGGCGTGCCCATGATCACAACCGACCCGTTTTCCGGCGTGGGTCAGCGGTCGGTTATGACCGACCTGGTCGCCTGGATCGCGTCCGAGTCGCGCGGCATGACGATCGCCCCGCCGATGTCCCACCCGAAGGAGCGCTTGGCCTATCAAGCCGGCGAAAGGCTTTTCTACTATCGCGCCGGACCGTATGACTTCGGCTGCGTCACCTGCCACGGCGATGAGGGAAAACGGATCCGTTTGCAGAGTCTGCCGAAAATGGACAATGCCAAGGACGCGCAACGCGCGTTCGGCACCTGGCCCGGATACCGCGTCTCGGAGGGCGAATTGCGGTCCATGCAATGGCGAATGTGGGAGTGCATCAGGCAGATGCGCTTCCCGGAATTGGAGTTCGCGTCCGATGCGTCGATCGCGCTGATAACGTACCTCGCGAAGAAGGCCGAAGGCGGCACGTTCATCGCTCCGGCGATCAAGCGATAGGGGGCGAAATGCAGCCGAAAATGATTCTCGCGCTGGGGTTTTCCGGGATCTGTGTCGCAGCCTGCGCGACACGGCCGTCCGATTCGGAGGCGGAGGGCGCGGTGGCCGAGATGATAAAGGCCTCGTTCAAGACGCGTGGGCAGGCTGCGATCGATCGTCTGAAACAGGATGACGCACAGGCGCTCTGCAGCAGGCATAGCGGAGAATTGCCCAAAGGCGCGAGCGAGGGGATCGAAAAAGCGCAACAGGCGACCCTGCGCTACCCGAGTTCGGGAAAGCTCATGGGCGACTGGCGCGAGGGAGAGCGAATCGCGCAAAGCGGCGGCGGCAAGCAGTTCACCGACGACCCGGCTCGTCCCGCCGGCGGCAGCTGCTACAACTGCCATCAGATCTCCAAGCAGGAGCTGTCGTTCGGCACCATCGGCCCGAGCCTCTACCAGTTCGGCAAGCTGCGCGGCGCGAGCGAGGCGATCCAGAAATACACCTACGGCAAGATCTACAATTCGGAAGCGTCCACGGCGTGCTCCAACATGCCGCGCTTCGGCTACAACGGCGTGCTGACCGAGGAGCAGATCACGCACCTCGTGGCGCTGCTGCTCGACCCGGAGTCTCCCGTCAACAAGTGACGCTGTCGCGTCGCGAATTCCTGCAGGCGCTCGCCGCCGCGGCCGCGGCCGGTCTTCCGCTAGCTTCGCGCCCGCAGGACGAAACTTTCTACGACTTGCCGCGGTTCGGCAACGTATCGCTCTTGCACTTCACCGACTGCCACGCCCAGCTGCTGCCGGCCCATTTCCGCGAGCCGAGCGTCAATCTCGGCGTGGCGGCGAGCGCGAACCGCCCGCCGCACCTGGTCGGCGAGGCGCTGCTGAAGCATTTCCGACTCCGGCCGGGAAGCCGCGAAGCGCACGCCTTCACCCATCTCGACTTCGCGCAGGCGGCGAAGACGTACGGAAAGCTCGGCGGCTTCGCGCACCTTGCAACGCTCGTGAAGAAGGTCCGCGACGAGCGGGGCGCGAGCCTGCTGCTCGACGGCGGCGATACCTGGCAGGGATCGGCGACCTCGCTCTGGACGCGCGGGCAGGACATGATCGAGGCGCAGAAGCTGCTCGGCATCGACATGACGACCGGGCACTGGGAGTTCACTTACGGGGCGGCGCGCGTGAAGGAAGTCGTGGACGGCGATTTCGCCGGGAAGATCGAATTTCTCGCGCAGAACGTCGAGACCAACGATTTCGGCGACCCGGTATTCAAGCCGTACACGATTCGCGAGCTGGCGGGTGTTCCGGTCGGGATCATCGGCCAGGCGTTTCCCTACACGCCGATCGCCCATCCGCGCCGGTTCGTCGCCGAATGGAGATTCGGCATCGAGGAAGAGCGTCTCCAGAGACGGGTGAACGAAGTCCGAGGCAAGGGCGCCAGCGTCGTGGCACTGCTCTCGCACAACGGGATGGACGTCGACCTGAAGCTCGCCTCGCGCGTCACCGGCATCGACGTGATCCTCGGTGGCCACACGCACGACGGCGTGCCCGTGCCGATCGTCGTCGCGAACGCGTCGGGGAAGACGCTGGTGACCAACGCGGGCTCGAACGGCAAGTTCCTCGCCGTCCTCGATCTGGCCGTGAAGGACGGGCGAATCTCGGACTATCGCTACCGGCTGCTTCCCGTGTTTGCCGAGCTCTTGCGGCCGGACGCCGCAATGGCGCGTCTGATCGAGGCGCAGCGCTCGCCGTATGCGGGCAAGCTCTCGGAGCGGCTCGCACTCAGCGAAGCGCTGCTCTACCGCCGCGGCAACTTCAACGGCTCGTTCGACCAGTTGATCCTCGATGCGCTGATGGAAGCGAAGGGCGCCCCAATCGCATTTTCGCCCGGCTTCCGCTGGGGCGCGACGCTCCTGCCGGGCGAGGCCGTCACGCTAGAAGACGTCATGAGCCAGACCGCGATCACTTATCCCCATACCGTCGTGACGGAGATGAGCGGGAGCACGATCAAGGCGGTGCTCGAAGACGTTTGCGACAACCTCTTCAACCCCGATCCTTACTATCAGCAGGGCGGCGACATGGTTCGGGTGGGCGGGATGACTTACAGCTGCGAGCCCGGCGCCCAACGGGGCGCGCGCATCGGCGACATGCGCATCGGCGAGCGTCCGATCGAGCCGGGCAAGACCTACAAGGTCGCGAGCTGGGCGTCCGTGGCCGAAGGCGCTCGCGACGAAGGCGAGCCGGCGTGGGATCTGCTCGCCCGGTACCTGCGCGAGAAGAAGATCGTGAGGCCGAGCAAACTCAAGCTGCCGCGCCTGATCGGCGTGAAAGGCAACCGCGGCCTGGCTTGAAAACTCGCCCGAGCGCCCCGATTCTTCCGAATCAAGTGCGCAGGGTATAATTCGACGGCTTGCATTCGGAGGTTTCATGCCGATTTACGAATATCGTTGCTCCTCCTGCGGGTTCCAGAAGGAATACCTGCGGAAGCTCAGCGACCCGGCCCTCAGCGTCTGTCCGGAGTGCGGTCTGCAGACGTTCTCCAAGATGCTGAGCGCGGCGGGATTCCAGCTGAAGGGCAGCGGCTGGTACGCGACCGACTTCAGGAACAGCGGCGCCAAACCGGCGGCGAAGACCGGCGGCACCGACAAGAGCGACACAAAGACCGACGCGAAAGCCGACGCGAAGTCCGACGCGAAGTCCGACGCGAAACCCGACGCGAAAACCGGCGCGAAGTCCGACACGAAACCCGACAAGAAGTCCGAAAGCAAATCCGAGTCGAAACCCGAATCCGTCGGCAGCGGGGCAGGCGTTCGTTCCTAGCGTGGAACGCCGCCGGGTAGGAGGCGGCGCGCGATGAAAAAATACCTCATCACCGGGCTCCTGATCTGGATCCCGCTCGCCATCACGATCTGGGTGCTGGAGCTCATCGTGACCACAATGGACCAGTCGCTGCTGCTGCTGCCGCCGCAATATCAGCCCCAGGTCCTGTTCGGCCGGCAGATCCCGGGCCTCGGCGCGCTGCTCACCGTGGTCGTGGTGCTCGTCACCGGATTGCTCGCCTCCAACATCCTCGGCCAGCGGCTGCTTTTGTTTTGGGAGTACTTGCTCGGCCGCATCCCGGTCGTGAAGACCATTTACAGCGGCGTCAAACAGGTGAGCGATACGCTGTTTGCGCCCGGCGGACAGGCGTTCAGCAAGGCGCTGCTCGTGCAATATCCCCGCGAAGGCAGCTGGACGATCGCGTTCCTCACCGGGCGGCCGGGCGGCGACGTCGCCAATCACCTCCGCGGGGAATATCTGAGCGTCTATGTCCCGACCACGCCCAACCCCACCTCGGGTTTCTTCCTGATGATACGCAAGGCCGACGTGATCGAGCTCGACATGAGCGTGGACGAGGCGCTCAAGTACGTCATCTCGATGGGCGTGGTGGCGCCGGATCTGCCGGGCGCCAGAACCCAGCGCTAAGGCTCCAGCACGCGCGCGGGACCCGGTCGGAGCGGACTTGAACGCGCGGGTCGGCGCGGTAAAATGCCCGCATCGCACAACTGCACATACCACCATGTCTGCCGCTCCCACCGCTTCACCGCAATACCGATGCGACGTGCTGGTCATCGGCGGCGGCCCCGGCGGCTCGACCATCTCGGCGTTCCTTGCGAAAAAGGGCTGGAAGGTCGTGCTGCTCGAAAAGGAGCACCACCCGCGCTTTCACATCGGCGAATCGCTGCTGCCGCTCAATCTGCCCTTGCTCGAGCGTCTGGGCGTGCTCGACCAGGTGGACCAAATCGGGCTGGTCAAGCCCGGCGCCGAATTCAACCACGAGGGCTACGAGCCGGCCGTCTACTATTTCGCCAACGCCATGGACAAGTCCTACCCCTCGGCCTACGAGGTGCGGCGTTCGGAGTTCGACAATTTGCTGCTTCGAAACAGCGCCGCAAAAGGCACGGAGGTGCGCGAGGGAGTCAAGGTCACTGAAGTCGAATTCCGGCGAGGTTCAACCTCCCTGGTGCGCGCGGTCGACGAGCAGGGCCAGGCGCAATGCTGGGAGACGCGCTTCGTGGTGGACGCCTCCGGGCGCGACACCTTCCTCGCCAATCGCTTCAACATAAAAAGCCGCAACCCGGTGCACAGCAGCTCGGCCGTGTTCGGCCATTTCAAGGGCGCGGTGCGCCGCCCCGGGCGCGACGAGGGCAACATCAGCGTCTACTGGTTCGATCACGGCTGGTACTGGATGATCCCGTTGCGCGACGGCGCGATGAGCGTCGGCGCCGTATGCTGGACGTATTACATGAAGACGCGCAAGGTCAGCGTGGATCAGTTCCTGCTCGACACCATCGCGCTGTGCCCGATGATGGCCGAGCGCCTCAAGGACGCGAAGCTCATGGCGCCGGCGCTCGCGACCGGAAATTTCTCGTATCGCGCAACGCGCATGGCCGGCGACGGCTATATCATGGTCGGGGATGCGTACGCGTTCATCGACCCGGTGTTTTCGAGCGGCGTGTTCCTGGCGATGAACAGCGGCGAGCTCGGCGCCGAAGTCGTGGACGAAGCCTTGCGCAACGGCGATGTCTCGGCGCGCAGCCTGCAGCGCTACGAGAGAACCGTGAAGCACGGTCTCAAGACGTTCTCCTGGTTCATCTACCGCATCACCACGCCGGCGCTGCGCAAGATGTTCATGTCGCCGCGCCCGGCTTTCCGTCTGGAGCAAGCGATCCTGTCGCTGCTTTCAGCCGACATCTTCGGTAAAACGCCGATCCGGGGTCCACTCCTGGTATTCAAGGCGATTTACTACGTCACCTCGATCATCAGCTGGCGCGAGAGCCTGGCGGCCTGGCTGAAGCGCAAACGCGCCTCGCGCACGAAGCTCGATTTTGTCTGGAAAAGCGGTAACTGAAACGGGATTCGCCTCGATGCATCGCTGGGGTCCTCGGCATGCGCTTGGGGTTCTACTGCTGCTGTCCTACCCCTTTCTGACGCATGCGGCAGTGGCGACGGGGCTTGCCTATTGGGCGTGGACCGCGTGGCTGTGCATCGCCGCGCTGGTAGTGCTGTCGTTCCCCGGGCCGTGGGGCCTGGCGGGGTTCGCGCTGCTTGCAGCGGCGCCGCTCGTCGCCGATCCGGACGCCTTGTTGAAATTCCCGCCGGTCATCATCAATCTTGCCCTGGCCGTTTGGTTCGGAAGGACCTTGGCGCCGGGTGAGGAGCCGATGATCGGCTGGTTCGCCCGCCTCGCGCGCGGAACGGAACTCCCGCCCGAGCTCGCGCGCTACACGCGATGGTCGACGGTCATGTGGACGGCGTTTTTCGTGAGCACGGCGGCCGCGGCCGCTGCGCTGGCGGTGCTCGCGTCGCCTCGAACTTGGTCGCTGTTCGCGAACGGAATCGATTATCTTCTCGTGGGCGCGCTGTTCTTCGGCGAGTACGTTTTCCGCCGCGTGCGTTATCCGCATCATTCGCACCGCCCCCTTGCCGACGTGGTGCGGACCGTGGCCCGCTCGGGCAGTCTCGCGCCGCGCCGGACCGCGCGTAAATGAACGCGAAGGCGTCCTGGCTCGACTATCGGGAGCGCGGCAGCCGCGGCGCAACGCGGTTCATGAAGTGGCTCGCTTTGCGCTGCGGCCGACGCGTCGCGCGTTTGTTTCTGGTTCCGATTTGTGCCTACTTCCTGCTTTTTTCGCCGCGCGCGCGGAACACTTCGCGCGAGTACCTCGCCCTCGCCCTCGGCCGGCGGCCGCGCCTTACCGATCTGTGGCGGCATTACTTCACCTTCGCCACGACGGTCCTCGATCGCGTGTACTTCATCGCCGGGCAATTCGAGCGGTTCGACATCGAGGTCAGGGGCATCGAGCTCCTGCGCCGGACGCTCGCCAGGGGCCGAGGCTGCCTTCTGCTCGGCGCACACCTGGGGAGCTTCGAGCTGCTGCGCACTCTGGCGCCCGAATATCGGCTTCCGGTCAACGTGGTGATGTACGAAGACAACGCCGCGAACATCGCCGCGGTGCTGAACCCTCTGCTCGATCCGGCGCTGCGCACGCGCGTCATCGTGCCTGGCGAAGTCGACACCATGTTGCGGATCAGCGAATGCCTCGCACGCGGGGAGCTGGTCGGCCTGCTGGGCGATCGCTGCGCCGGCTCGGAAAAGGCTGTGATGTGCCGGTTTTTCGGGCGCGAGGCGGCTTTTCCGCAGGGGCCGCTGCTGCTCGCGCACAGCCTTCGGGTGCCGGTCATGCTGCTCGCCGGACTGTATGAAGGCGGGAGGCGCTACGTCATCCACGTGGAGCCGTTCTGTGACGAGCCGCGGGGGGACCGCGCCGCGCGGGCCGCATGGATCGGCGAATGGGCTCAGCGCTATGCCGAGCGTCTGGAACATTTCTGCCGCACGGCGCCCTACAACTGGTTCAACTTCTATGATTTCTGGAGCAGGTCTCCGCGGTAGCCTCTTGCGCGCGGCGTCCGCGCTGCTCCTCGCCTCGCTTCCGGCCGCGGCGCAGGAGGAGCCCTGGGACTTCGCGCGGCTGATGGCGCAGCTTGCGCAGGTGCAGGCGAGCCGTGCCCGATATTCCGAGGTCAGGCGCGTCGCGGTGCTGCAGAAGCCTCTGCAGCTTTCCGGCACCTTGCTCTATGCGCGTCCTGCGCTGATCGAGAAACGCCAGATCCTGCCCTTCAAGGAAGTGATACGCGTGGACGGCGACCGGCTGACCGTCGAGCGCGAGGGCAAGACCCGCGAGATCATGCTGCAAAACGCACCCCTCATCGCAGGGCTGGTCGAGAGCCTGCGCGCAACGCTCGCCGGCGACGGTTCGGAGCTCGAGCGCCTCTACGCCATCCGGGTGCAAGGCAACCGGCAGCGCTGGACGCTGGCGCTCACGCCGAGGGAGGCCGAGATCGCGGGCGTCGTGAAAAGCATACTCATCGCCGGCTCGGATTCGCGCGTCGCCCGCCTCGAGATCCTGGAGCCGAGCGGAGACGGCTCGGTGATGACCATCCACGAAGAATCCCCGTGAGAGTCCTCGGCCGCACGGCGCTCCTCGCCTGGCTCGCGATCGTCGCGGCGAGCGCCTGGTGGACCGCACGCCATACGGCCTTCACCAGCGATCTGACCGCCTTCCTCCCGGCCGCCAGCGGCCGCCTGGAGCGGCTCCTCGTCGCGCAGCTGAGCGAAGGCGTAGCCTCCCGCACGATGCTGATCGCGATCGAAGGCGGAGCGCCCCTCGAGCTCGCGCGCCTCTCCCGCGAGCTTGCGCGTGCGCTCGCAGCCGACCGGCGCTTCGACTATGTCATCAACGGCTCCGCGGAATTCACCCGGGGCGCGCGCGAGCTGGGATTGCGGTATCGCTACCTGCTGAGCCCGACCTCGAGTGCCGAGCGCTTCAGCGAGCAATCGCTCCTCCGAGCGCTGCGCGAGAACCTCGAGCGGCTCGCGACGCTCGAGGGCGCGGCGTTCAAGGGGATGCTTGCGCGCGATCCGACGGGCGAGCTGCGCAGCCTGGTCGAGGCCGCGGGTCGCGGCTCGCCAGCCTCGCGGCACGGCGTGTGGTTTTCGGGGGACGGGCGGCGTGCGCTGCTGCTTGCGCAGACCGCGGCCTCGGGAATGGACGCGGTGCGCCAGCAGGAGGCGGCCGATGCCCTGGCGGGCTCGTTTCGAGCCACCGGGGCAGGTCCCGAATATCGCGTGCTGGTGAGCGGGCCGGGCGTGTTTGCCGCGCGCACGCGTGCGGCGATCGAGCACGACATCGGCTGGCTCACGGGCCTCGCGGGCGCGCTCGTCCTCCTGATACTGGTCGTCGTATACCGTTCGCCCGGTCCCGTGGCGCTCTCCGCGCTGCCGGTGCTCACGGGCCTCGTCGTGGGAGTCGCGGCGGTGGGCGTCCTGTTCGGCACGGTGCACGGGATCACGCTCGCCTTCGGGGCGACGCTGATCGGCGAGGCGGTCGACTACCCGTCCTACGTCTTCACGCAGCGCAAAGCCGGCGAATCCGTCCTCGAAATCCTCGCCCGGGTCTGGCCGACCTTGCGACTTGCCGTGCTCACCACCGTTTTCGGCTCGCTCGCGCTGCTGCTGTCGAGCCTCCAGGGCCTCTCCCAGCTCGGCGTGCTGTCGATGGTCGGCGTGTTCGCGGCGGGCCTGGTCACGCGCTGGGTTCTGCCCGCGCTGGCCCCGGGGCGAGGGGCGCCGCCGCCGCGCGTGCTGCCCTTCAGCCTGGTTCGCGCGGGGCTCGCGATGCGGCGCGCGGCGTGGATCGCGTGGGTGTTGCTCGCCGCAGCGCTCGCTTTCATCGTCGCGCGACACGACCGGATCTGGGACGACGACCTCGCACACCTGAGCCCGCTCCCCGAATCGGAGCGCGAGCTGCACCGGCAGCTGAGCGCCGATCTGCGCGCGCCGGACGTAGGCTATCTTCTGATCGCGACCGCCGCGAGCCGCGAGGCGGTGCTCGAGAAGAGCGAGCAGACGGCGCTCGCTGTGCAGAGCTGGGCGGACGAGGGCATGCTGGAAGGCTTCGACCTCGCGGCGCGCTTTTTGCCGAGCGCGAAGACGCAGGCACTTCGCCGCGCCGCGCTGCCCGAAGCGCGCGACCTGCACCGCTCGCTCGAGCGCGCGCTGCGAGGCTTGCCGTACCGCGCCGACGCGTTCGCGCCGTTCGAGCGCGACGTGGAGGCGGCGCGGCGCGGGCCCCTGCTCACGATCGAGGACCTGCGCGGCACCGGGCTCGACCTCAAGGTGCAGTCGCTGCTCACGGCGCGCGACGGCGAATGGCATGCGCTCATTCCCCTGCGCGGCGTGCGCGACCCGGCGCGACTGCGCTCGCTCGCCGAGCGGCTGCCCAAGGGCGCGCGAGCGAGCTTCCTCGACCTCAAGGCCGAATCGGACCGGCTGATCGGCGGCTACCGCTCTCAGACCCTCGCGCTCGCGGGCCTGGGTGCGCTCGCGATCGCCTTGCTGCTGGTCGTCGGGCTGCGCGACGCGCGCAAGGCGCTGCAGGTCATGATGCCCGTGTACGCGGCGATCGCGATGACGGTCGCCTGCCTCTTGCTGCTCGGGATCGGTGTGTCGCTGTTCCACCTGGTTTCGCTCTTGCTCGTGCTCGGCATCGGTCTCAACTACTCGCTGTTTTTCAGCCGGGCGGAACCCGGGACCGACAGCGAGCGGGGCACCTCGCTCGCCTTGTCGGTGTGCTTTCTCACCACGTTCGCCGCGTTCGGGTGCCTTGCGACCTCGCGCATCCCGGTGCTGTCGGCGATCGGGCTCACCGTCACCTTGGGCTGCGCCCTGTCCCTTCTCAACTCGATGATGCTCGGCGCTACCGTGGCGCGGGAACGCGAAGCGCGCTAGGGCCGGCGCTCGATTCCCGCTGGGTTCGGTTTGCTATACTCCGCCCCCCATGCGCACCCACTATTGCGGCAAGCTCTCCGCGGCGCTCTTGGGGCAGACCGTGACACTCGCCGGCTGGGCGCACCGCCGCCGCGACCACGGCGGGGTGATCTTCATCGACCTGCGCGACCGCGAGGGCTTGGCGCAAATCGTCTCGGATCCCGACCGCGAGGCGACTTTCGCGGCCGCGGAAAAAATACGCAACGAGTTCGTGCTGAAGGTCACCGGCCTCGTGCGCCGCCGTCCCGAAGGCACCGTGAATCCGAACATCGCCTCGGGCGAGGTCGAGGTGCTCGCGCACGAAATCGAGATCCTCAACGCCTCGCTCGCTCCGCCTTTCCAGCTCGACGACGAAAATCTCTCCGAGACCGTGCGCCTCACGCACCGCGTGATCGACCTGCGCCGCGAGACGATGCAGAAGAACATGATGCTCCGCTACCGGGTGGCGATGGCGGTGAGGAAATATCTCGACGCGCGCGGATTCATCGACATCGAGACGCCGATGCTCACGCGCTCGACGCCCGAGGGGGCGCGCGACTACCTCGTGCCTTCGCGTGTGCACGCGGGCGAGTTCTTCGCGCTGCCGCAGTCGCCGCAGCTGTTCAAGCAGCTCCTCATGATCGCGGGATACGACCGCTACTACCAGATCACCCGGTGCTTCCGCGACGAGGACTTGCGCGCCGACCGCCAGCCCGAGTTCACCCAGATCGACTGCGAGACTTCGTTCCTCGACGAGACCGAGATACGCGCGATCTTCGAGGGCTTGATCCGCGTCGTGTTCAAGGAAGTGCTCGGCGTCGCGTTGCCGGATCCGTTCCCGGTGATGAGCTACGCCGAGGCGACGCGCGACTACGGCTCGGACAAGCCGGACCTGCGCGTGCCGCTCAAGCTGACCGAATTGACCGATCTCATGCGCGCGGTCGATTTCAAGGTCTTCCGCGCCGCGGCAGAGCTGCCGAACGGGCGCGTCGCCGCGCTTTGCCTTCCCGGCGGTGCCAGCCTCACCCGCAAGGAGATCGACGATCTGCCGGCGTTCGTCGCCGATCGCAACCTCACGCGCGTGACGGCTGTCGCGTGCGATCTCGTCGACGCCGATGCTGTGCGCGATCTCGGACGCCGCGTTGGCCGTGCCGATGCCGTCCTTCACCTCGCGGCGAACGGCGATCCCGCGGTCTCGGCCGAACGCGCCCGGTGGGACCTCGAGCTCAACACCGTCGCGGTGGTCAACGTGCTCGAGCAGATCGCGATGGACCGCATGGTCTACATGTCGTCCGGCGCCGTGTACGACGGCCTGCGCGGTCCCGTCTCGCCGGCGACGCCGGTCAATCCGCTGCTGCCGTACGCGATATCGAAGCTCGCGTCGGAACGCTATGTGGCGTTCTTCGCCGAGCGGCGGCGACTGCTGGCGAGCTACGCGAACGTCCGCTTCTTCGGCGCGTACGGTCCGTACGAGGCGCCGCGCAAGATCACGACGCGGTGGCTGCTCGACGCCTCATACTGTTTTGAGCGCAACGCCTGCGCCCGCGCGGTGGCCTTCCAGTGAATTGCGCGCAGCGGATCTCCCGGAGCATACTCGCGGGTGCCGATGATCCGCGCCGGGTCTTCGAGCAGATGCCGGTGCCTGACGTCGCCCAGCGGGTAGAGCGCAGGAAGACCCAGCGTGGTGAGGGGAACGACTTTCGGATAGACGAGCAGGTGATCCACCTGTTCGGCGTCTGCGCCTC
>Ga0209234_1000192_pt1 | contig 18246 bp, 13 predicted proteins | sample GraSoi013_1_20cm_2_FD_185816 | JGI IMG/M metagenome (GOLD analysis project Ga0209234, IMG submission 185816) | Grasslands soil microbial communities from the Angelo Coastal Reserve, California, USA - Sample 08_20_2013_1_20cm (SPAdes) (version 2) | ecosystem: Environmental > Terrestrial > Soil >... | reverse complement strand
ATTGAGCTACGGACCTACAGGGTGGCTGACGGGAATTGAACCCGCAACCTCTGGAGCCACAGTCCAGCGCTCTAACCGATTGAGCTACAGCCACCACGCGCGGTGGCAAATCTAATGCGTCGAGCTGGTCGCCAGAAGCGGCCCGCCGACCGCGTTGGAAGACGGTGCGGCTCGCGTTTCCCCGCGCTCCGCGTAACAGCGCCGGAACAGGGCGGCGAAATCCGCGGCGTAGGGCTCCCGCAGCATGGTATCGTTGTCGCACCCGTGGGGCCCGACGTACGTGTCGCTGCTCCGTGCCAGCGACGTCCACAGCGGCGTCGCGGAAGGAAGCCATCCCTCCCACGGCAGAAACAGGCTCAGCCGGACCGCCAACGGCGCCGGTGTGTAGCGACGCACCGCCCCAATGGTGACGCGCTCGAGCTGGGCGCGTCGTATCAGCACCGGATCGAGCAGGGCGGCGTGCTCGGCGTCACGCCGCTCCCTGCGCTGGCGCGCCCGGTCGGCGATGTAGCGGCCGAGGTCCCGTGATGGCAGCGACCAGAGCGCGCGGGCGTGCTCGCCGACCCGCGTCATCCGCCGGCGCAGGCGCCACGCCAGCTGCGTCGGGAGCCGGTACCAGGTCGGATCAGGGCTTCCGAACAGCGCCACGAAGCCGAGCGTCGCCCCGCCCTGCAGCAGTTGTCGCGCCAGCTCGAACGCCACCGTGCCGCCGGCGCAGAAACCGGCGATGATGTACGGGCCCTTCGGCCGGAACGCCCGAATCTGATCCGCGAAGTAGGCGGCGAGATCCTCCACGCGGGCGAGCGGCTCGCTCCGGCCATCGAGCCCGGGCGGCTCGAGCCCGAAGAACGGCTGGTCGCCGCCCAGGTGTTGCGCCAGGGCGCGGTAGCAGAACACGTCGCCGTTGTGCCCGGCCACGGCGAACACGGGAGTGCGCGTGCCGCGTGGCTCGAGCGGCACGATCGCCCGCGGTTGTCCCGCCAGGGACTGTGCCGAGCGCAGAAACTCCAGGATCTCGCCCTTGCGTCGCTGAATCTCGCCGCGCAGCTCGGGCGTGAGCGTACCGGCCGGCGCCGTACACCGCAGGTGCTCGCCCTCGGCCCAGACCTGGACCTCGCGGCTGCGCAGCTCTGCGAGAAACGCCGGCACGCTCACAGCTCGACCACCTCGCGCTCGCGGGTGTCGTCGGCCGGCGCATGCGCCCCGGCCGACCACGACAGCGCCTCGACGGCCCCGGCCAATGCGGCCACGCTCGGACGCTCGAACAGAACGCGGAGCGGCAGGTCGACTCCCGACGCGGCCCGCAGCTGAGACATGAGTCGCGCCGCCATGAGCGAATGGCCGCCCAGATCGAAGAAGCTCTCGCCCACGCCGAAATCCGCCCGCTCCAGGACGCGGCGGAACACGCCCATCACCATCTCCTCCGTCGGCGTTCGGGGCGCTACCGCGTCCCGGCGCGGGGCCGCCGCTCCCGGCGCCGGCGCGGGCAGGGCCTTGCGGTCGAGCTTGCCGTTCGCGGTGCGGGGCAAGGTATCCAAGCGGACGAAGTGAGCCGGCACCATGTACTCGGGGCAGGCGCCGCGGACCAGCGCGCGCAGCTCGTCGACCAGATCGGCCGGCGCAGCCGCGGCCACGAAGTACGCCACCAGCTGCTTGTCGCCCGGCGCGTCTTCGCGCGCGATGACCACGACCTCGCCGATCGCAGGGTGCCGCGCGATGGCCGCCTCGATTTCCCCCGGCTCGATCCGGAAGCCCCGGACCTTCACCTGGTGGTCGATCCGCCCCAGCCACTCCAGGCGCCCCTCGGGGAGCCAGCGCGCCAGGTCGCCGGTCCGATACAGGCGCGCGTCGGGCGCGAACGGGCTCAGGACAAAGCGCTCACGTGTCAGCTCGTCGCGATGCCGGTAGCCGCGTGCCAGGCCGTCGCCGCCGATGTACAGCTCGCCCGCCACGCCGGGAGGCGTGACCTGGCGATTGGCGTCGAGCACGTACACCTGCGTATTGGCGATGGGCCGCCCGATTGACATCCGTGCGTCGGCCGACGCGACCTTGTCGATGGTCGACCAGACGGTGGTTTCCGTCGGCCCGTACATGTTCCACAGCTCCGCGCAGCGCGCGAGGAGTGCGCGTGCCAGGTCCGGAGGCAGGGCTTCGCCGCCACACAGCACCTTCAGGCTCGCCGAGCCGCTCCACCCCGCCGCGACCAGCGCCCGCCACAGCGCGGGCGTCGCCTGCATCACGGTGCACGCGGAGTCGCGCATCCGCTCCATCAGGCGTCGCGGATCGACGGTGTCCTCGCGGCTGGCGATCACCACGCGCCCGCCCCTCGTCAGCGGCAGGAACAGCTCGAGGCCGGCGATGTCGAACGACAACGTCGTCACGGCAAGCAGCGTATCCGTTGCGGCGAAGCCCGGCGCACGCTGCATGGACAGCACGAAGTTCACGATCGCGGAATGTGGGACTTCCACGCCCTTGGGCTTGCCGGTCGAACCGGACGTGTAAAGCACGTAGGCGAGGTTGTGCGGCTCGGGATGCGGCGCCTCCGGATGAGCGACGGGCGGCGTCGCCCCCGCGTCCCCAGCGCCGTCGAGCCGGACGACGCGAGGCGGGCGAGTGGCCAGGGTGCGGTCGAGCCCTCGATGCGTGACGAGCACGCTCATCCCGCTGTCCTCGACCATGCCGGCCAGGCGCTCGGAGGGGAAGGCGGGATCGAGCGGCACGTAGGCCCCGCCCGCCTTGAGAATCCCGAGCAGCGCCACCACCATGTCGAGCGAGCGCTCGACGAGCAACCCCACGAGCACGTCGGGCCCGACCCCCAACCCTCGCAGCTCGTCGGCGAGCCGGCCGGCGCGACTGTCCAGCTCGCCGTAGGTCAGGCGCTCCTCACCGCACACCACGGCTACCTGATCGGGCACCTGCCCCGCCTGTCGCTCGATCAGCTGGTGCAGGCACAGCTGTTTCGCCGGATCCACGAGGGCGGTGTCATTCCACTCGACGAGTACGCGCCGGCGCTCGGCGTCGCTCAGCAGCGGCAGCGCGGAAACGCGCCGATCGAGGTCGCCGGCCATCGCCTCGAGCACCGTCGTATAGTGGCCGCACAGCCGTCGGATCGTCGCGGCCTCGAACAGGTCGGTGTTGTACTCGATCATCCCTTCGAGGCCGTGTTCCGTCTCGGAAAGGAGCAGCGTCAGGTCGAACTTCGCGGTGCCGGTCTCCAGCTCCCGGTTGCCGGACACCTTCGAGACTTGCGAGACCCCTTCGGGGTTGTGGAGCACGAACATCACCTGGAACAGCGGCGTGCGGCTCGCATCCCGATCCGGCGCCAGTGCGGCGACGAGACGCTCGAACGGAAGGTCCGGATGCGCGTAGGCCCCGAGCGCCCGTTCGCGCACCTGTCGCACCAGGGCGCGGCAGGTCAACCCCTCGCTGAACCGTGAGCGCAACACGACGGTGTTGAGGAAGCATCCGATCAGCCGCTCCGTCTCGCTGCGCGTCCGGCCGGAAATGGGGGTCCCGACGAGAAGATCGTCCTGGCCGGTATAGCGGTGCAGCAAGGCGGCGAACCCGGCTTCGAGGGTCATGAACAGCGTGGCTTGCTCCTGCCGTCCCAGCGCTTTCAACCGGTCCAGCAGCTCGCGCGGCAGGTCGAAGCCCTCCGTCGCGCCACGGAACGTCTGCACCGCCGGGCGCGGCTTGTCCGTGGGGAGGTCGAGAACGAGGCGAGCCCACGCCAATTCGTCCTCCCAGTACGCGATCTCCTGCGCGAGCACGGGCCCCTGCAGCCACGCCCGCTGCCAGCGGGCGAAGTCGGCGTATTGGATCGGCAGATCGGGCAACGACGCGCGCCGCCCGCGCGCGAAGTCGTCATACAGCTGGAGCACTTCCTGGTGAATCAGCTCCATCGACCACTCGTCGGCGACGATGTGGTGAATCGTCAGCAGCAGGCGGTGCTCCCCGTCCGAGAAATGGACCACCGTCCCGCGGAACAGCGGGGCCCGGGACAAGTCGAAGGGCTTGCGCCCGTCCGCCCGCACCACGCGCGTCCATGCGCGCTCCCGCTCCGGACCAGACACGGCGCGGAGATCGAGCTCCGACGGCACCACGTCGATCGTCGGGACGACCACCTGCATCGGCTGCCCATCGCTCTGCGAGAACGCAGTGCGCAGGATCTCGTGGCGGCGGACCAGCTCGCTCAGCGCGCGCCGCATCGCGTCGGCATCGTACGCGCCACGCAGCCGGATCACGTCGACGATGTTGTAGACGGGACTGCCCGGCGCGAGTTGATCCAGGAACCAGAGCTGTTCCTGAGCAAACGAGAGGGCGCACGGTCCGTCCTGCGCGCGGCGCTCGATCCGCTGCGCGGGGCCGCGCGAGCCCTTGGCTTCGGCCAGGGCGACCACCAGGTCGCCAATGGTCGGATTCTCGAACAAGGTTCGGGTCTGCACGTCCACGCCGAACACATCGCGGATCCGCGCGATGGCCCGGATCGCCAGCAACGAGTCCCCGCCCAGGTCGAAGAAGTCGTCCTTGCGGCCGATGTGCTCCACCTTCAACAACTCGGTCCAGATCGCGGCCACCGCCTGCTCGGTCTCGCTGAGCGGCGGCGCCAGTTCGCGGGTCGGCTGACCGCGCTCGAACGAGACGGCCGGAAGCGCCTGGCGATCCACCTTGCCGTTCGCCGTTAGGGGGAGCTTGTCCATCAGGACGAACGCGGAGGGGATCATGTACTGCGGCAACCGCGTCTGCAGATGCTTGCGCAGCGAGGCGGGCGTCAAGACTTCTCCGTCCACGGGCAGCTCGGCGCGCGCATACGCGTCGGCGGGTTGGTGGCGGATCAGCCGGCCCCCTTCCGACGAGGGCCGAATCGCGTACACGTAACACAGGTCGGTGTGTCGCAGCAGTGGGTCCTGCTCGACCAGCACCTCGAAGCCGTGACGCTCGAGCAGGAGCGTGATCGGCTCCACGTGCTCACGCTGATCCACCTCGATGACCGCCTGGCGAATCCTGGGCCAGTCCTCCGGATCGAGCCCGCGCAACACGTCCAGCTCGCTCTTCTCCACGTTGATCTTGAGCAGGTCGATGCGCTCGATGCCCTCCTCAGCGACGATGCTGGAGAGGGTTCGCAGCCGGGCCGACACCGTTTTGGCCCGGAGGCGGTCGTCGATGACGTCGCCCACGTCGGCGACGAAGCGCTCGTCATCCGGCGCCGCCGCCTGCTGATTGAGCACGTAGCGCTTGACCACCTCGCGCTCGGTCGCCGCATCGGCGTAGAACCCCGACAGCAGTGACAGGCCCTCGAACCACGTGAGGTCCGCGGACCCGCTCTCGCGCGACACCCCGAGCGGCAGGCACTTCACGCCCGCGCCCCAGGCCGCCGCGTTCGCCTCGAGACACGCAAAGGCGGCCGGGTTCGGCTCGCAGGCGATGATCCGGAGGTTTCGGGCCAGCCGGCTGGCGAACACGGTAAACAGGCCGATGTTGGCGCCGACGTCTACGATGCAGTCCCCGTCGCGTATCGTGATGCCGTGCCGCAGATACGCCTGCTGCACGAAGATCTCGTTGTAGATGTACTCGGTCTCGTTCCGGTTCAGGTGCGCCACGGGCGAGCCGTCGGGCAACACGTACGCCGCCTGCCATCCCCACAGGGCCTGATTGGGCCGGTTGGGCACGACGTACGCGACCAGCTGCTTGCCGCCGGCCGCGTCGTCGTACGCCCGCACCACGGCCTCGCGCACGCCGCGCTGGCCCCGTAACGTGCCTTCGATCTCCCCGAGCTCGACCCGATAGCCGTGCAGCTTGACCTGGTCGTCGATCCGGCCGCAAAACTCGACGCTGCCGTCCGGCAGCGCACGCGCCAGGTCGCCGGTGCGATAGAGCCGCTCCCCAGGACCGCCGAACGGATCCGGGACGAACTTCTCGGCGGTGAGGTCCGGGCGGTTCAAGTAGCCCCGCGCCACGCCGCTGCCGCCGATGTACAGCTCGCCCTGCTCGCCGATCCGCGCGGGCCGCCCGCTGTCCTCGAGGATGTGCACTCGGGTGTTGGGCAGAGGGCTGCCGAGCGGCAGCGTGCCGGACTGCGTGGCCGGCAACTCGGGCCCGACCTTGTACGTCAGGACGCCGACGGTCGCCTCGGTTGGGCCATAGTGGTTGTAGATCTCGCAGCCGGGCGCCAGGGCCTGCAGCCGGGCGACCCAATCCAGCCGCGAGGCCTCGCCGCCCAGCACCAGACGGGCCTTGGGCATGACGGACTCCGGATGGAGGCCCGTCTGCAGGGCGGCGAGATGGGACGGCACGATCTTCAGGACATCGATGCGCTCGCGCTGGAAGTACTCGGCGAGCATCGCCTGGTTCTCGGCCCGCTGCTGAGAGATGACGTGCAGCGCGCCGCCGGTGGCGAGTGCCGGGAAGATCACCGTGTTGCCGAGATCCGCCGCGATGGTCGACACCGTCGCGTGTTGCATGCCCGGCTCGAGCCGCAGGCGCTCTGCCACGCCCAGCACGTAGTTGACGATGTTACGGTGCTCGATGCAGACGCCCTTGGGCCGGCCCGTGGAGCCGCTGGTATAGATCAGGTACGCGAGGTCGCCCGGCCGGGCCGGGGATTCCTGCTGCGCCGGCGTTCCCGCATCGGCCCAATCGAATGCATCCAGGCACACGGGCCGCGCGCTGCCGCTGGGGAGACGCGTCAGCAGGCCGGTTTGCGTGAGCACAGTCGTGGCGCCCGCGTCGGCGAGCATGAAGGCGATCCGCTCCGGCGGATAGGCGGTATCGACGGGCAAGTACGCCGCCCCGGCCTCGAGGATTCCCAGAATTCCCACCACCATGTCCACCGAGCGCTCGACGAACAACCCGACGAGTCCGTCGGGCCCGACCCCCAGGCCTCTCAGGTGACGCGCGAGCCGGTGCGCGCGACGACTGAGCTCCCCGTAGGTCATCCGCTCCTGCTCGAAGACGACGGCCACCTGATCGGGTGTGCGGCGCGCCTGCGCCTCGATCAACTCGTGCAGGCATAGATCCTTCAGAGCGAGCACGCAATCAGCTCCTTCATGATCTCATTGGCTCCCGCGTAAATGCGCTGCACCCGGCTGTCGGCCCACATGCGGGCGATGGGATACTCCGTCATGTAGCCGTAGCCGCCGTGCAGCTGCACGCATTCGTCCACGATGCGGCACTGGCAGTCGGTGAGCCAATACTTGGCCATGGCGGCCGTGGTGTCGTCGAGCCGGCCGGCGATGAACCGCTCGATGCAGTGGTCGACGAACACCCGGCCGACGTGCGCGGCCGTCTTGCATTCGGCCAGCTTGAAGCGGGTGTTCTGCAGCTCGATGAGCGGCTTGCCGAACGCCGTGCGCTGCTTCACGTAGTCGGTCGTGATCGCCACCGCCTGCTCCGCCGTCGCGACCGCGACCACCGCCACGCCCAGGCGCTCGTACGGCAAGCGCTCCATCATCTGATAGAAGCCCTTGCCTTCGACGCCCCCGAGCAAATTCGCCGCCGGGACGCGAGCATCGTCGAAGAACAGCTCGCAGGTGTCCTGGCCGTGCATGCCGATTTTGTCGAGCGGGCCACCGACCCGATATCCGCGCAGACCCTTCGTCTCCACCATGATGAGGGAGATGCCCTTCACGCCGGAGGCACGCGGGTCCGTCTTCACCGCCAGGCACACGATGCCGGCGAGTGCGCCGTTGGTGATGAACGTCTTGGAGCCGTTGATGACGTACTGGTCGCCCTCGCGACGGGCGCTGGTCTGGATGCTTCGCAAGTCGGAGCCGGCGCCCGGCTCGCTCATCGCGATGGCGGCCACAACGTCGCCCCGCGCCATGAGGGGGAGCCAGCGACACTTCTGCTCCTCGCTGCCGTAGGCCAGGACGTAGTGTGCCACGATGCTCTGGATGCCGGAGCCGAAATGCACGCCGGCCTGCGCGAGCTCCTCCAGCACGACGGCGGCGTGGGCGAAGCTGCCCCCGCCACCGCCGTACGCCTCGGGCAGGTCGGGGAGCAGCATGCCCATCCCGCCGGCCTTGGTCCAGGCTTCCGCATCGGGACGCCGCTGCTCGCGCCAGCGGGCCTGCTGCGGCACGAACTCCTTGTGGATGAACTGACGGACCGTCGCGCGGAACATCCGCAGCTCGTCGTTCATCCATGGCGATTCGTTCGCGGCGACGGCCACTAGCGGCCCCGCTCCGCGACCACGGCCGCGACAAAACCGGGCACTGGAGAGAAGGCCTCCAGGCGCCAGCCGCACTGCTCACCGGGCACGTCCCCGACACGGAGAATCTCCGCTGGCTCGCCCGGCGCGAGCGACACGTCGAAGCGATCGAGCGGATGGTACATGCCGTCGCCGAGCGCCTTGATGAACGCTTCCTTGCGAGTCCAGCATTGAAAGAATCCCAGCGCCCTGTCGCGCGGGTCGAGCGCCTGGTACCTGGCGTGCTCGCGGCGAGAAAAGCAGCGGGCGGCCAGATCGTCGGAATCGGGAATCGCCCGGACGGCTTCGACGTCGATGCCGAGCTCGGACCCTGAGGCGAACGCGTATAGCGCGACATCTTCGCTGTGCGAAAGGTTGAAGCGCAGGTCAGAGGCCGCGAACTGCCCGGCCAGGGCGGGTTTGCCGCGTTTCCCGTAGGCCAGCTCGACCGACTCGGGCGGGATGTCGAGCCGCGCCGCGAGCAACCGCCGCAGCAGGGCTCGTGCGACAATGAATCGGCGGCGATCACGATCGAAGGCGAAGCGCCGGGCGCGCTCTCGTTCGCCATCCGACAGCACAGCCGCCGAGGCACGCACCGACTCGGACCCGACGTCTGTGCGCGCCACGACCACTTGAACGGCGCCCTCGGTGCACGGCGCCGCCCGCTGTCGGGCTGTTGGTGCGATTGTGACCATCGGTTAGGGGCCTCGCCTGTCGGTCATCCTCCCCCGCACGCCCTCGAAAAACCCGGTCAACCACTGCCTCGGGGAGCATCGCACTTCCCGGGCCACAGCGTTGCGGCGTGTCGCGCCGTGGCGAGCACCACGCTGCTGCGTGGGCGCGGCGACTTCGCCCAACAGTGGTGCGCCAGCGCTTCGGGAATTGTTCGGTTCTGCCCTGAAGCGCTCAGGCGGGGGGCCAGAAGCGGCCGGTGAGGTCCGCCGTGCGGCGGTCGGGGGAGGCGGGCACGCCGTCGAGCGACGTGATCGGGACGACCCCGCGCACGGCGTTCGCGAGGAACAGACTCTTCCCGGCGAGCGCCTCCCTCGAGTAGCGACCCTGATCCACTCGTGCCACGAGCTCGAGCACGCGCGCCCGCGCGATGCCCGGCAGGATACCCAGGTCGAGCGCCGGAGTGCGCAGCACGTCGTCATCCCACCAGAATAGGGTCCACACCGTCCCCTCCGCCACCCATCCCTCGTGTGTCAGGAGCAGGGCGTCGTCTGCCTCCGCGACTTCGGCCTCGCGGGCCGCGTCTGTGAAGCAGTCACGTTCGGTCGTCTTGTGAGGATAGGGCTGGTGTGGCTCGGACGCGGCGATCACCGCGGGCGACCCGGAGGGCGGCGTCGCACGCACGGTAACGCTGGCGTGGCGATCGCGCACCTCTAAACGGAGTACGGCGTCCCCGGTCGCCGAGAAGGGCGTTACCAGCGCGGCGAGATTCTGCGCGGGTTCAGGCAGGCCCAGTTGCTTCAGGGAACGCTCGAGTCGGGCGAGGTGGCGCGGCAGAAGAGGGATGCGTCCGTCCCGGACGCGCATGGTCTCGATGAGGCCGTATCCCGGTTGGCCCATAGCCAAGCCTCACGGCTCGTCGCCGGTCCGTATCGGCAGCTCCACCCGTTCCGACCATTCCGTGAACGACCCGTCGTACACGCGCACCTGGGGGTAGCCCAGCAGTTCGCGCAGCGCGAAATAGACGTGGCTCGACTCGAGCCCCCCGTTGCAGTACGCGATGATCGTCTTGTCGGGAGTGATACCCTGTGCCGCGTAGGCCGCGCGCAGCTCGTCGCGCGGCTTCCACACGATCGCGAAGTCCAGCTTGGTCATGTCGCCCTGCCAGAAGTGGCTGATCGCTCCGGGCACATGCCCGCGCCGCAGCTGCGCGCCGGCCCGTCCCGCGTACTGGTCGGGATTGCGGGCATCGACGAGCACCACGCCGGGCGTGCCCAGCGCGGCCCGCACGTCTTCGAGCGTGGCACGCTGCGGTGTGAACGCGGCCGGCGCGAAGGGCGTCGGCGCGACTACGGGATAGCGCCGCGTGACCGCGCGGTTCTCGAGGCTCCACTTGCCGAACCCGCCGTCCAGCACGCGGATCGCCCGGCCCCCGAGCCCCTCGAGGATCCAGGCGATGTAGGTCGCGTCGATGTCGCGGGTCTCGCCCGCGCTGTAGATCACGATCGGCCGGTCGAGGCTCAAGCCGAGCCGGGAAAACAGCGCCGTGTAGGCGGGCAGCTCGAGGAGCTTGTTCGGAACCCCGTGGTCGGCCGCGCGCAGCTCCTCGGTGTTCACATAGACCGCGCGGGGGATGTGCGACTCGAGATAAAGGGTGTAATCGTTGCGCGCGTCGATGACGGAAACGTTCGAGTCCCGCTCCGCCAGGAGCTGGCTCAGCCCCGCCGTCGAGATCAGCTGCGGGGACGACGAGACGAGCAGCCCGACCCACAGCAGTGGCACGGTCACGGCGCGAGCCCCATGAGCTCTTTTTCGACCTCGAGATATACCCGGTTGGCGTTGCGGCGCTGGCGCGAGCGGAGCGACACCGGCCTGCCGTCGTCCGCCGCCGGCAGCGAGTCGAGCGCGCGGTTGAGCGAGCGATGCCGTTCGAGAGCCCTGCGCATCGCCTCCCGGAGCCCGACGACATATGCGCGCGTCGCTGCGATCAGCGATGCCGGGTCGCCCGGGATGGCCCCGTGCCCCGGCACGGCGATCGCGGGGTGGAGCCGGGCGAGCGTGTCGAGCGCCGCGACGAGGCCCCGCGAGCTCCCGTCCACGACCAGCGTCACGCCGTCCTCGACGAGCAGGTCTCCGGCGAACACCACGCGCTCGGCCGGAAGCCACACGATCAGGTCGCCCGCCGTGTGCGCCGGCCCCCGCCAGGGATGGGCCACGACGATCGTGTGGCCCCCGAGGCGGAGCGTGTCGGCCCCCGTGACCGGCACGTCGGGCGCGTCGGCGTAGGCAAACCCCCCCATCTGCGCGCGCCCGACCACCAGCGTCCACGCGGACTCGGCGGCCTCCCGGCTCTGCTCGTCCACGCCGGTGGAGACGTCGGGATGGGCGAGCACCAGGGCGCCGGCACGCCGCAGCGCCACGGCCCCGAAGTGATGGTCGGGGTGATGATGCGTCAGCACCAGCCAGCGGATCGGCTCGGCGGTGCGGGTCCGGATGGTGCGCACCAACAGCTCGCCCTGGGCGGGGCTCGCGAGCGCGTCGATCACCACGACCCCGTCGCCCGTGACGACAAAACCCGCGTTGGATCGGCCTTCAGATCCCCTCCCCGTATCGCCCATGACGGCATACACACCCGGAGCCAGCGCCCTGACGGGAAGCCGGTCCGGCAGGGGAGTTGCTGCGCCGGCGGAGTGATGGGCGCAACCGGAGAGCCCAAGGAACGTCACGCAAAGACTCAGCACCAAGCGTGACGCCTCTATGCTACGAATCTGATGTCGACGGACTGTTGGAAGACACCATCCCTGTTGTCCTTCCATATGAACCGCAGCTCAGCTTCGCGATCCGCCCGCAAGGAGAACTCGACGAACGGATCGCGGCTCAACCCCGACGTCCAGACGAAGTGCGCGACCTCGTGGTCCCCGTACGTGACACTCACGTCGTTGATGAAGTGCGCGGCGATGGGGTGGCCTTCCGGGTCGCGGAACAGCCCGGTGTGCATGGGGTGCTCGACCAGGGCCCGCACATCGATCACGTCGCCCCGGCGAATCCCGGCCGGCACGAGCACGCGCGCGGCGCCGATCTCACGACTCATCTCAGCCGCACCCGTTGACCGTGACGCGTACGTCCGCGGCCGTTCCCCACAGCGCGCCGTCCGACGTCTCGACGATCGCCCGGACCGGCGACGTCATCCGCATCTTGATCCGCGTGCTCACGAACGCCTGGCCGATCTCGGGCGTGAAGCGGAACTCGGCGAGGTGGATGTCGGGGTTGTTGTCGACCAGGACGTGCACAGCCCGCACGAAGGACGCACCGCTCATCGGGAGGTCGGACTCGACCATCACGGGCACCACACGCCCGTCGGCGGCCACCGTCGGCACGTCGAGCTGCACGTGGCCCTCGCGAATTTCCCGTTCGCCGAACAGCTGTTTCAGCACCTGCTGCACTTTCCACGGAACACCGTCGAACCGCAGCGGTCGCCCCAGCGCGGCGAGGCGACGCGCGGCGAGCGCGAGGAACGCGAGACCGGACGCGTGGAGGAGCGAGCGGCGCGAGAAACCCGACATACGGTCACAAGAATAGGAAGCCCTCAACCCCGAGGCAAGTTTGCCTATTGCGCCCCAGCTTCACATTTTGCTACCCATGCGCTACGCCTGTGTGCTACGCCTGTGCGCGACGTCGTTCAGTGCAACGTCTCTTGCGCTTGGCTGCTCCCACGCTCCTCCACCCGATTTCGCTCCCGATCCCGGCCTGGTCGCGCAAATCAGGGACATCCGGATCGTCACGGGCTACGCCCGCGCCTGCCCGGGCAGCGTGGTCCCGGCGAGCTACGAGGCCGTCCTGGCAACGGGCGAGCGGGTGCCGTTCGCGCGGTCCTACGACAAGAAGCATCCGCCCCGTCTGCATGTGGTGTTCCTCGATCGCGAGAGTCCGGACGCCGTCTCACAGGAAGGCGGTGACTGGGTTACGGAGCGCGATCCGCTCGCGACCGTGTCGACCGGTTTCCGGCTCACGGCGACGCTGCGGGCCAACTCCCGCGTCACGAGCACCGTGGTGCTCCCGCCCTACTACGGCTGCATGCCCCACAGTTTCACTTTCTCGGGCGAGGCCGGGGGGACGGGCGAGGCGGGAGGCAACGGGCCCGATGTGGCCATTCGGCTCGCGGTGCTGCGCTCGCCGTTCTACGACAAGCTGTACGTGGCCGGGTTCCAGGTGGGCGTCGCGCCCCCCTTCTACATCCTGGGTGATGCCACCAGCGTCGCTCCAGCGGACTGGCTGATCGTCGAGTCGCGGGGCGGTCGCGGCGGCGCTGGGCTGGCGGGCACGAACGGCACGGACGGCGCAGCCGGCGCGGTGGGATGCCCCGCGCAGCCGGGCGCCCCAGGGGGCAACGGCGGCAACGGGGGACCGGGTGGCTTCGGGGGCCGAGGCGGCCGGGTGAGCGTCGTGGTGCCCGTCGACCAGCCGCTGCTCGCCGGACTGGTGGAGGGTCGCAGCCCGGGCGGCGCCGGCGGGCCGGGAGGTGCAGGCGGGACCGGCGGTCGCGGCGGCAAAGGCGGCAAGGGGCAGACCGACCAGAGCAATCGCCGCTGTCCCGATGCGGCCGATGGCCCTCAAGGGCGGGCCGGCAGCGCGGGGCCGACCGGCAGCGAGGGGGCGCCCGGGCCGCGCTCGATCGTCGTGACCGCGCCAACGAAGGACATTTTCGGTATGCAGGTGCCGCCGGGATTGGGCTCACTGCTCGAACGGCTGCAGCGGCGGCCCTGAACGGCTATCGCACCACGAGGTGCGAGTACTGCAGGACGTTCTCGATCACCAGCTCGAATTCGTCGCCCGGCTGGATGGCGGGAAGGAGCGACGTCCACACGCTTCGCCCCGCGACCGGGTCGGCGATGAGGTTCACGGTCCCCGCGTAGGTCAGGAACTCCGCCGGCACGGTGAACTCGCCGGTGCTGTTGGTCGTGACCGTGCCCAGCCGTACCCACATCGTGCCCCGGCTGACGTAGATTCTCACGTCCGACCAGTTGCTGTTGGTGACGCGAAGCGTCACTGGATCGTGGGCGGAGGTCGAGTCGGCGGCAGCGGGCGTGGTCGCGACGGATCGCTGACGCGCGCACCCCGCGGTGATCAAGGGAGCGACGACACACCAGGCAACCGCCAGGAGCGGCCCGACCCTCTGCGTCATGGCGCCACGGCCCCGCGCCTAACATACCGTCCCACACCGCACGTTAGAAGGGATCGCCATGTCCGGGTCGTACGACATCATCATTGTCGGAGCCGGCCACAACGGCCTCGTCACCGCCGCGTATCTCGCGCGCGCCGGCAAGCGTGTGCTCGTCCTCGAGCGCCGCCATGTGGTGGGCGGGGCGTGCGTGACCGAGGAGCTGTGGCCGGGGTTCAAGGTGTCCACCGCCGCCTACGTGAACAGCCTGCTGCGCCCCGAGATCATCCGCGACCTGGAGCTCGCGCGCCACGGCTTCGAGCTCTTGCCGCGCAGCCCCTCGTCGTTCACGCCGTTCCCGGACGGCAGGTTCCTTCTGATGGGGCCGGACAAGGAGCTGACGCGCCAGCAGGTGGCCAAGTTCTCGACGCGGGACGCCGAGGCTCTACCGCGCTACGAGGCGATGCTCGAGCGCGTCGCCGACTTCATCGAGCCCACCCTGCTCCAGACTCCCCCGAACCCGTGGTCGTTCCGTCCCAAGAACCTGGCGCACCTCGCCGGTCTCGGCTGGCGTTTCCTCAAGCTGGGCCGTGACGGCCCGGGCGCGATCGAGATCCTGACCGGCGCCGCGCGACCGATCCTGGACCGCTGGTTCGAATCCGAAGAGCTCAAGATCGCGCTCGCCACCGACGCCATCATCGGCGCGATGGCGTCACCCTCCATGCCGGGCACGGCGTACGTCCTGTTCCACCACGTCATGGGCGAGTGCAACGGCGTGCGGGGGATGTGGGGCTACGTCCGGGGTGGGATGGGCGGCATCACCCAGGCGCTCGCGTCCGCGGCGCGCGCCCACGGCGCCGAGATCCGCGTCAACAGCCCGGTCGCGAAGATCCTCACCCGCCGCGGCCGGGTGAAGGGCGTCGCGCTCGAGGATGGGACCGAGTTCCAGGCCAAGAAGGTCGCGTCCAACGCCGACGCCCACGTGACCTTCCTCGAGCTGCTCGAGGAGCGCGAGCTGCCCAACGAGTTCGTCGCGGCGGTGCGCGGCATCGACTACGCCAGCGCTTCGCTCAAGATCAACGTCGCCCTGTCGGAGCTGCCCGATTTCACGGCCGTGAAGGCCAGTGGGCTGCCTCCCAACGGACACCTGCGCGGCACGATTCATCTCGCGCCCACGCTCGACTACATGGAGCGGGCCTATGACGACGCCAAGTACGGGCGTCCATCCGCCGACCCGATCCTCGAGTGCACCATCCCGTCGGTCGTGGACACCACGGTGGCGCCCGCCGGGAAGCACGTCATGTCGTTTTTCGTGCAGTACGCGCCGTACCAGCTGCGCAACGGCGGCTGGGACGAAACAAAGCACGAGTTCGCCGACCGCTGCTTCGACATCCTCAACGAGTACGCGCCCAACTTCAAGCGCTCCGTGATCGACCGGCAGGTGTTGTCACCGCTCGACCTGGAGCGTCGCTTCGGGCTCACGGGCGGGAACATCTTTCAGGGCGCCATGACCCTGCCGCAGCTGTTCTTCCTGCGGCCGCTGCCCGGATACGCCGACTACCGCGCGCCCATCAAGGGGCTGTACCTGTGCGGCTCGGCGACGCACCCGGGCGGCGGGGTGATGGGGGCGTGCGGCTACAATGCGGCGCGGGAAATCCTCCGCGACCGCTAGTCGGCCTTCTTCGCCGTCGGTGGCAGCAGGCCGTTCAGCCGCAGGTAAATGGCCATCTGGCTGTAGTGGTCCGCCCAGTCGGCGACGGTGATCAACGCGGCCATTCCCTTGGTCTGCTTCTTGCCGCCGAAGAAGTCGATGCTGTCGCCCAGCTGCGCGTCCTGAACCTGGGCCAGCACGGTCTCGCAGAACTTGAACGAGGCCTTGAGGCCGGCCACGAGCTTGTCCTTGGGGTCCGTGCCCGCGAACTTTTCCGCGTCGGGCTGCTTCATGCCGGACGCCGCACTGCAGAGATAGTTGTTCCCTTCCCTGATCAGGTGTGCGACCACGTCGCCGAAGCTCATCTGGGCGGGCGTGGGCTTGTAGCCGTACTTGTCCGCCGGCATCTCCTCCGCGGCGTCCACGATGTTCTTCGTCTGGCGCTGCGCAATGGCCCGGACGCCGTTCGAGACGGGGTTCTGGGCGTGCGCGACGGCGACGACCGTGAGGGGGAGGGTACAGAGGGCAAGCAGGGTGGTTGCGAGCCTGGTTCTCATCCTTGAATCTCCTGTGAAGGGCGTAAGGGCGGCCGCAGAAGTCTGCACCGGAAAGGGCCGCGCGTCCAGGCTACATTTGGCGAATGCGTCTATCCCTCTCCTGCATGATCTTGTGCGGCCTCGCCGTGCGTGCCGCCGCCCAATCCAACGCCGAGCTGATCACAAACGACGCCTATACTCGATCGCACGACTACGATCTCGTCCACCAGCGCGTCGAGGTCCGGAACTTCGACTGGGAGCGGACGTCGTTCGACGGGCGCGTGACGACCACGCTCGTGGCGCTGCGCCCTGGCCTCGACTCGGTGATCCTCGATGCCGGCAAGCTGCTCGCGGTCAGCCGGATCGCGGACGCCGCCGGCGCGACGCTGCGCTCGAGCGCGCACGGCGACACGCTCGTCGTGTACCCCGCCCGGCCCGTTGCCTTCCACGACACGCTGCGCGTCGTGATCGACTACCACGCGCGCATCGAGAACGGCCACGGGCTCACGTTCATCGAGGCCGAGGGCCGGGAGCACCGTCCGCAGCAGATCTGGAGCCAGGGAGAAGACCACGAAAACCATTTCTGGTTCCCCACCTACGACTTTCCCAACGACAAGATGACGTGGGAGCTCGTCGCCACCGTGCCCCAGCAGTACACCGCCGTCTCGAACGGCCGGCTGGTGGCCGACCGGAAGCTGCCGGGTGCGACGCACAGCCTCACCTGGCGCCAGGATCTGCCGAGCGCGACCTATCTCGTGTCCCTGATCGTCGCGCCGCTCGTGAAACTGCCCGACCGCTGGCACGGCATTCCGGTGGACTACTACGTCTATCGCGCCGATTCGAGCGTCGCCCGGCGGCTGTTCGGCGTGACCCCGGACATGATCGACGTGTATTCCCGGCTGACCGGCGTCCCGTATCCCTGGGCCAAGTACGCGCAGACCACCGTCGCGGACTTCTTCGGCGGGATGGAGAACGTCAGCGCGACGACCCTGGTCGATTGGCTCCCCGACGAGCGGGCGTACCTCGACCGGCCCTGGTACCAGTGGATCCTGATCCCGCACGAGCTCGCCCACCAGTGGTTCGGCGACTACGTCACGACCGAGAACTGGGCGAACATGTGGCTCAACGAAGGGTTCGCCGAGTTCCTGCCGGGCCAATACTGGGGCGCGAAGCTCGGCCGCCATGCGGAGCAGGACTACTACCTCGACGAGTACCGCCAGTATCTCCAGATCGACGCGCGGCGCCGCATGCCGCTCGCCGCGCTCGGCTCGAACAACATCTATCCCAAGGGCGCGCTGGTGCTCCGGATGCTGCGCGAGTACCTGGGCCCGGAGCGGTTCTGGGCCGCGCTGCACACCTATCTCCAACGCCACGCGCTCGGCAACGCGACGAGCGACGACCTGCGCCAGGCCGTGCTGGACGCGACGGGAGAGAACCTCGACTGGTTCTGGAGCGAGTGGGTGTACGGCGCGGGGCATCCCGCGTTCACGGTGACGGCGGCATACGACACGGCGGCCCGAACCCTGGCGCTGAGCGTGAAGCAGACCCAGCGCGACAGCGTGAGGGGCGACAGCACCGGGCCGCGCTACCAGACGGCGGCGGTGTTCCACATGCCCTTGACGCTCCGGGTCGGCACGCCCGGTGGTGATGTCGTCCGGCGTGTGCAGCTCACGTCACGCGAGCAGAGCTTCACGATCCCGGCCCTCGCCGGCGCGCCCACGATGGTCGTGTTCGACGACGGCAACACGATGGTGAAGGAGCTGGTGTTCGAGCAGCCCAGCGCGTGGCTCGCGACCCAGCTCGAGCGCGACGCCGATTTGTGGAACCGCGTATGGGTGATCGAAGAGCTCGCGAAACGCCCGGCGGACTCGACCGCTCTCGCCGCGCTCGGGCGGGCCCGGGTGCGGAGCTCGTTCGCCGACGACGTCACGGTCTACGTGACGCTCCCGCCGCCGGGGCGTCACCACAACGTCCGGCGCTATCCGGTCGCGGTCGTGGGCGGCGGCTACAGCGGGCTGCTCTTCTCGCGGTCGACGCGGAT
>Ga0209234_1000189_pt1 | contig 18353 bp, 10 predicted proteins | sample GraSoi013_1_20cm_2_FD_185816 | JGI IMG/M metagenome (GOLD analysis project Ga0209234, IMG submission 185816) | Grasslands soil microbial communities from the Angelo Coastal Reserve, California, USA - Sample 08_20_2013_1_20cm (SPAdes) (version 2) | ecosystem: Environmental > Terrestrial > Soil >... | reverse complement strand
CCGTCTGCCAGCCAGCAGAGAGAATCCGCTTGATCATTGGTTCGGTGAAGATTTTGTCGGTGGCGGCGAGAGGAATGCGATCAACCCCGGCGCCAAGCGTCTCGGTCGGGCGGAATGTATTCGCGACGTGGCTTGGGGTGATATCGACGCGAACGGTTTGTGCCCACGCGCCTGGCACGCACCCCAAGAGAATCAATGTGAGAACGCGTACGCGTTTCATTTTATTTCGCACTGGCCCAGGATATGGACTCTTTTGAAGCGGTTTAATAGATTTGTCAAGCGGATACTCTTTCTGTTCGGACCTAGTGGACCATTGCCAGCACATTAGGGCCTTAGTTGGCGCCTGTTGTATAATGACTGCTCCGAAGTCTCAAAATGCAAATCCTCGCTCAAGCGGCTATTCCTCGGAGGATACCCCGCGAATCGGGGCGAGCATCAGATTGGGGTCGCGCTGGAATCAAAGCATTTCTGTTTAGTGTGCTGTGTTTGCTGGCTCCTGCCACATCAAGTGTGTCAGCGATCGCGGATGAACCTGGACCTCCGACATTGCCCATCGGCGCTTCCGCCCCGGATTTCTGTCTCCCCGGCATCGATGGCGAGACGCACTGCCTCAAAGACTATGCGGCAAGCAAAGTCCTGGTAATAGCGTTTACGTGTAATCATTGCCCGACAGCCCAACTCTATGAGAGCCGCATCAAGCAGTTGGCCGCTGATTATCGGGACCGCGGTGTGGCGCTAGTTGCAATCCAACCAAATAACCCCAATGCGGTCAGGTTGGACGAGATGGGATACACCGATGTTGGCGATTCATTCGAAGAGATGAAGCTGCGAGCTGCTTATCGTCACTTCAATTTTCCTTACCTCTACGACGGCGAGACCCAGAAGGTATCCCAGGCTTACGGCCCGTTTGCGACTCCGCATCTTTTCATCTTTGACGCCGAGCGGAAGCTCCGCTATCAAGGACGCGTCGATAACAATCCGCGCGAGCCTTTGGTCACCAGCCGGGATGCGCGAAATGCCATGGATGCAATTCTCGCGGATCGTTCGGTCCCTGTAGCGAAAACGCCCTCTGTGGGTTGCTCCACCAAGTGGTTGTACAAGGAGGAAGGGCGCAAGGAAGAGCTTGAGGAAATTGAAAGTAAACCCGTGCAGCTCCTGCTTGCAGATGCGCAAGACCTGAAGAGCTTGCGAAAGAATCGAAGCGGGAAATTAATGCTCGTGAACTTCTGGGCGACATGGTGCGGGCCATGTCAGAACGAAATGCCGGATTTCCAGACGATCTATCGCATGTACGGCCACCGCGCTTTTGAGGTTGTCACCGTCAGTATCAACTATCCCGATGAAAAGCCAGGCGTGCTCTCTGTCCTGAATAAACTGCACGCTACAAGCCGCAACCTGCTTCTCGGTTCGACCGACATTTATTCGTTGATGGCGGCGTTCGACGCGGATTGGAATGCTGCGGTACCGTATACAGCATTGATTCGGCCTGGCGGAGAGGTCATCTTTAAACGGCAGGGCACGATCAACCCACTGGAAGTGAAGCGGCTAATCATCTCGAACCTGTCTGATGACGACTACCTCGGTCATCAGGCGTATTGGCAAACGCCCTCCGAAAAATGAGGCTCCTGTTCCGCATTCACCTGCCGACACTCACGCGTTAGGCGCTCTTGCGCCTTTGTTGCACGTTCATCTCTAAATGTCCTCCGCACGAAAATGCGACTTCTTCCCTCCCGCAATGCGACGAAACGTGAAGTGCAGGAAAGCAGCAATCTTCGAAAGCAATTTAGCTTGATAAATCCGAGATTCTGGGATAAGGATGTGCCACTAGTTGTCGCTAGGGGGTGCACCAATGATGTATTTCCGGAACGAGGTTATCTCACGGGCCGGAATGCGGCCCTTAACTTGTCTGCTCTTCGCTTGTGTTCCCTTGTTGCTACTTCTCGCGAGCCCAGCTCAAGCCCAGGTGTACACAGGTTCTATAACGGGTTTAATCCAAGATCCCTCGGGCGCCGTCGTTCCCAATGCGTCTGTGGTCCTGACCGATACCACTAAGGGTCTGAAGTATTCCGCCACGACAGACTCATCGGGTCGTTATGTGCTGCGCAGTCTGCCGCCGAGCGCATATAGCATCCGCGTGGAGGCCTCTGGGTTTCGCTCAGACGTTCAGAGCAGCATCGTCCTTGAGGTTAATCAGAATCTCACCCTGAACGTGTCGCTGCAAGTGGGCGCAACGCGCGAGACCGTCGAAGTCTCCGCGCAACCACCGCCTCTGGCCACGGAAGATGCCGTCACCGGGCAGAATCTGAACAGGACCTTCATCAATGATCTTCCACTGGTAGGCCGGTCGGTGTTCGATTTGGCGCTATTGACCCCCGGGATCAACCAACCTGCCGGGAACACGTTCGGTGCCAACACGATGGCCAATAACTGGATCTCCGACGGCAGCCGCAATGCGCAAGCGGACATCCTGATCGACGGAGTGAGCACGGTGGGAGTGGAGCAGAACACAGCCATCGTGAACCCTCTCTATACGCCTTCGGTCGATGCAGTGCAGGAATTCAAAGTGCAGCAGTCGAATTTCAGCGCGGAAGTCGGCTTCAGCGGAGCCACCGTCGTGAATGTTGTGACGCGCTCCGGAAGCAATGATTTTCACGGGAGCGTCTATGAATTCCTACGTAACGACAAGCTCAACGCAAACAATTTTTTCAATAACGCAGCCGGCATAAAGATTGCGCCGGTGCGCTGGAACGAGTTCGGTGTCACCGTCGGTGGACCGATCCGGAAGAACCGTACCTTCTTCTTCTTTGACTATGAGGGTAGCCGCGCCAGCACATCAGTGACGAAAAATGCCGGGGTGCCCAGTGTTTTGGAGCGCACAGGGGACTTCGGCGAACTGTGCGGTTATCAGGGTGGCACCTTCGACGCCAATGGCCAATGCACGTCCTCGGATGGCCAGATCTGGGATCCATACACCGGTGTTTACGACCCCAACCAGGGTGGTCCGGTACGCCAGAACTTTATCCCTTTTAATAACCTAGCCACGTATACCAGCCCCGGCAATCCAAACATTGCCAGCGTTCATCCCATTCCATCCGGGCCCGGCAACATCATCGACCCTGTGACCTTTAAGATGATGCAGTTGTTTCCCCTGCCTAATCTGAACGTTGGCACAAGTTCGTACGACCGGCTGAACAATTGGATCGGCACCGGCGCGGACAAGAACCGCAACGATCAAATCGATGTGAAAATCGATCACCGGTTCACCGACGCCACCATGCTTAGCGCCAAATTCTCGTATGGATCTGGCTACAACAAGCCTGCCAACCTCTTCAAAAATGTGGGCGACGCATACTCCTCGGGTCTTTCTGACGGCGGGCCCAAGTTGCTGGCAATCAATGTCACACACACATTTAGCCCCACTACAATACTGACCGTCTCGTTGGGATTGACGCGCGCGTTTTCATTCGATCACGGCGGCTCAGCGGCTGATTTCCCGAATTTCGACCCAGTCAAAGACCTCGGACTGCCCAGTTACATCCTGGACGCCGGTATCCGCGCCACACCTTCCATTAGCGTGTACGGCGGTTATTCCGCCGAAGGCGGTAACAATTCGATAGGCACACAGGCCTGGACCTACCTGAAGTACGCTCAGGAAACCCACCACCTCATTGGTACGCTGAGCCGTACAAAGGGCCCTCACGAACTCAAGTTTGGCGCTGAGGCTCGATTGCGGCGCGTCAACATCTTCTTTCCCGGGATCCCTGCTGGCACCTATTCGTTCGACTACAACACTACTTCGCAGGAACCTTGGTCGGGTGGTGGCGATGCGATGGCAGGACTCATGATCGGCGCTGGTGGGCCGGGCAATTGGGGAGCTTACGAAATTGACTATGCGGCCGCCACTCAGAACTGGAACATAGGAAGTTTTGTCCAGGACAACTGGCGGGTCACAAATAAGCTGACGTTGAACATCGGCCTGCGATACGACCTCGATCTGCCCAGAACCGAACGCGCCAACCGCATTAGCTGGCTTGATCCGAACGCCCCGTCCCCCCTGCAAGTGCCCGGAATGCCAAACTTGAAGGGAGGCTTACAGTATGCGGATAAAGACCACCGAGCTCCCTATAACAACAACTATAACGGCTGGGGCCCCAGGTTTGGGTTCGCCTACCAGGTGAAACCACATACTGTCCTTCGCGGCGGCTATGGAATTTACTATAGCCAAAACAAAGGATCTGCCGCTGGGACAGGTATCAGCGATCAGGGCTTCGTCGAGCAGACGAACTGGCTCAACACTTATCAGAACGACGGCGCCACGCCCTGGAGTTTCTTGAGCGATCCGTTCCACGGCGGACCCAGGCCTCCAACGGGCGCTAGCCTCGGACTCCTGACGGATGTCGGCTTCGGTATCGCCGGACCCATTCCGAGCCGGAACGCCCGGCCCTATGAGCAGACCTGGAGTTTCGGAATTCAGCATCTTTTGCCGGGCGATGTCGTATTGGATACCACCTACGTGGGCAAGAAAGGAACGCACCTCTATTTTGGAAACGCCGGCAGCATGAACCATCTAACCTCGGCGCAAGCCGCGGCTTTCGTAAATGATCCCGGATATTACAACGAGTACGTAGCAAACCCCTTCGCCGGGATCATCACCGATCCGAACAGTTCCCTTTCTCCTCCGACCGTGCAGCGTTGGCAGTTAATCTTGCCATTCCCGCAGTTCAGCGGTGTGACCGCAACGGATCCGCCGTGGGCCAACTCCATCTATCATGCATTCCAGTTGCGAGCGGAGAAGAGACTCTCCAACGGCTTGCAGTTCCTGTTCAGCTACACCAACCAGAAGTCGATCGACGACTCTTCGGTGGGAGGTGGCGGCCTGACCTGGCTGGGCGGTTCCGTCAGCAACGTCCTTCAGGATCCCAATAATCGCAAACTGGATCGATCATTATCTCAGTTCGACATCTCGCAAATCCTTCAATTCAGCTACGTCTACCAGCTCCCAGTCGGGCGAGGCAAGCGTTTCGGCCGCAACATGAATCCCTTAGTGAATGCCTTCATCGGCGGCTGGCAGACGAATGGCATCTGGCGTTTTGACACTGGTCAGCCGGTCGTTCTCGACCTTTCCGGCGGGCAGAGTATACCGACCTACGGGCCGCAGCGACCAAACCTGACCGGCACGCTGAAGAGAGCGAGCGGCCTCAACCTGGACCAGTACTTTGCCAACCCCGAGGTGGCGACTATGCCCGATCCTTACACCTTTGGCAACGCGCCCAAAGTCCTGCCGAATTTGCGCATGCCCGGCACGAGGACGGGAGCGCTGTCTCTTTTCAAGGAATTCAATCTTGCAGCAATGCGGGAAGGTGCGCGACTGGAATTTCGCGCCGAGGCATATAACGCCTTGAACCACCCGCAGTTCTCCGGCCCGAACGCAACTGTGAATACAGACAATTTCGGCAAAATCACCAAGGCAAACTCGCCGAGGCAGGTGCAACTGGCGCTAAAGCTTTACTGGTAGCATAGAATCCGGTGCCAGTCAGGGGAGACAACTAGACCGTTTTCCGGGAGCGCCGGGGTTTGCGTCTTTTGGCTGTGAAACCATTATCTATAAGGTCTGTCGCCTTTGTACTCTGCCTGTACTCATGCGCGGCCGGCCCTGCTGCGTTGGCCCAAACCGAATCTCGCGACCTTTATGCCGAGGCCGCGTCCGCATTCCAGCAGGGACGACTCGACGAGGCCGAGCAGAACTTGCGCAGCGCCATCGCTGTCGAGCCGAATAGGCCCAACCTGCTGGGGCTCCTGGGCCTGGTTCTGGACGCGAAGAAGGAATACGAGCAGGCCGAGCCATTCCACCAGCGCGCGCTCAGTCTCGCGCCGCATTCCGCGGGCTTGTGGAACAATTTCGGCAATCATCATCTCGCGCAAGGCAATGAGGATCAGGCGCAAAGCGCATTTCTTCAGGTTTTGCCTATCGAGCCCGGGCACACAAACGCGAACCTGCAACTCGCCCGAATCGCCCTGTCGCACAATCAGGGCGCCGAGGGATTGCGTTACTTGGACAACCTAAAGCCGTCGGACCGAGCTGACACCGCGGTCCAGCTGCTTCGCGCGCGCTGCCTGCATTCCGTTGGGCAACCTGCCGCGGCCATGGCCATCGTTGACCGACTAGAGAAAGGCGCGGGTGGCGATGCGCGCTTGGCCTTCTCATTGGGTGGGGCGCTAGCAGAGTGGGGCAGATACGATAGGGCCGAGGCCGCATTTTCACGCGCCCTCGAGACAGATCCTGCCAACATCGACATTCTTCACAATGTGGGCCTTGCGGCGCTTCGTGCGGGCCACTTGGACCGGGCGCAAAACGTCTTCGAAATCGCCGTCCAGCAAAGTCCAGATGATGTGGAGTCGATCTTCAACCTTGCGCGAGTACACGCGGCAAAGGGCGACACGGAAACCGCGCTGGTTCTGTTGGCCCGGGCTCGGCGGCTGGCTCCCAACCGATCGGACCTTCTCGTCTACATGGCCAAGATGTACGAGGACGCGGGGTTTTTCAGCGGCGCAGTGGATGCGTACAACGAGTACTTGAAGCTGCAACCCGATGACCATACTGCGCGCCGTGAACGGGGATTTACATCCTGCCGGCTTGGCAGAATGAAAACCGGGCTTCCGGATTTGGACTGGTATGTCAAACAGTACCCGCGCGACCCAGTTGGGCATTTTGAGCTAGGGCTGTGTGAAACACTGGGCGACACGGCTCAGGCGTTCCAGCAGCTTGATGAGGCTTTGCGTGTGAATCCGGACTTCACAAGCGCGAGGCAGGCGCGTGGATGGCTACTGGGGCGAGAAGGAAAGTGGAACGAGGCGCTGCCCGAGCTGAAATCTGTGGTTGAGCGCGAGCCCAAAAACTCGATGGCGCTACTGCAACTAGGGCGGACCTATTTGGAATTGGACAGACCAGCCGAGGCGGTCGGATATCTCCGGCGCGCGCAAGAGCTGGCCCCCGAGCACAGGGGCGTCCTTATGCAGCTCAATCGCGCCCTGCGGAAATTGGGGCAGAACCAAGAAGCGGCGAACGTCCTCGATAAATTCAAAACCGCTGCTCCTGACCGTGAGGCTTTGAAGGCCTCGGCGCAAATCTTCGACTACCTCGGACTGGACCCGGCCGAACAACGCGAGCGTTTTCGTCGAAACCTAACAAATGCCCTCGCCGCCAGTCCGGCTGATCCGGAATTGCAAGTCCAGATGGGGGCGCTGCTCCTCAACGACGGTAAGACAGAGGAGGCCCTCACAGTATTCACGAAGGTTCTCAAGCTGTCGCCCGGAACGCCCGTACTGAATCTTGCCGCCACGGCGCTCGTGGAGCATCAGCAGTACGGCCTGGCGCGGGAATTTCTGACGCGCCTTGTCTCCGCAGGTCCTTCCATTGACAACCGTCTCGAGCTCGCCGTGGCTACGTTCCATACCCTCGGCCCGGAAGCCGGCTTGGCCGAGGTCGACAAGTTTCCTGTCGCAAACCGCAACGGCGACGTCTACCTCCTCAGGGCTCAGATCCTTGATGCGTTAGGCCGATTCGCGGACTCCGCGGAATCCCTGAACGCCGGTTTTCGCTTGGAGCCAAAGCGAGCTGACTTGTACTTCTGGGCATCGCTCTTCTTGCTCAAGCACAAGAAGGATCAGCAGGCGTTGGTGTTGCTCGAGCAGGCCACAAAGATCCTCCCCGACGATGCAGATCTTCTGCTGACCAAAGCGGTAGTTCTAGAGCTGGTCAGAAAGACCGAAGAAGCAAACGATCTGCTAAAAAAGATCCAGCTTCGATGGCCTGAATCTGGGCGATGCTACCTGATTCAAGGCATTATCGAGGCCACCCACCGCAAGCCTGAAGCAGCGTTACAATCTCTTCGGACTGCGATCGCACTGGGGGAAAAAACGGCGAGCGCGTATTACTTTCTGGCTGACGTAACCCGCATGGCGAGGCCAGAAGACAACGAAGGGGCGCGGCAAGCCATTTCGGAATCTCTTCGACTCGATCCCAACGATGCTTCGTCTCATGCTTTGGCAGGAAAGATTGCCCTTGAAGAGGAAGGGCCGGCCAAAGCCGTCGAGCAACTGAAAGAAGCTATCCGATTGAGGCCCGACTTGGCTGAAGCTCATTATTCACTGATGATCGCCTACCGAAAACTAGGCCGGGCGAACGACGCCGCCGCGGAATCGGACATTTTCCGCCGCATCCGGGAGCAAAACCCCCAATTGGAAGAGGACACTGCAGCGATAAGGCAGATGTTGTTCGGAGGCGACGGTCCCCACTAGCTGTCTTCATGGGTCGTTACCTCACCCCACCATTTGATCTTTCCCGCTTCTGATTGAGAAACTTTTAGGCTATTTGCGCTCTTTTCCGGTCGGTTCGTTCGTGATGGGCTCGACGATCTTGTGATATCGCTTCAATTCAACCCTTGAGAGCCGCTGTATCGTTCCGCTGGGCCAGTGGATTTCGGCGTTGACGTCCGTCGACGAATCTTCGCCTATACCCACAACCACGCGCCTGTCGTGTGAGGAGAGATAACTCGCACCGCCCGTAATCCAACGGACTAATTTTCGCTTTCCGACCTCGACCGTGATTTTTGCTCCGATCGCATCCCGATTGCTTTTGGTTCCCTGAAGCTCAAAGCCCACCCAGCCGTGGTTCTGTCCGACGCTATTCCGCAGAAGCACGGGTTTCCCATCGAGGCATGTAAAGACGGCGTCGACACCACCGTCGTTATCGAAGTCGCCGACGGCCAGGCCGCGGGCGCGGTAACCGGAGCGAAATGCAGAGCCGGCCTGTTCGCGCATGTCTCGGAAAACGCCCTTCCCGCTGTTGCCGAGAAGGAGCGGAGGCTCTTGGTACTTCACATCCACGCGCGTCGTCTCAATCACCTGGTTGATGTGCCCGTTCACGATCAGCAAGTCCAGACTGCCGTCGTTGTCGTAGTCGATGAAGTGCGTTCCCCAACCGACATAAGACTTTGTGTATGCCGCCAATCGCGAGGTTGCCGTCTGGTCGGTGTACAAGAGAGAAGGGGTGCTGAAGAACAGAGAATGGTATTCGTCGTTGAAATTAGTGACTACAAAGTCTGGCTTACCGTCTCCGTTGACATCTCCAGCGTCAACTCCCATGCCCGCCTTCGCATGACCGCGAGGATCATAGGCAACCTCGGCGTCGACTGCAAAATCCTCAAACGTGCCATTCTGCTTGTTGAGGAGAAGCAGATTCGGCGACGCATCACGGGCCACGAAGAGATCGGGCCAGCCATCATCGTTCACGTCGACGGTTACAAGGCCGAGGGCGCGCCCGATCAGTTTTGCGAATCCGCTTTTCTCGCTCACATCCGTGAATGTGCCGTCACCATTGTTGTGATAGAGAGTGAGTGGCATACCCGGATAAGCTTTCTGTTCACAGTAAGTGCGCAGGCCGTTGAGTTCGCACTTCTTGATCTCATCGAACGAGAAGCGGGCATAGTTGGTTACGACGAGATCCAAATAGCCGTCCCGGTCAAAATCAAACCAAGCCGCACTTGCCGCCCACCTCCCAGCATTCTTCACTCCTGCAAGGTCTGTAACGTCAGTGAAGGTTCCGTCGCCATTGTTATGGAAGAGCGCGCTTGAAGGAAATCCCGTTACGTACAAGTCAGGGAAGCCGTCGTTGTCAAAATCTCCCGCAGCAACTCCCATTCCGTAGAAAGTCAGGCGATCCACTCCAGCTTTTGCGGCGACGTCCTCAAATTTCCCATTGCCGAGATTATGGTAGAGCGCGTTGCGAACCGGAACTGGGCTCTTGCCGTGAGGAGTTTCCCCGCCGTTCACGAAAAAGAGGTCTTCGAACCCGTCACTGTCGAAATCCAGGAACGCCACACCACCGCCCATGGTTTCAATCAAAAAGCGGTCTGGCGATTCCCCGCTGAAGTGGCGCCACGCAATACGAGCTTGTTCTGTGACGTCAGTGAATATCTCCTTGTCAGGCGAGGACGGCGAATACTGGAAAAGAGCCAAAGAAGTAAATGAAATAAGTCCCGCCAGAGAAAGAAAAACCACGTGACTTGGAGCGCGATGGCACTTCTTATTGGTTGGATCGTGCAATCGGCGAAGCGACGGGTCCATGCCTCCATTCCTATTCTTTCAATTTCTCGAAAAGAGTTAGTTGCTTCTCTGCCTCCTGCTTTCGGCCCAGCTGTCGATAGGCACGCGACAACGCAAAGTGAGTCTTGGCACTTGATGGAGCCAGCTTTGCGGCCTTTTCCAAGTGTATCAGTGCTTTGGCGGCTTGGCCCCGCCGCAGAGCGAGATCTCCAAGCTCGTAATACGCCTCAGCTACCTTGTTATCGTGCGCCACGACAGAATTGAGGAGTTGTTCAGCTCTGATTTCGGCAGTTTTGTTACCAGTTTCGGCTTCTTTCAGCAACGCCTGGCCCAATTCAAGTTCGAAACGTGCTTTTTGAGGAAACCGCCTGATGGCACTATCAAGAGTTGCTTTCGCTTGCTGCGTCATCCCTGCATTTGCCTGTGCCCTTGCAAGCCCAATCGCGGCGTCCGAGTTGGCGGGTTCGAGTTGAGCGGCGCGAGTGAAAGAGCCGACAGCGTCCGTGAAGTCACCGGCGCCAAGTTCAATCGATCCTTTTGAAGCGAACACGCGGGAAGAATTCGGAAACGCTTTGGCCATCCGCTGTGCAAGCTCCATAGCTGGAGAAATTCGTTTTTGAGCGAGAAGGATGTCGGCTAAGCCCAAATAGCCTGCCTCGTTGCCTGGATCGAGCTGGATGGCTTCTTGAAGCGCCTGAATCGCTTCCTCATAGCGGTTCTGTGCCCGAAAGCACGATGCGAGCAAACGATTTACTTCACTCGTCTTGTGGCCATCATCTAGGAGCTGCTGAAGAATTTGCCTGCTCTCCTCGAACTGTTGCGCATGGAATTTCACCAGAGCAAGCCGGTAGCGCAGTTCGGTCTGATCAGAATAATGCAGCGCCACGGAAGACAAGAGCGCCTCGGCTGCTTTGTAATCCTGCATTTCGTCCGCGATCTGCACTCCAAGAAACGCGGCCCGAACTCCAGCCGCGTGGTTCTGTAGTTCGTTGAGCCACGCTCGCGCTTTCTCGGTTTCACCAATGTGATAGTAGGACCTCGCAAGCGCGGCGATCGATTCCGGTTGCGCGCGCACCAATGCGGGTACGGATGCGAGTGTCTTGGCGGCCCTGGCATAGTCTCTGGTGTTCTCCGAGACCATGCCAAGGAGCAGCAATGCCTGAGGATCACCCGGATTCGCATTGAGAAGCATTCGAAGGTTTTGACGAGCCTCCGCGTAACGGTGCAACTGCCAAAGATTAGCCGCGAGGTACCGGCGAGCCATCGAGTTCCGCGGATCGATTTTCAGCGCGCGCTGAAAGTAGGATGTGGACTCGTCAAGCTTCTTTTCCATGGCGAGAACGGTGGCGAGATCCCGGAGGAATTCCGCGTTGTCCGGCGCTAAAGCCACCGCCTGGCGAAGTTCCGCTTCCGCCGGCTGAAGATTTCCAACCTTTGCAAGCGCGAGCCCCTCTGCCGAGTGCGTTTCAGCTCTGTTATCTTGTGTCGCATTAGAAAGAATGTCGCGAATGGAACGGACAGAGCTAGGGGCAAAGAGAAGGGCGACTGCAAACAGACTGCGACCAAAAACGCCGGCGAGCCAAGTCCTGGGCGGGGGTGTTCTTATCACTCTCATCCCCTTTCTTCGGTAACGTTGAGGTGCCAGAATCCCGAGTTTAGCCTGAGTCAGAGGTAACCCAAAAGCTGTTTGCCGCTCTTGGTCTGCCAAGCCATCGCTCGAGGCTGAGTGGGAGCAAGGCTGCCAATTGGTCCGTTTGAAACTCGGAGAATGTTGTTGGGCTAGGATAGTGTCGTTACAATTAGGACGATTTACGGCTCGCGGGGGCAGCTTGCGTTAGGCCACCCGCGACCGGTTTCATCCAGGTCGTCCTAAACAGGACTTCAGCAAGGGGTCGTCTGCTGGACGGACGAGAGCGAGTCCCAAAAAAGCGGCGGAACGATACTGAGCAAGGTCATCCCGTCTGTGCAGGCTGTGGCATTCTAAATCCGGAGAAATGATCATGATAATTTGGCCGGTTCGCGTAGTCCTCCTAGTGATGGCGTCGTTCCCCCTGGCATTACAAGCTGAAAACGCAGCGCTCCAGGCGGGTGCCGCCAGCGTTGACATCACGCCATCCGCCGACGCCGCGCTGCCGATGAGCGGATATGCCGATCGCAAGGAAGGTTTCAAGGGGATCCATGACCACATCTACACGCGTGCCATTGTCTTCGGCGATGGCTCCAGGTTTGCCGCCGTGGTCGCCTGGGAACTGATTGGCGTGCCAAATGCCGTCTGGGAGGAGCTGTCGCAGCGCATCGCTCGCGAGACTGGCATACCAGCCGAGTATCTGATTCTTTGCGCAGTGCATGACCATAGCGCCCCGGCTCCATTTGGGATGTACGGCAACAATTCGCCGAAATCCGCCGCTTACACCAAACAGGTCGAGGATGCTACGGTTGAAGCTATCCGCAAAGCGAAAGGAAATCTTCATCCGGCCAAAATCGGGATCGGAACTGGAAAGGCCTACGTGAACATCAACCGCCGCGAATATTCGGCTGACAGCGGATGGTGGCTAGGCTACAACGCCGAAGGGCCGTCGGATAAGAGCCTGACGGTAATACGCTTCGATGCGCTTTCTGGCAAGCCGATCGGCTTGCTGATCAACTATGCCGTTCACGCGGTTGTCATGGGAGATGAGAATTATCAGATCAGCGGAGACGTCGCTGGAGCCACGTCGCGCTACGTAGAGAATTATTATCGGGGTAAGCCAGAGGATGCTCCACGCAGCGACGCTGGCGCGGCGATTCAGCTGCGGCCTGAAGAGACAGCCGAAAACGTCGTCGCATTGTGGACGAGCGGAGCAGCGGCGGACCAAAACGCTATTTCGCTCGCGCGCGGTTCGGATTTCACCATGGTGGACGCTCTTGGAAAGATTCTTGGCGAGGAGGCAGTACGCGTCGCGGGAGCTATTCGCACCACTGACCAAGCCAAGCTCCGGGGCAAACAGCAGGTGGTCACTTGCCCCGGAAGAGAGATCGAACCGGGTCCGCTGCCGCGCAAGAAATATAAATGGGAGGACTCCGACCCCGTCGGCATTCGACTCAGTCTGCTGATGATCAACGATATCGCCTTGGCAGGCGTATCGGGCGAAGTGATGACCATGATTCACGAACATCTCAAAAAGAGAGCCACTTCCAGCCGCACGGTCATGGTGACACATGCTAATGGATCGAGTGGGTACATTCCCGACGATGCCGCGTTCGAGCAGATCAGCTACGAGATCACCACATCGCGGCTGAAGCCAGGTTGCGCCGAGAGCGCGATCGTTAACGGTTTTTTGAAGCTGATGGAGCAGCATTAGAAGGCCGGTCTGCACAGGGCAACGTTGCGTGCCCCTGGACCGGAAAGCTCCGCGCAGGTGTTTAATCGGGCCGCGTTGCCACATTCTGCGCAGATCGGCAATCGTCATTCTCAGTAGCAGCAGTGCCTGCGGGTGCCCGGATTGGCATTAAGAGGGATTCAGAGATTTTGCCGAGCCTCCGCGTAACCAGATAAGCGTCAAAGATAAGCAGCAAGATACCGGCGGGCTACCAAGTCCGGCGGATCGATTTTCTGCGCTTGCTGGAAGTACGATGTTGGCTCGTCGAGTTTCTTTTCCATTGCGAGGACCGTAGCAAAATCCCGAACGAATTCGGCGTTGCCGGGCGCTAAAGCCACGGTCTTGCAAAGCTCGCCGTCAGCCCAGGCAAGATTCCCCGCCTCTGCGAACTGAATACCTTCTTCCGTATCCGCCTCAGCGTGATTACCTTGTTTGGTATCGGAAAGAATCTGGGACATGGAAAAAGCAGGCCTGGAAGCAAAGAGAAACGCGGCCGCACACAGACCTAGACGGCCCACGAGCCAAGGCCTGAGAAGGACTGTCCTTATCGTGGTCATCCTTTTTCTTCCATAAAGGGGAAGCGCGATGAAACCCGAGTTTACCCTGACTGACAGGGACGCAAACGCTGTTCGTGGCTCGCTCTGCTCACTCCTTCTTGACATTTCAAAGCTGGGGCGTACACTCGCTTCCGTTCCGATAGGAGCAAATGAGGGCCTGGCTCCATGAACGCTCCTTCTGGATCCGCGCGTTCGTGAGTGTTGAAACCGCAGGTAAGTGAAGTGTCGCTTCTTCCACTTTCACAATCACGCAGACTTACTTGGCTGCTTGGCGCGCTTTCGGTGTTGACAGTTGCCATCGTGGTGTTCGTCCTCCTTGTGCGGTCTCGCCGGCCGAACGGTCCGCCCTACAGTCCCCACGACGCTCTTCGGACAATCGCCATTCACAAAGGCTTTCGCGTAGAGCCCTTTGCCGCGGAGCCCACGATCAACAGTCCGGTGGCAATGGATTGGGACGAGAATGGGCGCATTTATGTGGCAGAGGACACCGGCTATCCGCTGGACACCAGACCGATAGGCCGCATTGTGCTGCTCGAGGATACCAACGGCGATGGATTTCCCGATCGACGTACCGTCTTTGCGGATCACATCGTCATGCCGAACGGCGTCATGTGTTGGAAAGGGGGAGTGCTGGTGACCGCCGCTCCCGACGTGTGGTTTTTCAAAGATACGAAGAGAAGCGGCAAGGCTGATGTCCGCGAAAAAGTCCTTACCGGTTTTGCGTTTACAAATCCGCAGCACATGGTTAACGGCCCGCTCTACGGTCCAGATAACTGGATTTACGTTGCCCATCAAGGGCCGGTTCACACCGTGGTATTCCAAGATCCTTTTGGAGATCGCGGCAGCGATATTCGCTTTGCCGATGGGCAAGGACCGCAGCTAAAAATGGCGCCGCGTAGCGTGCGCTTCAGGCCAGAGACACATCAACTTGAGTTCTTGTCCGGTTGGTCGCAATATGGGCAGGCTTTTGACGAGTGGGGACGCCACTTCACCATCACGAATGACAGTAATGGACGACATGAAGTCATCGCGGCGCGTTACTTGCAGCGGAATCCCGCTCTCTTATTGCCCAGCGTCCAACAAGACATTTCCACAGCCGACAACAACAAAGTCTTTCCTATTACCCGCAATCCGCGATTCGAAATCCTGACAGATGTCGGCACGCTAACTTCGTCTTGCAGCATCACCCTTCCTTATCTCGGTGGCGCGTTCCCCCACTCATTTGATCGCGTGGCTTGTCTGGCCGAATCTGCGCATAACGTGGTGCATTGCGATGTCTGGTCAGATGCGGGTGTAACTTACAGCGCGCGGCGCCTGGAAGAGAAGGCCGAGTTCGTAGCCTCGACAGATGCCTGGTTCAGGCCCGTTAATATGTACATCGGTCCGGACGGCGCTCTCTATCTCATCGATTATTACCGAAACACCATCGAGCATCCAGAGTGGATGGCTGCGGACACCTATCACGCCGGATATCTTTACAGCGGACAGGATCGAGGTCGAATCTACCGAATTGTTCCGGATACACAAACGCCTCTGCCCTTACCTAAGAACATTGGACTCGGCCAAGCGCCCGACGCGGAACTTGTCCAGCAGTTGTCCAGCCCGAACATCTGGTGGCGCCGGACCGCTCAGCGCCTGTTGGTAGAGCGCCACCACGCTGATGCCGTTCCCTCTCTAGCCCGACTTTTTGAGGAGAGCACGTCTCCTTTGGCGCGCGTGCACGCTTTGTGGACACTCGATGGCATAGGAAAGCTTGACCCGAGTCTTATTACTAGGGCGCTTGATGATCCCGTGGCAGGTGTCCGCGAAAATGCAATTCGCCTGTCTGAGCCTTACTTGGCGAAAGCTCCGGAACTAGCCCGAAAGCTCATGCAGATGGCTGGCGACCCTGATCCGAAGGTTCGATTCCAGCTCCTATGCACTCTGGGCTTCCTTGACTCTCCCGAGGCGACGGTCGCCCAGAACAAACTCCTGGAGGATGGCGTAGAAGACCCCTGGATGCAGGTGGCTGCCTTAAGTGCATCCCCCGCCCGCGCGCTGCCGTACTTTGAGCTGGCGGTTTCTCGCCTCGCCGATAGCGAGACGAAGGCGCGCCGCAATTTCTTTCGTCAAGTAGGCGCTGTGATTGGCATGCGAGCGAACCCCAAAGAAATGCGACGGCTCCTGACAACCGTGGCAGATGGCTCTCGTCGCAATTCGGACTGGTGGGGAGGCGCAACACTCGACGGCATGGCTGAAGGCGTTCGGGCAAAGGGGGCCGATGCCAAGGCGGCTCTAAAGAACGACCGGGATCTCTTCGTGCAAATGTTCGAGCGGCGGCCGGGGCCCGTGGGGCACGCCGTGGTTCACCTGTTGGCCGTGCTGGGCCTTCCGAACAACGCCACTGCCGCAGACGCGCTGAAGCGCGCCGAAAGAATAGCCGCAAATCGCAAGGCGGACGCCTCTGTGCGTGCCGACGCATTGGATCTGCTGGCGCTCGCAAATTCTGATCGGGAGGCACGTCTATTGGAAAGCCTCCTCGACCCGCAAGAGCCCGACAATGTTCAGATTGCGGCCGTGAGGGCGCTTACCTCTGTCAGGGGTGGCAATGTCGGACCGTTGCTGCTCGCCAAATGGAATGGCATGAGCGCGCCAGTACGGGCGGAGGCGACGAATACGTTACTGAGCGGAGGTTCAGATCGAGTCCTTCTGCTGCTCGAAGCAGTGAAGAACGGAGATGTCCAAACTTGGCAGCTTGACCCGTATAAGCCGCGCCTTTTCATGGATTCTGATCCTGCCGTTCGTCAGTTAGCAAGGGCGCTCTTCGAGCAAAGCTCGGCCCAGCGCGAGCAAGTTTTGAAAGAATATCAGGCTGCGTTGAACATCCGCGGCGATGTAGCGCGAGGCAGAGAAACCTTCACGCGTGTCTGCTCGAAATGTCATGCGCTCGATGGCGTCGGCGTAGCCGTCGGTCCTAACTTGGGGACGGTGCGCAATCATCCCGCATCGGGGCTATTGGTGGATATCATTCAGCCCAGCAAATCGGTCGAACAAGGTTATGAGACATATGTGGTTGAGCTGGCTTCCGGTGACATCATGGATGGGATCATGAGCGCCCAGACTCCAGCGACGATCACTCTAAAGCAGGAGCAGGGGAGGGAGACCGTCATTGCTCGCCAGGACATCAAAACCATACGCGTCAGCAAGGTCTCTATGATGCCAGAAGGTTTGGAGAAGCAGATCAGCATCAGCCAGATGGCGGACTTGCTGACGTTTCTAAGAGCCGTTCGCTAGGGTCACCCGAGTGATCCAGTACCCGATGCGAGGAGAAATGCTCTTCTTCATACTCACGGCTATCCTCTACGGAGTGGACCCCAGGACCGAACGCTACCCGGCAGGAACGCGAGTCCGCGTAAGTACGTGCCAAGGCGTCCGCATCGTTTCGCCGCGTGGCGTCATCGAGTTCCTCGTTCGCCTTGATGACCTCTTGTTCGGCCTCCAGTCGGACTTTGGGCGTCGCTCGGAGCCTGCTGAGCGACCGCGAGCCCTGCTTGGAGCGAAAGCGTTGCGAAACACAATGGGTCCATAAGTGTGGCTGAGGTCCACGCATACGCCTCCTTTAACTAGGATTCGGATTCAAGCCTTGTCTTTGCGCACGACCGTGCGCCTGATGCTCTCGTCGGGTCGAGTTCGGTTCACCGTCAGCACCGTCGGTTAGTCGGCTACACGTGGGAGCGGCCTCCGTGGCAGGCGTACTAACAGGCAACTCGGAGACAGCTTGCTCTGCATGGACCGTAGGCAAGCTTCGATATCGCGGAGGCTCTCCCTGTAAGTCAATTGTGCGAAACCCATGGCGAGAAACTGATCCCAACAGAAGAAGCTCTTCAAGTAATGATCGCCACGATAACGAGTTACGCACTTTTGAAACTCTTTGTGAGGCAGATGCTCGATCAATTGGGAAAGGACCGTTTGGCCAAGGTTCATGGCTCATGCTATGGCGCTCCCAGACGAAGGGCCTCAAAAATCGTCATTTTCCATCCCATCAAATTCAAATCGTTCCCGACTCCAATTGCTGCAAGCTCTTCATGGACAATAGATTGCCGGCGGAGACCAACTTTTCCCCGGACACCAGCGAATATATGTATGAAAAGGCACCGGGATGTAGCACTTCCAAGCTGACGTCTTCACTCTGGATCTCGCGCATCATCTCGCGTCGTTGCTTGCGGTTCATCTCGTGCCAATGGCGTTGCGGAGGGTGGTTGGTCGTTTTGGTTGTTTCTATTGTCTTCTCCCGTGGCTTAGATTTCATGCTAACTATTCGTACCTCAGCGCCACCATCGGGTCCACGCGCATA
>Ga0209234_1000188_pt1 | contig 18417 bp, 17 predicted proteins | sample GraSoi013_1_20cm_2_FD_185816 | JGI IMG/M metagenome (GOLD analysis project Ga0209234, IMG submission 185816) | Grasslands soil microbial communities from the Angelo Coastal Reserve, California, USA - Sample 08_20_2013_1_20cm (SPAdes) (version 2) | ecosystem: Environmental > Terrestrial > Soil >... | reverse complement strand
GGCCTATGCCGTCGCTCGCCGCACAGCCGAAATCGGACTCCGGATGGCATTGGGCGCCCGCCGGCGGGAAATTATTTGGCTGATCGTGCGCGAAACGCTGTGGCTGGTATTGGCCGGTGCTGTAGCGGGGATCCCACTGGCCGTCTGGCCCTCGCGGTACGCAAAGGCTCTTCTGTTCGGAATCGCCGGCGCCGACCCAGTGGTCTTCGCAACTTCGGTTGCCGCGCTGACCGGTGTCGCCGTGCTCGCCAGCTTTTTGCCGGTGCGCCGCGCTTCGCGGATCGATCCGATGGTGGCGCTGAGATACGATGGCTGAGGTTATTCCGGGAATCCTGCGGACCAGACGCGAGGCAGTATGAGGCTGTGGAACCACCTTCGTTCTTGGCTACGCGCAATTATCGGACGCTCGCATATGGAGAGCGAGATGGATGCGGAGCTGCGCTTCCACGTCGAGACATACACGGAGGATTTGGCCCGCGGGGGAGTGCCTCGCCAAGAGGCGATGCGCAGAGCGCGAATCGAGTTCGGCGGCATCGAGCGAGCCAAAGAAGAGTGCCGCGAAGCGCGTGGTGTGAACATTCTCGAAAGCCTCATCCAAGATGTGCGCTATGGGCTGCGCACGCTGCGGAAAAATTCGGGCTTTACTGTCGTAGCGGTTCTCACACTCGCGCTTGGCATGGGGGCGAACGCGGCGATCTTCGGGCTTGTGGACTCCGCGTTCTTGCGCGGCCTACCTTTCCGCGAACCGGACCGCCTGGTCCACATCTGGACGGTCGAACCCGACCACGACTGGCACACGCCCACTCCATCGCAGTATCTGGCAGTGCGGAAAGAGAGTGAATCATTCGAGCAAGTCGCCGCGGCCGGATGGGCCGACTATTTTTACGATGCCGATGGGTCCGTCTCGCAAAACCTTCCGGGATTCCTGGTAACTTCGAACTGGCTATCCACGCTCGGCGTTCAGCCATTGCTGGGCCGCGACTTTCTCGAGGAAGAACAGATCGCCGGCCAAGACGCGGTGGTGATGCTTTCCTACGACTGCTGGCACACACGATTTCATGCCGACCCGCACATTGCAGGAAAGCAAATTGTTCTGAATCGTCGTCCTGCGACCGTGATTGGCGTACTGCCGCAATCCTTGGGACCTTATTACCAAAAGCTTGAGATCTTTGCTCCTTTGGTTCTGGACTCTTACGCAAGCCAAGAAAATGTCAGAGCGGGAAAAATGAGAGTCGAAATCATCGCGCGCTTGAAACTCGGAGTGACGCTGGGGCAAGCGCGTTCGGAAGCCGAAGTCATCGCTAGCCAATTCAAAAATCCGGGTTCTCCTGCCGATAAGGCTGATCGCTTCGTGGTGGAAGATTTTGAGCAAATGCGCCAACACGCCGGGCCGACAGTGCAAAATGCCCGGCGCGGTTTGTGGATGACGGCGGTGGCGGCGGGAGTTGTGCTTCTGATCGCGTGCGCCAACGTCGCGAGCTTGCTTCTGGCTCGCGGTGTGAAGCGCCACAGAGAAGTCGCCGTGCGCGCGGCTCTGGGCTGCTCGCGCAGACGAATGATTCGGCAGCTTCTGACCGAAAGCGCGCTGCTGTTCTTTTGCGGCGGGGGCGTCGCCATAGTCGTGACGCGATGGTGCGAGGAGATCATCACCAAAGTGGCGTCCGGCATGCTTCCTGGCGCGTATTTGCAAGTGGATACGCGCGTTTTCCTGGTCAGTCTGGGAGTTTCACTTGTGAGCGCCCTGGTCTTTGGAATGATTCCCGCGTTCGAGGCCACCGGCGCGAATCCAATTGAAAGTTTGAAAGATGCAGCTCCCCACGCGGCGGGCGGCTCGCACACGCGCCGGATGCGAGAAGTCTTGATCGGAGCCCAGGTTGCGCTGGGCATGGTGCTGCTCGTGGGCTTCGGCTTGCTGCTACGCAGTTTTCTGTACGTGGAATCCTCACCGATAGGATACGACCCGCGCAACGTTTTGACCGCCACGCTCCGGTTGCCCGCTACACGTCACACCGCCCCGTCGGAGCGAGCCCGCTTGATGCACGAAGCAGCGGAGCGAGTGGGCTCCATGCCAGGTGTGATATCAGCTGGTATCACCGACTCGCTCCCAATGGATGGGGCGGACAGCGCGCAACTCAACATTTGGACAGCTTCCTCCAAGCCGGCGGCCATGAATGAGACAGTCTATTTTGTCTCGGTAAGTCCCGAATATTTCTCAACTTTGAAAATACCAATGCTTGCCGGACGTGCTCTCCATGAAACAGACAATCGAGAGGCCAGTCCAGTTGCCCTCGTCAATCAAACTTTCGCGAAGCAGTATTTTCCAGGAGCGAATCCCATTGGCTCTCGCATTGCATTTGTGGATGCTCCCGCGGCATGGAAAGAGATCGTGGGTGTAGTTTCCGATTTCAGGCAGCGCAACCCAGAGGAAGATTTGAGGCCGCTTGCCTATTTCCCGGTTGCGCAAACGTTACCGGGACGATGGAGCATGGCCATCCGGGTTCGGGCAGCGAGCGACATGGGCAAAGTTGCAGCAGCCTTCGGCAAGCGGCTTGGCTCCCTGGATCCCCAGCTTTACTGGGCTATGGGTAGCATGCCGCAGCAGATCCGCGATTCCGAGTCCCTCACTCTGCGCCGCCCCATCATCACGCTTTTGGCTTCGTTCGGCGGATTGGCCATGATGTTAGTGGTCGTCGGCGTTTTTGGGGTGACCTCGTATTCCGTCGCCGAGCGCACGCGAGAGATCGGCATTCGTGTCGCGCTCGGAGCGGCCCGCCAAGAAATCGCAGGCTTAGTCTTTCGTGAATCTCTGAGGATCGCGTTCGCCGGCTTGGCCGTGGGTACGTTCTGCGCATTTGCAATCACGCGTTTTTTCCCAACGGAAGGCATCGGCTGGAGCGGATCGGGAATCTTTCTCTACGGCGTCTCCCGAACGGATAGTCTTACGTATTTAGCTGCGGCCGCGCTGCTGACGAGTGTCGTGCTTGCCGCGTCGTGGGCACCGGCGCGGAGGGCGATGCGTGTCGATCCCATGGTCGCTCTGCGTTATGACTGAGAAGGTCGCAGGCAACCACAATGAATGATCACTGTTGCTGTCGATCTCCCGAGTTCGGTAGTGCGCCTTTCTCCGGCACGCATTTCTTCGGAGTGGCCAGCTTTGCTAACGACTGTTCGTACGCAGCAAGTTCATCTTCGAGAGTTCCGCATCGGCCAACGGGATGTCCTGGCGCAAACGCAGAAGGTTCGCTTTAGCTTCGAGCAGGTGTGCTTGTCCTTCGCTCGGGGAACGGATTGAACCAACCCACAGGCTGCGTCTCCCGAGGCTAAATGGATCGGGTTACGTCGCATTCGGATTTTCGGCCCTAAAGCTACGAACTGCTTAGAACTGAGTAGTACTCAAATTTCCGGATACATCTCAAAGAAAGCTTCGATGGACTGGCGAAAGGTGTTCTCGATCTCTTCCTTGCTGCCTTCGATTAAGTGCATGGTCACGCGTGCCGTGCGGCCATTCTTCAACACCACCGTCGCATCCTTGACTTCGCCGAGCTCTTCCCCGGGTAGCAACCTCATCCCATAAATCAACGCCAGCTTCGCCATGCGATTCTCCTCACTCTGTTTCCAGCGTAGTCTTCGCACTTCCACAGGTCAAACCTCCACGCCGTCCCGCCACCTGACCTCCCGTCGAGCACTGTCGAGATAGACATTCGCGCTGCATCATTTCCCCTGAACGAAGCCTTTTACTACCATCGCGGGCTTTTTCCTTGCGACAGATGCGTGTGCCGAATCGCTGCCGGACGAAAGCGGTTCTCTCCCGACCGCGCTTCCGACCCCCCGCCTCAATTGCTTCCAGCCGCTAAGCTCCGTCCTCGTCCCTCGGCAACCGCGCGCACGGCGCCGGCTCCCAAGCCCAGTGGTGCAGTCGACTCCGGAAAAAATCCAGGAAGCCGTTAAAAAACTTGGCGTCAACAAACACCGCTTCGTCCACTGCGAACTTGCCAATGGAAGAGTGCGCACAGAAATCCGCGGCAATGGCTATATGCCAAAGGATGGAATGCTCATCTCTCAATGGATTCGGTTCACCGACCTCCAAAGCTGCGCTCCGGCCGGTGCCAGCAGCGCGAACTGGCACTGAATTGCGCGACTGCAAACCACGGCTCCGTCTCTTGCCTGCTGACGACTTGCGGCTGGAGCTCGCAGTATACTCAGGCATCCAAGATCGTCTCTTGATGCATCGCATCAAGCGTTGCGGAGGGATGCCGTGAAAGAAGAGCTGCGTCGAGGGATTCGCCAATACTTCTGTTTGATTGCCTCGTTGCTGTCAGCAGGCGCATCCTGCAGAGCGCAGCAACCCGAAGGGCCGCAGACCGCTGCCCCGTCCCCGGTCGCGCCCAAGCCTGCTCCGGCACAGCAAATAGGCCCCAGCGAAAGAATCACCGTTCCTGCGGGAACTCGCGTCGGCGTCGTGCTCCAGAACGGTATCTCCACGCACAGCGCCAAGCCGGGAGACTCGGTCTACCTTCAAACGTCTTTTCCGATCACCCAGAGCAATCGCGTTGTGATCCCGGTCGGTTCCTATCTTCGCGGTGAGTTGCTGGAATCGAAGCGGCCCGGGCGCATCAAGGGCCGCGGTGAATTCCGGCTGCGTCTGGACACGCTGATCCTGCCGAACGGTTACACCGTCAGTTTGAACGCCGCCCCGCGTAGCGCCGATTCCGGCGGTAAGGAAACGACGGATCCCGAGGGCAAAGTCACCGGCCCTGGTGGTAAGGGGAAGGACGCCGGTACGGTCGCACAGACCACGACGGCCGGAGCGGGGATCGGGGCGATTGCCCACGGAGTCAAGGGACTCGGTATCGGCGCAGGGATTGGCGCGGCGGCGGGATTAGCCGCTGTGCTCTTGACTCGCGGACCAGAAGCAGAGCTCCCACGCGGCTCCACGCTGGACATTGTTCTCGAACACGATCTTTCTCTCGACGGCAGCCAGATTCAATTCAGCAATCTCGGGCAATTTCAGCCTGTCATTCAAGCCCCGGTGCGGCCGCAACAGCCTGAGCCTTAGTTCAGGAGGGACTTGGCGCCGGTGGCTGACACCGGTGACTGTCGCTGACAACCACATCCAGCGCAGGAACGCCGTTCGGCCACCATGTAGCACCTGCTGAATCCCCGTACTTTGAGCCATAACTGCTGGTATCAAAAACCCTTAGACAAAAAGGGCCGGAGTCCTCGCCGCCCATCCCCCGATCCATCTGGTCTGGAGATGGTCATGCATTTCAGTTCCAGGGGCCAGGCCAGACCCCTCGAGGTGATTTTCATGTTCTCCCGGCTCTCAACGCGTCTCTCTACCTTCACCCTGCTCGTTTCTTCCGCTGCGCCGATGAACCTTCTCGCACAAGAGCCCTCTGCGAGCCCCTGGTCAGCAGCAGCGCCCGCAACGCAAGCAGACTCCACCAAATTGCCGTTCCCACGGGCACGCGAGTCCCGCTATTGCTTCGCAACGGCCTCAACACGCGCACGGCCAAGGCTGGCGATTCCGTTTATTTCGAGACGGCGTACTCCATCGCACAGAACAACCGTACGGTCATTCCGATGGGTGCTTTTGCGCGGGGGAGAATCCTGGATTTCAAGCGGCCGGGTCTCATCAGGGGCCGCGGCGAATTTCGCATCGTTCTCGAGCAGATGACTTTTCCGAATGGCTACACCGTCAGCCTCGCGGCCACGCCGGCCAGCGCGGACCGGGAAGGCGTCGATGCCGAGGGCAAGATCATAGGGCCGTCGGGCTCCGGGCGCGACAAAATGCTCGTTCTCGCTACGACAGCAGGTGGCGCCTACATCGGGACACTGGCAGGTACGGTAGCCATCCGCGCTCCGGTTAAGGGTGCCTTGATTGGTGGGGGCGTCGGAGCGGCCGCCAGTTTGATAGCCATCCTACTCACACGCGGTCCGGAAGCGGAACTGCCGCGCGGCACCATGCTGGATGTCGTCTTCGATCACGAGCTTATCCTGGACGTCGATCATTTGCCGGCGCATGATCCAGGGAGACTCTCTCAACCACTGTGGCCGGTCCATTCTCAACAGGAGACCCATGCGCGCGAACGCCCCAGAAGTCCCGCTTGGCTTCCGTTTCTGCAATTTTAGGGAGCTGACAAGAGTTCTGCTCTAAGACCGCGCTCGGTCTCGAGCAGGCATCGTATTTGTCGCATCGGTCTTTTCGGTCTGAAATCGCAACGGGCTGAAGCGGTCCCAATCCGCGCTCACGCGTTGTTCGATGATCCATTCGCGGACCAGGCGCGCGGTCACGGGCGTCAGCAGGATTCCGCTGCGGAAGTGTCCGGTGGCTATCAGCAGGCCGTCGATGTCGGTGGGGCCGAGAATGGGAAGGTGATCGGGAGAGTCGGGCCGCAGGCCTGCCCACATTTCTTCGATGCGCGCGTCCGCGAGGCCCGGCGCAAGCTCGATGGCTGCTGAAAAAATTTTCTCCATGCCACCCGCAGTGGTTCGCTTGTCGAAACCGGCGTACTCGACGGTGGCGCCGGCGACAATTCGCCCGTCGTTCCTCGGCACGAGATAGACCTTCTCCGACCAGAGCACGCGTTCCATCTTCAAATCGTCCGCGCGCAGCGCGGCCATCTGGCCCTTCGCCGGCCGCGCCGGCGCGTACGTCGCAATGCCTTCGATGGTGGCTGAAAAGCAGCCGGCCGCGATGATCGTCCATTGGGCTGCCACTCTCTCATTTTGCAGGAGCAACCCCGCGCAGCGATTCTTCTCGCGCCACATCGCTTTCGCACCGTTGCCGGAAAAGACCTCCGCTCCACTGCGTTGCGCTGCTTCGAAAATGGCAGCCGTCAGCGCGCGGTTGTCAACCGATGCTTCATCCGGCCTGAACACGGCGGCTGCGACTTCTTCATTCAGCGCCGGTTCAAACTGGCGGGCATCCTCGGCCCCAAGCGGCTCGGCCCTCAATCCCAGGCCGTGATGCAGCGCGATAATCGTGCTGAGCTCCGCTTTCGCATCGCGCGAGAACAACGCCTCGAGCGTCCCCTTCGGTCGAAAGCCGGTCGTCTTTCCGGAAATCTCCTCGACCTGCGCAACGAATTCTGGATAGAGTGCGAGGCTGGCCTTCCCCAGCGGCACCATGGCCACCATCCCGGGATTCTCCGGTGCCGGGGAAAGGATTCCGGCACTGGCCCAGGACGCTTCCTGGCCCGGGTGTTGCCGGTCGAAGACCGCTACGCGCAGACCGGCACGCGCAAGCTCCAGTGCGATCGCCCCCCCAATCACTCCACCGCCCGCGATGGCCACATCGAACTTCTTCATAAATTCATCTTAGCGCATCTGCTGGCGTGCTTCCTTGATGGCCGCAAGTTTCTGTGGGCTGATTGCCTACCCCGTCAAAAAAACACTTGAGGAGAATAAGAAACTAAAGTGAACCGGTGAGTTCTTCAGAGAGGACCTGCGCTTTCTTGGCCAGACCGCGAGCGCGGCTCCAATCCGTGATCTGCGCGGCTTCTCGCGCGTCCTTGATGAAGCCTCTGATCTTGGACACCAAGTCCGCTTGTGCTGCATTCAGATTTTTGCCGCGCGCGGACTCCAGATTCTTTTCCGCGATGCCCAGACTCTGGTTGGTCTGCTGCTGGGCAACCGCGGATTCTTGTGGCGTAAGCTCGGGGGCAATCATCGGAGCTTCCAGCTTTTCGGCATCGGTCCCCACGACTGCCGAGGGCGACGTGCTGGCGTGTGGCCGCGGAGGTGCGGTCCGCACGGTGATCAGATGACCGGGAAAAGGTGGCAGTTCGGGCCGTAGCTCCGGGAGCGCGTCATCCGGAACACTGGTTGTGTCCGCAGTCTGTGGTTCGATTACAGGCTTCACCTGTACCGCAGCAGCCCAGGGAATAGTCGGACGTTTCCTTATGCTGCATCCAGCAAATACGCATGCAGCACAACAGAGAAAAAACACCACCGAATAGAGGGAGCTGTGCGGCGACACTGTTAGGGACCGGGCTGGGGTTTCCGTCATGTTCAGGCCGCGAGTGGCAATTCGATGCGGAACGTCGTGCCCCGGCCGACCTCCGAAGTAAAGTCTATCGAACCGTTATGAAGCTGCACAATTCGGAAAGTGCTTGCCAGTCCGATTCCGCTGCCTCCGGGACGCGTGGTGAAAAATAGTTGGAAAATTTTCTGGCGGTTTTCCAGTGGAATGCCTTTGCCGGTATCGCCCACCGTAATTTCCGCCATCTCGCCGCGGCGGCTCAGGACCAGCCGCAATTGCCCACCGCTGGGCATGGCCTCTGCGGCGTTCAGCACCAGGTTCAGCACCGCCTGCTTGAGCAGCGCGCGATCCACGTACACCTCCGGCACATCGATTGGCAGCAATTGCGCCAGTTGGATGTTGGATTTCTGAAATTGTGGTCTTGCTACCTCCAGGACTTCCTTCAAAAGCTCTGCGAGTTGCGTTGCTTCGAGCCGGATATCCATGGGCCGGGTGAAATCGAGGAAGCGCTTTACCACCGCGTCCAGCCGGTCGATTTCTTTGTCCAGCACCTGAACGGCCTGTTGCGAAGCGCCGTCTTGTTCTGCGGGGAGCGATTCCTTCAGGTTTTCCAGCCATAGCCGCATCGAATTCAGCGGATTCTTGACTTCGTGCGCTACGCCCGCGGTGATGCGCCCCAACGCCGCCAGGCGTTCACTCACTTGAAGCTGGGTATTGATGCTTTCCAGCGAGTCAAGATCGCGTAGCGTCACGAGTGCACCCATGCGCTCGCCATCTTCCTGGATGGCTTGCACAGTGACGCTCACGCGCCTCGGCCCTGCACCTGTCTGCAGCTCTGTTTCGGCCGCCACCTCACTCAGTTCGTCGCTTTCAATGTGTAACGCCTCGTGCAGGGGGTGACCCGGAGGGAAAATCTCCGTCACGCGCCGCCCCAGAAGGTGTCCAGCAGGTGCGCCCAGAAATTTTTCCGCCGCAGGACTGATCATTACGGCGCGCGCGTCCCGGGTGAACAACAGCAAGCCGTCCTCAAGCCCGGCCATGACGGAATTCATGTTTTCGCGCATGGTACTGAAGATTTCATGCACGCCGCGCAGCTGCTGGCCGACTTGCGTGATTTTCCTGCTCACCAGCCCGAGTTCATCGCCGCTTCCCGCGAAACCCTTGACGTCCGGAGAAGGCGCGTCATATTGTCCTGCCGAGATACGATCCAAGTGTGCGGCGATATCGCGTAAGGGAGCCAGCGTCGCCCTGCTCACCACTGCGGCCAGTAGCGTCGAGATCACCACCGCCACCAGTACGATGGTTCCCGACTTGCGCAGGCTCGGAGAAATCTCATCCAGGAGCAGCCCGGTCGACATGGCCACGCGAATATCGAAAGGCTGCCCGGCTTTAAACGGGAAACTGTACTCGTAGATTCTCGGTGAGCCGCGCAACACAGTGACCTGATGCAAGAAGCCGCGTTGCATAAGTTCCGAAAGTGGATTATGCCGTAAGTGAATTTTCCCTTCTTGTGACTTGTCGCTGGAAATCAGAACCATGCCGTCCTGGTCGATGATAGAGACTTCATAAATCGCGGTTGATGCAATGGCGGCTTTCAATTGCGCCTGCAGCCCCTCGCTGGCTTGCAGCGCGTAACGCACATAGTCGCGGATGTCTTCGGCCGAGTTCGATTCCGGCCGCCAGCCGTGGCTGCTAGCATCGGCGAGGGCGCGGTCCACCTGCACAAAACTGTCTGTCGCCAGATCTACCGTGCGCTTGGTAGTTTCGCGGAGCGCTTGTTCCAGTAGCTGCCAAAAAAACACACCAGACAGGACGGCTACAACGAGCAGCACCAGGCCCGTCATCACCAGTGTGAGTTTTGTCCGCAGCCGCAGCTGCATTCTGCGTCCTTACTCCGTTTCGGCGCGATCGCCGCCGTATTCTTTGAGCTTATTATGAAGTGTTTTCAGGCTGATCCCGAGCAGTTCTGCCGCCCGAGTTTTGTTGTTTCCGGTTGCGCCCAGCGTTTGCAGTATAAGCTCGCGCTCCATGGCATCGACCGTGGTCCCCACGGGAAACTTGATCACCGAAAGATCGCTCGGGCCTTTCGCTGCCGACTTTCCGAATTCTCCCGGAAGGCACGAGCGGGTGATCAGGTCCTTTTCGCACATGATGGAGGCGCGCTCCAATACGTTGCGCAGCTCACGGATGTTTCCCGGCCAGGTGTGCCCCACAAAAATGTCCAGAACTTCAGCGCCGATCCCTTTTACATGTTTCCCATGCTTGGCGTTGACGTCGCGCAGAATATGCTCGACAAGAAGCGGAATGTCGTCCTTGTGCTCGCGCAGCGGCGGGAGATTGATGTGAAACACATTCAGGCGGAAGTAAAGGTCTTGCCGCAACTGGCCGGTGCTGACGGCCTGCTCAGGTTCTTTGTTGGTTGCCGCGAGAACGCGTACGTCAACCGGTGTCTCACTCTTGCTCCCCAGTCGGCGCACTTTGCGATCTTCCAGAACGCGCAATAGTTTCGCCTGCGTCGGGGCGGGCATTTCGCCGATTTCATCCAGCAGCAGCGTTCCTGCGTCGGCGAGCTCGAAGCAGCCGATGCGCCGCTCGGCTGCCCCCGTGAAGGCGCCGCGCTCGTGGCCAAAAATCTCGCTCTCCATCAAGGTCTCGGGGATGGCGGAACAATTGATGGCCACAAACGGTCCATTGGCACGCGGCGAAAGCCTGTGCAGCGTCCGCGCGACGATTTCCTTGCCCGAACCTGTTTCTCCGGTGATCAACACGGACGCCGAGCTCGGCGCGGCCATCTCCACGATGCGCATCACTTCCTGCATCGGCTTCGACGTGCCCACCAGGTCCCCCAGCCTTCCGGTCTCGCGCAGTTGCCGCTGCAGCAGCGCGAGCTGCCGCGCATCTCGCGCCTTGCTCAGAGCGCGGTCCAGCAGCGCGCGCAACACCGGCCCCTTCAGCGGCTTTTCGATGTACCAGAACGCCCCCGCCTCGATCGCCGCCACCACGCGTTCTTCGCTGCCCTTGCCGGTAATGACGATGGCCGGCACTTCGTGGAGCTCCGCCCCGAGTTGCTTCAGCAGGTCCAGCCCGTTCATCCCGGGTAATTCGACGTCCGCGATCAACGTGTCTGGCTGGTAGCTCGCAAATCTCGCCAGGGCTTCTTCCGCGGTTCCCACGCCCACAACGTCGCATCCCCAGCGCTGCAAGAGCTGTTCGTACCCCTTTCGCGCATTGTCTTCATCTTCGACAATGAGAACGCGGTCCTTCCGCTCCACCATTTCGATGGCCCGCACCGCCGCACGAGTCTCTTCCCCCATCGGTATTACCTCTCTTCGGCATGCTCTTGATGAATGGCTTACCCTCGACTTGCGGGACACCTCGACTCTAACAAGAGGGCACCGAGTTGCCAAGCTGGTCGTCAGCGGAGGTGTCAGCGGAGGGAGGTTGTCAGTTGTGAGCGCAGGGAGTCCAATGAATAAACGGGTGGTCATGCACGCTGGTCAGGCGGAGACTGATTCGGTGAGCGATTGACCATAATTTGCTTGTCTTTTTTGATGATCTCAACACTCTTTCCTTCGATCATCAACAATGACTTCCGCCTTACTGCTCAATATACTCCCCGCTGACGATGCCGGGCGCCTAAAAGTGGTCGTCCACCTGAAAACAAAAATCGACGTCGTCTGGCATGGGCCACCTAGGAGCGTCCAGTCCGGCATACTCTGGCAGCTTCGGCCAGTAAGGCCGTCTTGCGCTGTGGCGTATCGGCTGGTGCGACGCCAGGCTAAAGAAGGAATCCAGCCATCAGCTTGTGCATTGTTGGACCAATCACTCTTTCACGAGGTATAGCGCGCGCTCCAGCTCCAGCTCGAGTTTTGCGCCCTTGGGAAGATTCAGCTCGTGGCCACGGCCAGATTCCATCAGATACGCCGTCAGCGCCCCTAACGCCGCTCCTTCCGCGGCTTCTTTCTTGTCCTTGTCCTTCACGCCTTTCACCGCGCCAGCCGCCGCGCCCGCAGCAGCGGCTTCCGCCGCGTCATGCTGATTGCTGGATCGTCCCTCGATCAAACCTTCCTGCCTCGGACCAGGCTTCACACTATGATCGCCCGGCACGCTCACTACTTCCGCTACGATCGGCAGAGCGCCAAAGGTGGTTCGAATCTCATCAAACGTCAGCCAGAGTTTCGCTCGCCCCGCAACTCCCGCCGGCTCCACATGGCTGATGTGTCCGCAAATCTCGGCGCCGGACGGCAGATAAATCCCGCTGCCCGCTTCGAGTGGTTCGAGCGTCTTTACTTTGAATTTTTCGTTTTGCTTTGGGCCCCTGGTACCCAATTCATTTTCGAGCCGCACCAGAAACTTCGTCCCCGGAACTACGGCAAACGTTTCCATCGGCAGTCCGTGGCGTTCACCGTCGGCCTTCTGACGCTGCTGGTCTGCCGCTGGCATGGGGGCTTGTCGTGCCGGTCCATCGACTGGCTCCTGGGCAACACCAAGGACTCCCGGCAGAAGCAGGATGGCGATTCCGGCGGATACACGGTTGAGTTTTCTTCGTTCCATGTTTTTCCTCCCGTAAATGCTGAGCAGTCGAGGAATGCACGCTGGGTACCATGGCCGAGGCCGGGAAGTGCCGCAAGGGATTGAAAAAGATGCACTTGGAGGTGTTACCGGGCACCCCATGCACATGCCAATCTTGTTGTCGGCCAATCCCGCCATCGGCCCGCAAGGATTTCCCGACATGCTCCGTTCAAGAACTGCAGTGGAAAGAGACTATTTTCGAAGGAAGTGCCAAATTCTTCGCAGCACCGAGCGATACATGGCGGGAGTAACGCGCCCGGTCTGGGTATTTTGCTGGCTGGGGTGGTAGACGCCAAACAGTCGAGGACCGCCCGGCGCCACTTGGGCTTCCGCGCCGTGCGCAAATTGGTAGGGCGCGCGGGAAGAAATCAATCCGCGTAGCTTTAAGATGTCGAGATACCCGTCCCAGGCGATCTTCCCCAGCGCCAGCACCGCTCTCGGCTTCAAAATCTCCATCTCGCGTTCGAGGTAGCCTCTGCAATTCGAAACCTCCTCCGGCAACGGCTTATTGTCCGGCGGCGCGCACCTGCACGTCGCGCTGATGTAGGCGTCCTCGAGCCGCAACCCATCATTCCTGTGCAGGCAAGTAGCCTGATTCGCGAAGCCCGCTTGGTACAGCGCCGCGCACAGAAAATCGCCCGAGCGGTCGCCCGTGAACATACGCCCCGTGCGATTCGCTCCATGCGCTGCGGGTGCAAGTCCCAGAATCAAAAGCTGCGCGTGAGCATCTCCGAATCCCGGGACTGGCTTCCCCCAGTAGGTGCACTCGCGATACGCACGCCGCTTTTTCTGCGCTACGTTCTCCCGATAGCGCAGCAGCCGAGGACACTTCCGGCAAGTCACAATTTCCTCATTCAGAATGCGCAGCAACAATTGTTTTTCAGCCATGAGGTTAGGAGATCTGACGCCCCATGATTCGGTTCACGTCGGCAAAGGGGATAGCCCCATCGAACAGGGAGGCGCACGTTCCTGCTTCCATCCATTCCCTCCCAATCTGCCGAACGAGTCCGAGCGTAGCGCGCATCACGGCGGAACCTGCGCTCACCCGGGCGACTCCGATCTTTTCCATTTCCATGAGCGAGGGACAGGTGGGTGAGATCAGAATGTTGAGCGGCGCGGCGATCGCCTTAACCAACTTGGCGATGGTATCCTGGCTGCTGACTCCTGGAGCGAAGACACAATCCGCCCCCGCTTGATGATAAGCGCGCAGCCGCTCCACCGTTCGTTCGAAGCGCGTGGCGGCTTCACCGATCGGCATCAGGTAAATATCCGTACGCGCATTTAGCACCAGCGGAACACCAGCCGCTGAAGCCGTTTCCCGGATGGCGCGGATCTTTTCCACTTGCAAAGACAAGGAAACCTGCGAGCTCTCATCATCTCCGTTCACATCTTCGAGGTTCATTCCGATAGCTCCCGCGGCGATCACGGCCTTCGCGGTTTCTGTCAAGTCTGCGGTGGTGGCGCCATAGCCCGATTCCATGTCCGCGGTCACGGGAACCCGAACAGCATTCGCAATGCGCGCCACCACATCGAGCATTTCGTCTCTCGAGATGCGCTGGCCGTCCGGATACCCGAGTGAAAAAGCAATACCCGCGCTGCTTGTGGCGATCGCCGGATAGCCAGCTTCTTCCAGAATTCTGGCACTGGCCACATCCCAGGCATTGGGGAGTGCCAGGATACCAGGTCCTCCGTGCAATTTTCGGAACTGCTCGGCTTTCTCGGATTGTATGCGGGCGTTCATCGGAAAACCTCCAGGGAAGAAAGGCCCTTGCCGAATCTCTCGTGAACGTCGCTGGACAATGCCCGGAAGTGTTCATTCAGTTTGCTTCAGTACTTCCGCCAGAACTAACGCCTGGTTGTGCGCTTCATCCTTTGCGCCAAAAAGAAGTGTCAACGTTCCGTGCTCCTTCTCCATGCATCGCAGTTCCTTGAGCAGATGCTTCTTCTTCTTTAGCTCAGTCCTATAGTTCATTTGAAAGCTTGGCCATTTTTTCACATCGTGACCGTAGGATTTCCGCAATGCATCGCTCGGAGCAATGTCCTTCATCCACAAATCGATCTTCGCAGCTTCCTTTTTCATGCCCCGCGGCCACAGCCGATCCACCAGCACGCGCCAGCAGTCCTCTTTCGATGCACGGTCGTAGACTCTTTTGATCCGGATCATCCCCTGCTTCACTCCAAAATCTTTAGTACCTCGTCGTGAATCTTGCCGTTGGTGCTCACGAGTTGCCCTGAATAAATCGTTCTCTCGCCGCGAAGATTCGTCGAACGGCCACCGGCCTCCTCCACGATGATTCCCAGCGGAGCAAGGTCCCACGGCTTCGATGTCCAATCCAACGCCGCATCAATGGCCCCCTCGGCCACCAGCATATGTTGCCAATATCCTCCGAACGCGCGGCTGTTCCGTGATGCGTCCGGCAAGCGTCGTATTCTTTCTATGATTTCACGATTCTTGCTCGGACCCGTACCGGTCGTAAAAATCATGGCCTCGCTGAGCTTCCCGACCTGCGATACATGGATCCTCTTTCCGTTGCGATAAGCGCCTTCCCCACGGTAGGCCCACCAGCGTGACCCCAGTCCGGGCGCGCTGGCGATTCCTGCGACGATCTCGCCGTTTAACTCGATTCCCAACAGCGTCCCAAACGTCGGAATCCCCCGCGAAAACTCTTCCGTGCCATCGATGGGATCAATGATCATCCTCGCTCGCCCCGACTTGCTCGCGGCATGCCAATCTCCGCCGCCCATCTCCTCACCCAGAACGTCCAGCGCCAGCCCACCCGTCGCCACTTTTGCGCGCGCCATCTCTTCCACGGCTCGGTCCGCCTGCGTTACCGCTGTCCCGTCCCCCTTTCTCTCCGTGCGCAGCTCCTCGGCACGGAAATACCGCATCGCAATCGAATCCGCCTGCTCCGCGATGGCCTCCAGCAAAGCCCCATACGTTTCGCCGTATCCCATTGCTTCTCCCATGGTATCCCGGGGCCCAAAACTCGAGCCCGCGACTCTCAGCTTTCGACTTTCAACTGTTGATTATCCACTTTCTTCCGATTTGACTCTCTCCTTCTGCACCCCTAGCATACAAACTTACGTCCATGTCTGCTCAAACGAACACCGGGGCAGTCCTCGACCGCATTCTCGAAGCGCGCCGCGCCGAGGTCGATCATCGCAAGCGCGTCTTACCCGAGACCGCGTTGAGGTACGGCGTGAAGGCTGCCACCCCGCTCCGCAATTTTTCCGCAGCGCTCTGCCGCGATACGCTAAATGTTCTCGCCGAACTGAAGCCCGCCTCGCCTTCACGCGGTATCCTTCGCGATCCCTTCGATCCCGTGGCCCTCGCAGAGACGCTGGAGTCCGCGGGTGCTTCGGCCCTTTCCGTTCTAACGGAAGGCGAGTTCTTCCGAGGCTCGTTAAAAAATCTCCGTGATGCTCGCAAGTCGATCCAGCTCCCGGTGCTTCGCAAGGATTTTATCTTCGATCCCTGGCAAGTCTGGGAAACCCGCGCCAACGACGGGGATAGCTTTCTCCTGATCGTCTCCGTACTTGAAGATGCGCTGCTTGGCGACCTCATCGCCCTGGGCCGCGAGCTGGGCATGGAGCCGCTCGTCGAGGTGCACACCGCGCAAGAACTCGACCGCGCGCTCGCCGCCGGCGCCCGCATCGTCGGCGTAAACAACCGTAACCTCAAAACCCTCACCGTCAGTGTCGAAGCATCCTTCGAACTGATCGGCGGCATTCCGGACGACTGCATCGCGGTCAGCGAATCCGGCTTGCGCACCCATGACGATCTCGTGAAGCTTCGCGCCGCAGGCTTCGACGCTTTCCTCGTCGGCACGCATCTCATGCTCTCTCCCGATCCCGCAGCGGCGCTTTCCGCCCTCCTCATTTCTCCGCCGGGAGCGCCGTAGGTGGCCATGATCCGCGTCAAAATCTGCGGCATCACCAACGCAGTGGACGCCCTCGCCGCCATCGATGCCGGCGCCAATCTCCTCGGGTTCAATTTCTACTCCCAGAGTCCCCGGCATATCGCCGAAGCCGAAGTCGCCAAGATCCGCCCGCAGCTTCCGAAAAAGGTCGACGCGGTGGGCATTTTCGTCAATGCCCCCGCTGCTGACGTCGCCGTAGTTTGCAAATTGCTAAAGCTCGATGCTGCCCAGCTTCATGGCGACGAGACCCCGGAAACCGTTGCCGAGCTGGCCCGCAACCTCCCGGTCGTCAAAGCCTTCCGCGTCGAACCTGATTTTCCCTTGCGTATTCTGGATGAATATCCCGAGGCGTTTGCCTTTCTGTTTGACGCCGCGCACACAGGACAATATGGTGGTACGGGCCGCGCCACGGATTGGGATGTTGCTCGGCGCGCCGCGGTTGGCCGACGTATCATTTTGGCAGGTGGTCTGAAAGTTGAAAATGTAGCTGCGGCGGTGCGCATTGTACGGCCCTACGGAATTGACGTCGCCAGCGGTGTAGAATCAAGGCCCGGAAACAAAGATCACGGCCTGCTTCGGGAGTTCATTCAGGAAGTCCGCCGCGGCGAGCGGAAATAGAATCATCCAGCGGAGATTCACGGAAATCTATGAGTTCGATCCTACCTTCCCCAAAAACGGCACCGGGACGTTTCGGCCCCTACGGAGGCTGCTACGTTCCCGAAACGCTCATGGTGCCGCTCTTCGAGCTGGAGCGAGCCTATGAAGCGGCGAAGTCGGATTCGACGTTTCACGCTCAATTTCAATACCTGCTGAAAAATTTTGCTGGCCGCCCCACACCGTTGCAACTTGCTTCGCGCCTCACCGAAAAACTCGGAGGCCCGCGCATTTATCTCAAGCGCGAAGATTTGCTCCACACCGGTGCGCACAAAATCAACAACGCCATCGGCCAGGGCCTGCTCGCCGTGAAAATGGGCAAGCCGCGCATCATCGCGGAAACCGGCGCAGGCCAGCACGGAGTCGCTTGCGCCACCGTCGCCGCGCATCTCGGCCTCGAATGCGTTGTCTACATGGGCACGGAAGACATGGCGCGCCAGGCACTCAACGTCGCCCGTATGCGCATGCTTGGCACACAAGTCGTGGGCGTCGATTCCGGCAGCCGCACGCTCAAGGATGCCATCAATGAAGCCATGCGCGATTGGGTCACCAACGTTCGCACCACCCACTATCTTCTTGGCTCTGTCCTCGGAGCGCATCCCTATCCCACTATGGTCCGCGATTTTCAAGTGGTCATCGGCCGCGAAGCCCGCGAGCAAATTCTGGCCGCCGAAAAGCGTCTTCCCACGCACCTATTCGCCTGCGTCGGCGGCGGTTCGAATTCCATTGGCCTCTTCTACCATTTCCTCCGCGATGCTGGTGTGAAAATGATGGGCATTGAAGCCGGTGGCCGCGGCCGGGAACTCGGCGAACACGCCGCGCGCCTCGCCGCTCATCAGGGTTTTTCTGGAGCGCGCCCGGGAGTTCTCCAAGGCACGTACACTTACGTTTTGCAGAACGAAGACGGCCAGATCGCCACGACGCATTCCATTTCTGCTGGCCTTGATTACCCCGCCATCGGTCCCGAGCACGCCTGGCTCGCCGACCAGCGCCGCTCGGAGTATGCCGCCGTTTCCGACCAAGCCGCTCTCGACGCCGCGCGCCTGCTATCCCGCACCGAAGGCATCATTCCCGCGCTCGAATCCGCCCACGCCATCGCTGGACTCATCGAGCGCCTGCCCAAAATGAGCAAAGATGATCTCGTTATCCTCAACCTCTCCGGCCGCGGCGACAAGGACATGGACACTTACTCCCGCCTGCTTTCAGCGTAGCTGTTTAGAGGCACAATACTTTGGATCAATCGACGGCCTCTGTGCTGGAGGGCGACTGATAGGCTATTGATAGGCT
>Ga0209234_1000186_pt1 | contig 18501 bp, 16 predicted proteins | sample GraSoi013_1_20cm_2_FD_185816 | JGI IMG/M metagenome (GOLD analysis project Ga0209234, IMG submission 185816) | Grasslands soil microbial communities from the Angelo Coastal Reserve, California, USA - Sample 08_20_2013_1_20cm (SPAdes) (version 2) | ecosystem: Environmental > Terrestrial > Soil >... | reverse complement strand
GCAACCGTCACCGTCAAAGGTCAGTCGGAGACGGTGCTTACCAATGCACAAGGGATGACCCTGTACTACTTCACCCCTGATTCAGCGAAGCAGTCAGCCTGCTCTGGCGCCTGTGCTCAGACGTGGCCTCCGCTGGTCTTCACCGGTTCAGGTGGACCCACCAGCTCGACTACCCTCGCCGGGAAACTGAGCGTACAAATGGATGCAAACGGCAGGCAGGTGGAGTATAACGGTCATCCGCTCTACACCTTCTCAGGCGACACTGCTCCTGGTCAGACCAATGGTGAAGGCCTTCTCGGCAAGTGGTTCGTGTCCACGCCCAGTCTGTCTGTGCAAGGCGGCGGATCGACGAGTGGTGGTTCCGGTAACGGGTATTAAAACTCCTTACTGCGAAGGACTGGGAATGCGTGGAACTCCATCGGCTCTCTGGGGTAAGCCGCAGGCGAAGGCCAGGGCAGGCCAACTCACGAGCCAGTCATGCACATCCTGGTAGGAGGGCCGGAAGAAGCGTTTTCAGTAAGGCGATCAGCAGCAAGGATTCTTCACGATAGGTGCGCGGAGCACCGCCTGGCCCTTGAGGTAAGGGCGGTGGACAGCGTCGCTGGGCCGTTCAACCGGCCCAGAGGCACAAGGCCAGCAGGTGCAAGGTTTCGATCAAGCTGCATGAGAGAAGAGACGATGACAATGTTTGTTGACCGGATAAACCGGTTGAGAGCCATCTGGGCAGAGTGTGTCGTAGTTGTTGAAGCTATGTGCGAAGACGTTTGCAGACTTGAGTCCTTTCAGGACATGGGAGCAGCATATCTACTGGAGTCAAGAGATCACTGCCCTGGCTCTGACCAGCCAGGACGTACCCGGATGGAAGCACGAGCGGTCTGCAATGAGACACGGTAGACCAGCCCTTCGTCTGCAGCCGTTCTGCGACGCCGGCGCACGCACTGCATGCCGGCGTCGCCATCTCACGGCAGCAGCTTATCCAGGGTGATCGGCAGATTGCGGACGCGGATGCCCGTGGCATGATAGACGGCATTGGCGATCGCAGCGGCGGTGCCAACGATCCCGATCTCGCCAATCCCTTTCGAACCCATTGGATTGACATGTAGATCCTCTTCATCGACCCAGGTCACGTCGACCGTGCCGACATCGGCATTGGTCGCGATATGGTATTCTGCGAAGTCGTGGTTCACGTAGTCGCCGAAGCGCGGGTCCAGGACGCTCGCCTCGTGCAGCGCCATCGACAGCCCCATCGTCATCCCGCCCAGGAGCTGCGAGCGGGCCGTCTTCGGGTTGATCACGCGCCCAATGGCGAAAACCCCGAGCAGCCGCGGCACGCGGACCTCGCCGGTGTCGGCGTCGACGCGGACCTCAGCGAACTGCGCGCCAAAGGCATGCATGGAGAACTGCTGCGCCTCGGGGTTCGTCTCGAATGCACCGCTTGCCGAGAGCCCCCCGGCAGGGACGCTCCCGCCGTACTCCTCGCGCAGTCGGGTGCGGAGCGCGCTCGCCGCATTGACGATCGCCCACCCCCACGAGGCGGTGCCCGACGAGCCTCCGGCCGCGCCCGCTTTCGGCAGGGCGCTATCGCCGATCTCGAGCTGCACGCGCTCTGGAGGCACCTCAAGCGCGTCCGCCGCGATCTGGGTCAGCACCGTCCAGGCGCCAGTTCCGATGTCCGTGGCATCGATGCGGACACGATAGTTTCCCGCAGGATCGACCTGCACCAGCGCGGTCGCGGGATACTGGTTGACCGGACGCGTCGAGGCGGCGACACCGGTCCCGATGAGCCAGGAGCCATCACGTCGCACGCGCGGCTTTGGGTCGCGCTGGACCCAGCCGAAGCGCTGCGCCCCTTCCCGCAGGCATGCGACGAGTCCGCGGCTACTGAACGGACGCCCGCTCTCGGGATCGACCGCCGGTTCGTTGCGGAGGCGCAGCTCGATCGGATCGAGCCCGCAGGCGATCGCCAACTCGTCCATCGCCGACTCGAGCGCGAACATGCCGGGGCACTCGCCCGGCGCCCGCAGCGCGCCGTTGACCGGGAGGTCGAGCCGCGCCAGCCGGTGCGTAGTGCGGCGGTTCGGCGCCGCGTACATCATGCGTGTTGCAACGGCGGTCGGCTCGGCAAACTCGTTGATCGTCGCGGTCTGCTCGACGACGTCGTGCGCGAGTGCCGTGAGCCGGCAGTTGGCGTCGGCCCCCAGGCGGATGCGCTGGATGGTCGGCGAGCGATAGCCGGCGAGCGCGAACATCTGCTGCCGCGTGAGCGCGAACTTGACGGGCCGCCTCGCCACCTGCGCCGCCATCACGGTGAGGATCACATGCGGGTGCGCGAAACTCTTGGAGCCGAAGCCGCCGCCGACGTAGGGCGCGATGACGCGCACACGCTCGGGCGGGAGTCCGAAGGCCTTGGCGACGTCGTCCCGGGTCAAGTTCCCCCCCTGGTTCGCGTCGTAGAGCGTCACGCTCTCCCCATGGCTGTCGCCGTCGTCGCTCCAGATTGCTATCGTCGCATGCGGCTCGAGCGGGTTGTTGTGCTCGGCGGGCGTCGTATAGGTGTGATCGAGCGCGATGGCCGCTGCTGCAAGTGCTGCCTCGACGTCGCCCTGGGCGGTATCCGCCTCGTATAAGGGGAAGAACTTCACTGGCATCGTGTCTGGCGTGGAGAGGTCGCCGCGGTCAGCACGCAGGTCCACATCGTGCGGCTGCTCCTCGTAACGCACGGCGACCAGGCTCGCGGCGTGCCGCGCGATCTCCAACGTCCCGGCCACGACGGCGGCGACGAACTGACCGCGATAGGCGACCGTATCCGATTGGAACACCGCCAGTTCGGCATCGTCCAGCGGCGTGAGCCGTGGGGCGTTCTCGTGCGAAAGCACGGCGATGACCCCGGGCAGCGCTCGCGCCGCGCTCGCGTCGATCGACACGACGCGACCTTTGGCGATCGTGCTCTGCACTGGGAAGACGTAGGTCACGTCCTCGACCGGGTACTCGTAGGCGTAGTTCGCCGCGCCGGTCACCTTCTGCACCCCGTCGATGCGGTTGAGAGGGACGCCGGTCGCGCGCGTGACAAGTTGCGTTTTCATCGTCGCTCTTTCTCCTCTGTTGTCAGGTCAAGCAGCGTCTGCACCAGGACGTTGCGGGCGAGCGGGACCTTGAACGCGTTGCCGGGCAGTGGCTGCGCATCGGCCAGCTCAGCCTCGGCGGCCCGCCCAAACATCTCCTCGGTCGCTGGTGCGCCGCGCAGCACGGCTTCGGCTCGCACTGCTCGCCATGGCACAGGCGCGACGCCCCCAAGCGCAATGCGCACGTCTCGCACCACGCCGTCAGCGACGTCAAGCGCTGCAGCCACCGAGACGAGCGCGAAGGCGTAGGACGCGCGGTCGCGCACCTTGCGATAGTGCGAACGCGTCGCGAACGGAAGCGCTGGCAGGTCGACGGCCGTGATCAGCTCACCATGCTCGAGCACGGTGTCACGCTGCGGCTCGTCGCCCGGCAGGCGGTAGAACTCCACGAGCGGGATCGTCCGTTCTCCCTGCGGCCCCAGCACGAGCACGCTGGCACCCAGTGCGGCCAGGGCGACCGCCATGTCCGAGGGATGCGTGGCGATGCACGCTTCAGATGTCCCAAGGATAGCAAGTTCGCGGTGATAGCCCTCCCGTGCGGAGCAGCCGCTGCCCGGCATGCGCTTGTTGCAGGGCTTCGAAATGTCCTGGAAGTAGACGCAGCGTGTCCTCTGGAGCAGGTTCCCACCAGTCGTGGCGAGGTTGCGGAGTTGGCCCGAGGCGCCCGCGAGCAGCGCCTGGGCGAGCAGGGGATAGCGTGTGCGAATCGTGCGATCGGCCGCGAGATCGCTGTTGCGCACCATCGCCCCGATGCGGATGCCCCCATCGGGGAGCGGTTCGATGCGGTCATAGGGCAGGTGGCTGATATCGATCAGCAGATCTGGTTGCCTCACCCCGAGCTTCATATGGTCGACGAGGTTCGTCCCTCCGGCGAGGAAGACCCCGTTCGGCGCCTTGGCGAGGAGCGCGACGGCGCCGGATGCGTCGCTTGCGCGTTCATAGCGGAAGGGATTCATCGGCGTGCCTCCTCTGCCTGCTTGGCTCGCTGCGCCTCTTCTGCCTGCTGGGCAACCTCCCTGATCGCCGGAACGATATTGGCATAGGCGGCGCAGCGGCAGAGATTGCCGCTCATGCGCTCGCGGATCTCCTCGTCGTCAAGGGTGATGTGCTCAGCCGTCAGATCAGCGCTCACCACACTGGGCCAACCGGCCTCGGCCTCTCGCAGCATGCCGACCGCCGAGCAGAGCTGTCCCGGCGTACAGTAGCCACACTGAAAAGCGTCGTGCGCGACGAACGCCTGTTGGAGGGGGTGCAGGTGCTCGCCATCGGCCGCCAACCCCTCGATGGTGACGATCTGGGCGTCCTGGTGTGCGACGGCGAGCGTGAGGCAGCTATTGACGCGCCGCCCGTCGAGCAAGATGGTGCAGGCTCCGCACTGCCCGTGGTCGCAGCCTTTCTTGGAGCCGGTGAGTCCGAGCCGCTCGCGCAGCGCATCCAGCAGCGTCGTCCGGGTATCAACGGACAGCCGGTGGGTCGCCCCGTTCACCTGCAGAGTGATTTCAAGGTCCATAATGTGTGTCTCCTTTGGTCCTGTTGGTGACAAGTCGTCACGTAGACAAACACTGGTTGCAAACAAGCGAGAGCCATCTCGTGATGAGCGAGCATGTTGGAGGAGCGAGGAGAGCAGTTCCTCGCCCAAAGGCCCACCAGGCAGGGTTTGGGGCCACTCCTCAGCCGACGCGCCTCGCCCTCTCTGCTCCTAGTGTAAGGAGGAAGCGTTATGAAAGCGCAATGAGCATCGTCATGAGCAGTAGCCCCAAACGCTGATCCACGGATGAGCAAGAACGCACTTGGCAGGAAGCACATAGACCAGCCCGACGACAGAGAATGGCTTTACAAGTCTTTTCGTCAAAATCACACCGATAGGCCAATTGAAACATCTGCGACAAGTGCGACAAGTGCGACAAGTGCGACAATTTTCAGGACCGTCTGCTGCTCGAAGTGTGTGATAGAATGACCATACCATGAACCTGTGGGCCGAATTTGAAAACCAGCACGCACAAAAAGAAACTGTGGGACACAAACCAGCACGCCGTCTCACTGAACAGATCGTTTTGTCCAGCCTGCGTGAGTGGTTGCTGCAGGACTATGCCCTTCCTTATTGCCATTCACTTGCTGCCATGCGTATCTATCGCCGCTGCTATTGGATCGATGGCTGGGGTATCAACGCGCGCACAAATAACCGGGATGCCGGTACAGAAAGTAACTCCGGCTCAGAAGCGTCTCAAGTTCTTTCACCGGTTCTCCAGCCGCTAGCCTTGCTTTCACAAGCCCTGGCCCAGGCAAGTAAGCCCATATCCCTTCATGGCATCGTGCTTGCATCTGGGGGCAGCAAGCGAAAAGAGAGCAAAGTGGGACAACATAGCGCTGCGGACGGAGAGGAAAATGCAACAGCTGTGCCGCTCAAAGATACGCTAGTTTTGCCTCAAGAGAGCGGTATTGTGCGCGGCAGCTGGTTAGAAATTGCCCCGGCTATACTCAAAGAAATAGCATCATCCCCGGCCGTCTTCCTGCTCAATCCCTTTGGGCAGACAATCTTTACCCATGATGATCTCTTGCCCCTCTACCAGCGTAAAACGGCGCCAACCGAACTCTGCTTTCTCATCCCCCACCAGCAAACAGAGATACGTTTGCTGTCATCGTCTCGTAATCCAGCCGTCGCAGCCGCGTTGACGGCTTTGCTGCGTACAGATCGTTGGAAAGCGTTTCTGCCGCAAGATGAAGAGACAACGCCTCTCTTAGAGAGCGTAATGGACCTGTTCATGACGTCCATGCAGCAGCATTTTCTCTGGGTACAACGTATTGCTTTCCAGCTGCAGGTGCGACCGGCTGTTGTAGAGACTGCCCCCTATACCCTCATCTTTGCCACGCGCAGCAAAGATAGCCTTGCCGCTATGAACGACGCAGTCTGTCTCTATCATCGACGCCTGGCTCTACAGAGTCATCGTGGACTATTGGGAGAAGAGTGGTTTGCCGCACAACAACAGGAGCGCTTCGCGGAGGAACTGCAGCAGCTACGTCAACACATACTGCACCAGGGAAAGGCGCAGCGTGTACGACGGTGGCCTGATTTACGCCAGCAGTTGCTTCCCGCCTACTTTGGTCAATTTACTCTCAACGATTATGACAAGGTTATCATCGTATTGTTAGAGCAAGGAGATGTACGCTGCGAATGGAGGCGCAGGTCAGTAGGGGAAGAGAGCCAGAGAGTGCCAGGTAACGAAGATACATTACTCTGGCGATGAGCAGCGAATCTGAGTGCTCCCCCGTCCAGAAAAGAGGCATTACTAGGGGGAAACGCTGGGCATGGGGAATCCCAGTCGTTTTAGTAATACCTCTCAGTATAGGAACGTTGGGTTTTGGTGATTGGTGGCACAAAATGGCTAGGAAATACTAAGAATGAATAACTTTGAAACGAAAGCTAACGTATGTCTGCATATATATACATTGTTATTTATCAGAACAGGAATGTATTCCAGGCCATTTGATTCCCTAGGGGGATGGAGAGCCCGCATTGTGTAAGCAAGCGGGCCAGGAAAACACGTGATCGTTCGATAATTATTGCACTACCATAGAGGTTCGCAAACGTATATAATTATGAGACATAAAAAAAGATAAACACAACTACTACTTCAACCCCCCACACTAACAAAAAGGGAGAACAGAAACAGTGACACGAAAAAATAAATCTCCAATGGATTCCGAGGACGCATCGGACCACTTTAGCATTCAGCACGATGAACAGAATTCTCATCACTACGAAAGCGAGGATCCGGAGACAGACCCTGATGATCAAATGACTTTATCAACCACTCCCACATCCTTTGAACACGAAAGCGGACATCACGAAGCCGGCAAACGCGACGTTGAACTTTATATTCGCACCTACAACACCCTCCTGCGCAGCTCTGGCGAGATAAGCCTGAAAGCCCTGGTGCAGGCACATTATAATATTGATTCGAGCCTGCATCCTGAAGCTCGGTCACCGTATCCCGATATGTCGGCGCTAATCTATAGTGTGCTGCGGCTACCTGCCTCGATTATCCATTGCAATCTGGTATTGCTGGGGCAATCTGAAGAGGTATTCCAGCAGCAGGGATTTCATGTCGATAGATGGGAGGCCGTCACCGCCTCGGCAAGGCGTAGAAAGTGGTTCTATGATGGCGAGGAGACGCTGGCTGTCTACGTTGCCAGCGTAAGCGATACCGACGATATCGTGCCCATCCTGGTTGCCTTCCAGATTGAATGGAACAAATTATACTACTTGCTCAAAGCAGATGCCACCACCATGCCGCTGCTGGAGACGCGTATGGATCGCTCCTCTCCAGTCTTCGCAGAAATTACCAAGGTGCTGCGCGAGCGGCTGCACATCCATCCAGATGACTGGCGTAGACTGGAGTTGATCTGGGGTGATCGCCTCTGGGAAAATCTGCGCATAATCGGCAGAAACCGCAAAAGCTTCTTGCTGCGTATGCTGGGTGGTTCACATGTTGGCTATGTCCGCTCTACGCGCAAATGGTGGGCACCTGTTGAACACTTGCTAACCGATACGCTGGGCATTCAGGATAAGCCTGTCTACTTCGTTTCCAGCAATACGCATAGCCTCGTCAACCTGATGTCTGGCTGCGTCTTGAGGCGCGAGGATGAATTGACTCAATACGCGTTGAGCGGTCAGGACCCCTACCTCGCCGACGAGTGCCGCAAACTCCAGCAAGGAACGGTTCCCGGTAACTGGCAAAACTTTCTGTACTTTGCCGCTCGCGAGTGGGCGCGTACACCTACCGGGAAAGAATTCGCGCGCAATCGCCTACGCGAAGAGCAAGAGCGCGGCATCTGGCACGTAGGAGCGCGTCATGGTCTGGAGATTGACGCGCAGGTGTTTGAACTCACCAAATTGCACAACATGGAGATTGATCCGCGCTGCCGCATGCCTGGGATGGATAAACTGGCCAGCAGTCAGGCCATTATCATCAATATTGATTATCCTCTCGGTATGGCTGCCTATAGAATGCTGCGTGAAATCATGGAGAATGTATCACAGATTCGTGGTATCTATGTCCTGGGCAAAGCTGCCACGCTTAATGGCAGTATCGGCGATGTGCTGATCTCCAATGTTGTGCTTGATGAGCACAGTCAGAACGTCTACTGGTTGGATAATTGCTTTATCGCGCAGGATGTCCAGCCCTACCTGATCTATGGTTCTGTGCTGGACAATCAAAAGGCTGTTTCGGCTAAGGGAACCTATCTGCAAAACCGGCAGTACCTGGATTTCTATTATCGCACGAACTATACAGTAGTGGAGATGGAGTGCGGCCCATATCTCAACGCCGTCTACGAAGATCAGTACCTGACGCGCTACCCCACAGGCGAGAATATCAATTTTGCCCGCCTGCCTTATGAGTTGGGTATCCTGCACTATGCTTCGGATACTCCATATACACGTGGCAAGAACCTTGGGGCAGGCAGCCTGTCGTACTTTGGCATGGACTCGACCTATGCCAACGCTGTTGCCATTCTCCGCCGCATCTTCGAGCGCGAGATCCGCGTGGTGAAAGAGCAGGAGGAGAGCATCAATGTTGTCGAGATCGAACAGAGGACGGAGACAAAGGTGCCATAGGAACGCCATTTCTATAGCCTGCGGGCCTCGGTAATGGCATTTCTACGGCACTTCGTTCACTACTCTACGCCGATATCCCAGGCCTGTTGCAGGTCGGCGCGCGAGTAGCATTGAAAGGCCATCAACGTGTTGGTCTTTGTAATAGCGGGAAGTTGCACCATACGAGTAGTAACCACTTCGGCCAGATCCTCATATTGTTGCAGGCGCAAAAGCGCTACCAGGTCATAATCCCCTGTAACGGAGTAAACCTCCGCTACCCCTTCGATCTCTAACAGACTTTGGGCCGTTTCATTGACCTGACCTCGTTGTACATTGATGAGAACGACAGCAGACACCATACGATACTCCTTATAGGGTAACATCCTGGGGTCATGAAGACCTGACCCCTGCATTGTCCTTAAAACAACGGCGGTGGAGGCACCACAGGCAAATCCATGCTGAGGCCTATCACCTTGATTTTCTTGCGCAGCGAGTCCAGCGCGTAACGTGGTGATACCCAGGGATCTTGTTGCATCGCCAGGATGTCCGGGATGTTTTCATCCGCCGGGGTTAGCGCGGTGAAAGCAACCTGCGCGTATTTATCGATAGCCGCTTTAACGACCCTGGCGTTAGCCGCGTCGCGCTGTATCATTTCTCTCAGGAATTTCACGCCAAAGACAACGTGGCGTGATTCATCGCGCGCAACAGCGGTGAAGCCGCCGCGAAATGCCGGAAAGAGATTATTCTGACGGTAAAATTCCAGGATGCCGCGTTGACCAGCCAGTGCCATTGTGCCCTCGACGATCACATGATAGAGCGTTATCCCTTCGATCAGGTGATCCAGGTTTTTGGGTTCTTGTCGAATATGTTCAGCAACATCCGCGAGTGAGTCAATCAGGATATACTGGAGATGCTTGTTCATATACTGCCGTATATTATCCAGTGTGTCCTCCAACCTTGTTTTATCTATACCGAGCACTTCTTTGAAAAAGCGAGCGAAAAAGACGGTATGACGTGCCTCGTCGGCCAGCTGCGTGGTCAGGAAGATACGCATCTCCTCATCGGGCATCGCTGTAATATATGGTGCCAGCGTGTCTGTGACGCATGCCTCCCCTCTAAAGAAGGCCGATAGCCCATATAGACGGTCCTGCCGTTCCTGTTGTCCCATCTTTTCCCATTGGAAGCGATCGGGGGAGAAATCTATCTCCTCTGCGCGCCACTGCTGGCGCTCCCAGCGATAGAACAGTTCTCTATACGATGGTAAATGGACCAGCCCCTGGTCGATAATATTCAGAACGTTATCAATAGGCGTCTGCTGTAACTGGGTCAATGGCGCATTTTCTAATGGCAGCTCAATGGACATGTTGTCTCCTTAGTTCCTTTTTATCGATCTTTCCCACCGCATTGCGTGGCAATACACTGATAAACTCGATCTCACTTGGTGTTTTATAGTTCGCCAGCCATTCACGGCAATAAGCGAGGAGAGTCTCCGCGTCGACGGGAGCACGAGTAACGACGAAGGCTTTCACTTCTTCACCCATACGCTCCGATGGTATGCCGACCACCGCCACCTCGCTCACTGCTGGATGCCTGCTGAGTACTTCTTCTACATCGCGAGGATAGATATTGAACCCCCCGCGGATGATCAGGTCCTTCTTACGTTCGACAATATACAAGTAACCATCTTCGTCAAAGCGCCCCATGTCGCCTGTATGCAGCCAGCCATTCTTCAACGCCGCCTCTGTCTCGTCGGGCATATTGTAATAGCCAGTCATGACATTGGGGCCACGAGCAATCACCTCACCTATTTCGCCAACAGGTACTGGTTGGTCGTTTTCATCCACTACGAGCACTTCTACGTTTGGTAGAGGCTTCCCTACTGAGCCAGGCCTCCTTTCCATTTCGAGGCTATGGCCGGTAAGGGCGGCGCTGGCCTCGGAGAGACCGTAACCCTCGAGAATGCGGCAGCCAAATTTCTGCTCGAAACCCTCTAAAACCGCTTTTGGCAGCGGCGCGGAACCGCTGACACAGGTTTGTAAGCTGCTGGTGTCATACTTGTCAGTATCTGGGGTGAACAGTAAAGCGACAAACATTGCTGGTACACCGGCGAACGAGACAATGTGATGGCGCTCGATCGCGGAGAGCACCGCGCTTGTATCGAAGCGCGGATGTGCCACAATGGTCTGACCGCGCAAAAAGAAGACATTAGCAGCAAGAATACCGTAGGCGTGGGCCAGGGGGAGGACAGCCAGAGTATGCCCTTCATCCCGCGTCTCACGTTCCGGCCCACGTCCACCTAATGCGTTGGAGATGAGGCTGCGATGGGTCAGGACGACCCCCTTTGGACGACCAGTAGTACCAGATGTATAGAGGATGACAGCGATATCATCTTCTGCCACGGGTACCGCATCCTTGGATGAGAGGAAATGCTCCGCGCCTGCTTCGCCCTGTATCACTATGTCGCTATAGGCATGAATAGCGTAGGAGCGCGAGCCAGCGTCTCCAGTACTCAGAGTCCTGGTGGCTTGTACTTCTGGATTTCCTGTAGAAATAATGTGTTGCACCATAGGGACATCAGCCAGAGCGCTGCTCAATAAAGGGAGGAGAACGGGACTGGTGAACACAACCCTGGCGGTGGAGTTCTCAGCGATATAGCGTACTTCTGGCGCCTTGAGAAGTGGCATAACCGGTATAATGAGGGCACCCGCGCGGGCGATTGCCTGGTACGCAATGAGGACCTCTGGGCAGTTCAACATCATAACGATGATCCGGTCGCCTTTTTTAATCCCTAATGCTTGCAGACCGGTCGCCAATTGTGCGGCTTCCCTGGCAATATCTATGTTAGTATATTCCCGTACATCCTGCTGATCTTCGTAGATCATAGCTTTGTAGGGGCCGAAACGAACGCAATTATAAATGGAGAGATCGGAGAGTACATGTAAATCCTGGTCGTTCATCGTGGGTTTCTCAACCGTCATACCTTTACCTCTTCTTTGAGTGTAAGGGGAATGGATACTACCGCTTCACCAACAGTGACCTTCTCGCCTTTCTGGTTTTGCGCCCAACACTCGATCGTCACGAACTCATATCCTTCGTTCTCACTGGTACGCGCTTTAATCTTGCCATGACAGGTGATGGTATCTTCCAGGCGAACCATATTGGAAAAGCGTACCTTGAACCGTGTTAGATAGACCTCGGGTATGTCGGAGATGCGTTGGTTGATGAATTGTCCGAGAAAAGCCATGCTGAGCATACCTTGAGCGATAACGCTATCCAGTCCTACGCGATGCGCTGCCTCTTCGTCAAGATGTATAGGATTGTAATCCCCAGATGCTTCAGCATAGCGCTGTAGCTGCTCCTGCGTGATTGGCGGTTTCACTAATGGGATGAGCTCTTCACCAATAGTTGCGTTCAAAATACTCATGGGATGTCTCCATGTAGTTCAGCTAAGGGCAGGACGCGTCGTATCGCGCCAGGATCCTTATCTCCAGATGAGCGTAATCCTTACGCCCCTACAATGTTTCGTTCAAGCTATGGAGGATGAGATGTTGTATGATCTTTTCACTGTAGCATTTTTACCCGCTATTATGCAAGGGGTTATAAGACAGGATACATTATGCGCCACAAAGTGGAAGGAGCTTCGATAACAGCCGGTTCCCAGCCAGGTTCACCATATAAAATAGATTCATTCCATTTTGGGTTTTTACTAAAGAAGCGGTAACGTATGTGCCACTTGTTTCCAACTTTCTTTTTCTCATGAAAGGCTGTGTCCAGACCAAGACTAAAACTGAGCAATTGGGCGTAATACGGTTGCAGCATATACTCCATAGTATCCGTATCTAGCTCGTGATCAGTAAAAGCCATTTGCATGTCAAAGTAGTAGGGATAGTGCATCACCTCCGGGTCGCGGTCCTCTTCGTCGGTGCGATGGATCAAAATGAGCATTCCTAACATTTCAAATTGGCAATACGGTTCACCTACGAAAGTGTCCTGTCGAAACGGGGGGAGTGAGAAGATAGTGCGTATCTCTGAGGTGAGTTGATGTAATGACTTATCTGTCCTTATACATATTTGAAACGACATGGAAAAGCTCCTTACGGGAGGTAGAAGGTGAACGTGTTAAGACTTTTCTCATCTTACGCCCAGTAAGAAAAGGTGTCAAGCGAAGAGACTGGTTGGCTGAAATGGCTCAGAATAATATATAAAATACCTTGCACCCACTTGCTATGCCTGATATACTTGCATTACAATATTTGAGAGCATGTTCTAAAACATGCGAAGGATTGACCCTCGCGGTCGTCCAGCATTGCCGCTGGATGCCTAGTCTAAGCAGGTAGGAGTAAAAAGGCCGACATGGTTGCCGCCCGTACATCTCGTACACCCGCGCCGCCACCACGGCAAGCAGGCCCTATCGTGCATGCAAGTCATACGATTAAGGATTGGTTGGCACTCTACTGGCAAAAATTAAACCTCCCGACGCAAGAACTTGGTAAACTGGCTATTACTCAGGATCGCCAGGAATATATGCGTTGGACGGGAAAACGACTCAATAGTATGGTGTTAGGCTGTTACTGCTACCTCCCGGCTCCACACCATTCACAGACAGGAGTGAAAACACGTACTCGCAATACTTTGCATTCACAAACTCTCCTTGTCTTTGAAGACAGTCTGCAACTTCAACTGCCAAGCCATCGTCACCTCATTTTTATTGAGCCGGATATGCAACCACAGTCAATTGAAGTAACGGTGGCCCATGAATTGATACACCTGGCTGATCGGATAAAAGGAACTCCTCGTCGTCATCGCCATCATGGATACGACTCGATCGCAGCCGATGAGGCTGCTGTTACTGGCTATGGCCTGGAAGAGCTACGCCGTCTTCTACGCGAAGAAAGTGCGCGGCGTGAGGCTTTATGCCGCAAACGTCGTCCAATTCGCTACCTTTATATCTGCCCAAATTGCGGTAATCAATATCCACGTACCCGCCGTTATTCACAGGCCGTTTCATGTAGCAAGTGCGATAAGGCCTTCAATCCACGTTACCAGCTTTTGTTGCGTGCATAAAGCCGGAGTAAGTTCACCTTATCGATGCGCTTCTGCCAGTTCGTGTTGGAGTTCTTGTAGCCAGTCAAGCAATGAGCGGGTCTGGTAAATGCGCCCGCGTAGAACAACGTGGTCGAAGAACGCCTCATCACTAGTTTCTAAGGGCAGCGAATGCCGAGCCTCAAGATGATTGAGAAAGTTTCTGCAGGCGATAATTTGCTGGTCAATGAGATGTCCGATTTCCTCTGGGGTAAACTGCTGGACGAAGTAGAGCTTGATGAGAAAGAGGATGCGAATCTCTCGTGGTCGCTCAACAGGTTCTTTTAGCCACTGGAAGAAGATATGCCGTCCCTGCGCAGTGAGGTGAAAGATTTTGCGCGGTGGACGCAGCCCCTGGGTCTCTAGCTGCGCTTCTATATACATCAGCCGTTCAAGTTTTTTCAAGAATGCATACATCTGGCTCATTTCAAGGTGGACGATCTGTCCCAGCGCGCCGTTTTTGAACTGCTGGAACATCTCATAACCATGCATGGGCTGACTTTCCAGTAGCCCCAGTATGGCATATTCTGCTGGCTCACTGATATACATTGTTTTCCCTCGATTTATGAACAAGAACAGTTTCATTATAGTGCACTGGTTTAGCCAGGGCAATATGTTATGTGTTCGACTGTGTGAAAATCTGATTGAGCCTGCGTATTATAATAGACGAATAATTTGTTCGCGAATAAATCCTTTCAATGTAAGAGCCGCTTGAGAGGCCAATTTTCTACTTGATTGATTGCTATGAAGTGGCTCTCCATGCGGTGTGGTGCTCTTCACTGCGTTATAAAGCAAGGCTATACCCTTGTTTTCCTTGGAATCGCGTGCTATACTCCTAAACGGCAGTGAGGTTGTGATGCCGCTCTAGGGGCCCAACACCACTTTTTTGGGACGAAAAGCGACGTGTGTTGATTGTAAGGAGGACTTTGAACCTATGGCCACGAAAAAAACCGATGCGAAATCGACAACTACTGTAGGTAGACAAGAACTGTCAAGGCGCATAGCTAAAGATGCGGACCTCTCTCAAAAGCAAGCTCAAGCTGCCTTAGAAGCCACTTTGGTGGCCATTCGCGAGACTCTTGAGGGCGGTAGTGAGGTGCGTTTGGTCGGCTTTGGCTCATTCAAAGTGCGCGAGAGTGCAGCACGTAGGGGGGTTAATCCACGCGACCAGAAACCAATCGAGGTACCCGCGAAAGAGCGTGTGCGTTTCTTTCCTGGAAAAGAACTCGCAGACGCTGTCGTTAAAAAGAAGAAATAGTATAGCACCCTTCTTCGGGGTGCTCGTTGTACTCACTGCCACCAACTAACAATCTCATAACGGGAGACAACAATGGCTCAGAACGGGATCTTTTGCTCTGGCAAGGACCCCTTCCTGAGCCATTGTTATCTTCTAGCACTATGGAAAGTGCATGAAGCAGCATACCTCTATGATTCTCATCCTTCTTGCGGTACAATGAATAACGATGTAATCACAGTGTAGTGAGATAGAAGACCTCATCACATACCGTGTTGTATGGTCGGGCTGCTCATACATACAAAAATGTTTCATTAAACAGGAGAGGCCTATGGCTATCAGCAACGCCACACTGGCGGGATTGACCCGTACAGAACTATTAGAGATGCATTATAAGATGGCTCTCATCCGCCGCTTTGAGGAGAAGAGTGCCGAAGAATATACACGAGGTAGGATTGGTGGCTTTATGCACCTGTATATAGGCCAGGAGGCTGTTGGAGTGGGCAGCATTACCGCGCTGCGACCGGACGACAAAGTTCTTTGCAGTTATCGGGAACATGGTCATGCGCTGGCGAAAGGGATGGATCCGGGGGCTATAATGGCCGAACTCTTTGGCAAAGTTACAGGATGTAGCAAGGGCAAAGGTGGCTCCATGCATATGTGGAGCAATGAACTGGGTCTTTATGGAGGCAATGCTATCGTGGCCGCGCAGCTGCCCATCGCTGCGGGTGTTGCTTTCGCCGCCAAGTACCAGGGGCAGGATACCGTTATCGCCTGCTATTTCGGCGATGGAGCCGTTGATGAAGGAGCCTTTCACGAATCGCTGAACCTGGCATCCGTCTGGAAGTTGCCAGTCGTGTATGTCTGCGAGAATAATCAGTATTCAATGGGTATGGCTGTTGGGAAAGCCTGGGCGGTCGATAGTTTGCTGCCCCGTGCGGAAGCGTACAATATGCCGGGCGACCAGGTTGAGGGCATGGATGTGATAGCTGTTTATGAGTCGATGAAACAAGCTGTAGAGCGCGCCAGAGATAATGAAGGCCCCACCTTGCTCGAGATCAAAACCTACCGCTTTCGTGGACACTCCATGACCGACCCTGCATATTATCGTACTCGTGAAGAAGAGCAACAGTGGCGTACCACTCGTGACCCCATTGGTATTTTTGAGAAAAAATTGCTGGATAATGGCCTTGCTACTCAGTCTGAGTTTAATGATAACGACGCGAGAGCGACCCAGGTATCCGAAGATGCGGCAGAATTTGCCGAAAATAGCCCCGATCCCTCACTCGATGAGCTCTATACCGATGTGATGGCTGATAACTCCACCGCCCTCACTTCCCGTTACGAGAGGAAATAGTAAACATGCGTACGATTACCTATAGAGATGCGCTTCGTGAAGCGATCCGCGAGGAGATGCTGCGTGATGAACGTGTCTTTATTATGGGCGAAGATATTGCCGGGTATGGTGGCACCTATGCCGTCACCAAGGGACTGTATGAAGAATTTGGCGAGAAACGTGTTCGTGACACTCCCCTGGCGGAAGAGGTTATTACTGGGGTAGCTATTGGTGCCGCGCTGGGCGGCTTGAGACCTATCATGGAACTGATGACGATCAATTTTAGTTTACTCGCCAGTGATTTACTTGTGAACAGCGCCGCCAAGATGCGCTACATGTTTGGCGGGCAACCTGCCGTGCCATTTGTCGTGCGTATGCCTTCTGGAGGCGGCGCGCAGCGTGCCGCGCAACACTCGCAATTATTTGAGACGTGGTATGCCCACGTTCCAGGACTGAAAGTCGTCATGCCCGCGACTCCCTACGATGTCAAGGGGATGCTTAAATCTGCTGTGCGCGACCCTGACCCGGTCCTCTTCATTGAGCACGAGTTGCTGTACAATGTCAAAGGCGAGATGCCGGACGAAGAGGATGATTATACTGTGCCGCTCGACCGTGGAGAAGTGAAACGGCCTGGTCGGGACATAACCATTATCACTTTTTCGCGCATGTTGCATCTCTCGTTACAGGCCGCAGAAGATCTGGCGAAAGAGGGTATCGAAGCTGAAGTAATCGACCTTAGAAGTATTCGGCCTATTGATATTGACCTGCTCGTTGATTCTGTGAAAAAAACCAACCGCGTGGTCATTGCTGAAGAGGGCTGGAAATATTACGGGACGGGCCAGGGCCTGGCCGCGCTAATATACGAAAATGCTTTTGACTATATGGATGCTCCTATACAACACGTGACTGGCGCGGATGTACCCATGCCCTACTCAAAAGTGTTGGAACGTGCTGCACTCCCGAAAAAAAGTGATATTGTCAACGCAGCAAAGGCAATTGTCCCGGCGGCCCTGGTTCGCAAATAAATCGGAGATAGGCTGATGAAAACAGTAGAGATGCCCAAAATGGGCGATAGCATGGAAGAGGGTAAGATTCTTCGCTGGATCAAAAAAGAGGGTGAACCGGTCAAAAAAGGGGAGATGCTCGCGGAAGTCGAGACAGATAAGGTCAATATTGAGATTGAAGCCTTTGCCAGCGGGATACTACGCAAAATCATTGTGCCAGAAGGTACCGCAGCGCCCGTTGGTTCAAAGATTGCACTGATTGGGGCGTCAGATGAGCCGCTGCCCGGAAATCTGGGCGAGAATGGTGCAGGAGTACAAACATCGGCGAACAGTGAGCCGCAGGTGAAGGATGTGCCGTCACAAGTACCTGTCGGGGTCAACACCTTGTCTTCCAGCGGAATCACTACTTCCGGCACCCAGGGCCGTATCTTTATCTCGCCTCTTGCTCGTAGATTGGCCGCTGAAAACCACGTGGACTACGCCACCGTGCAAGGAACAGGGCCAAATGGGCGTATCATCAAAATGGATATCGAAGCTGCTTTGAAGCGCCAGCCGCCAGCAATTACACCTGCTCCTGTACCAGCTGCAGAGCCTGTTATGCCTTTAGGTGCTCAACCTGTGCCAGCTGCCCCAGAACCAGCGCTTGCAGCCGCCATAGACAGCAACGAAGTGGTGGAGATCCCATTGACGGCGATGCGTCGTACCATCGCCCGGCGTCTGAGCCAGAGTATGCAAACCTCGCCGCATTTCTACGTTACCAGCGTTATCGACACGGACAAACTGGCTGCCTTCCGGCAACAGATAAACGAATACGCAGCTAATGACCCGTCACCAGTCAAGGTGAGTTTCAATGATCTGATCGTGAAGGCTGTGGCAAAGGCCTTGTTGCGCATACCCCAGGTGAACGTATCTTTCGCCGAGGACCGTTTATTGCAGAAGAAGCAGGTGCATATTGGCGTTGCCGTCGCCCTTGAACAGGGTCTGATCGTACCTATCGTGCGTAACGCGGATCAGCGCGGCATTCTCGATATTGCCCGTGAGACACAGCGACTTGCAGAGGCAGCGCGCGAGGGGAAGATCCGTCCAGAAGAGTTCAGTGGCGGCACCTTTACCGTCAGCAACCTGGG
>Ga0209234_1000185_pt1 | contig 18504 bp, 14 predicted proteins | sample GraSoi013_1_20cm_2_FD_185816 | JGI IMG/M metagenome (GOLD analysis project Ga0209234, IMG submission 185816) | Grasslands soil microbial communities from the Angelo Coastal Reserve, California, USA - Sample 08_20_2013_1_20cm (SPAdes) (version 2) | ecosystem: Environmental > Terrestrial > Soil >... | reverse complement strand
CCTACGACATGCTGCAATCGGTGGCGCCGTATGGCGTGCTCGTGACTGCGGGGGACAACGACACCTTCCCCCTGTGGTACGCGCAGGAGGTCGAGCACATCCGCCAGGACGTGACGGTGGTGAACCTGTCCCTCGCCAACACCGACTGGTACCTCCGCCAGCTGCAGCGGCGGCCGCTCGCGACCTTCGACTCGAGCGGCGCCCCGGCGATCTATCGGGGGCGGACCTGGCCCAAGCCCGCGGGCCGGCTGCTCGATTACACCGACGAGCAGGTTGCGGGCCTCGAGCCGGTGTACTGGCTCGATCAAAAGCGACTGGTGAACCTGGGCGGGGTGGGCGTGACGCTCGATCCACAGATGCTCGGCCGCCAGTATCTCGAGCGCGCCGACGTGATCGTGCTCGAGGCCGTCAAGGACCAGATGGGCAAGCGGCCCATCTACTTTTCGCGCACCGTCGGCCCGTACGCCGATCTGTTCGGCTTGAGCGACTACCTCGAGGGCCAGGGGTTCGCGCGCAAGCTGCACCGCGAGCCGCTCACGCCGTCGGACAGCATCGCGTCGCTCGGGCCGGGGCTCGGGTTCATCAACCTGCCGCGCAGCACGGCCCTGGCGTTCGGCGTGTATCACCGAGACGCCGCCGGGCGCCACCGACCGCGCGGCTGGGTGGACCGGCCGTCGGAGAGCATCCTCGCCACCTACGGGATCGTGTACCAGGGGCTGGCCCAGGTGCTGCGGCAGCGCAAGCCGGACCTGGCGACGCAGGCGCTGCTGGTCGCCGATTCGGTCTTCAAGAACACGAGCTACGGGTTCAATCCGCCGAGCGAGCGCTAGTCGCGCGTCAAACCCGAAGGCACTGACAAGCGAGTTCCCGTGAACCCCGGGCTCGCGCCCGGCGTCAGTCGAGGCTTCGGTCGCGGGCCGTCCCGTTACTTCGGAGTGAGGGTGCCCAACAGGCCGTGGGCCTCCCCGTCCGGACCGGCCGTGAAGAATAAAGCGGTCGAGTCCGCGCTCGGGCCGAACGTGAGTCCCCACAGGCCGTCGATCACGATCGGGTTGCCGGTGCCATCGCGCAGACCGGTGCGCCGAGGTGCTTCAGGCCCATCGTGGGGACAGGGCGCGGCAGGCTTGCGCGACTGCGGCGCTTACCATGCGCCGCCACCCGGGATCCTGGCTGCGGAACAGGCCGGTCGCCACTTCGAGCAAGGCCGCGGCGCATTGCAGCGCGAATCTCTCGCGCCATTCCGCTGGTACCTGGGCGAAGTATGCATCAATGAACGTGGCGGCGGCCGCCTGCGCCCGCTCCGCTGGCACCGCATCGAGCCCGACGCGACCGGTCAGATAGGCGCAGAGACGGGCGGGGTCACGGATGGGATCGCCCACGGCGACGCGATCGAAATCGATGATGGTGACCCGATCGCCTGCAATAAAGAGGTGATCGGCCTTCAAGTCGCCGTGGATCGGCGTCGGCGGCGCTTCCGTCAGGTCGGCGACGACCGTGGCGGCAACGGCTCGGACGTCGTCGCTCACCTCCGGGCACGCCCATTCGAGCAGCGAGGCGGCCCGCTCGACGTCGTGGATCTGCTCCGCCAGGGGATCGTGCGGACCAATGACTCGGTCGTTCAGATGGAACGCGGCGAGGGCGCGCGCGGCGGCGCGCACCGCCCCCATCGGATCGTCGCGTCCTCGCAGGAGCTCGAGCAGCGCCGTGCCGGGCGCCTCGTCGACGACGAGCGTGTCGAGGTCGTCGAGATAGGCGAGTGCCCGCACGACGCCGTACGCCGATCGGGCGCCGGCATGCCCCGCCCAGAGCGCCTCCATCAACTGGAAGGTGGCGGCGCCACGCCCGGGACGGCACACCTTCACGTAGCAGCGACGCGTCTCGGTGCGTCCCGACTGCATGTCTCGAAGCTCCAGCGTGTAGCGCAGCGCGGCGCCGATTTCGGGGCGATAGCGCAGCAGCTCGAGGCGCCCGGCGCCGGCGCGCCAGTCACCCGCACCCAGCTGCGCCTGCAGCAACGGCGCGAGCTCCCGGCCGTCGGTTGCGAGCACGCGGCCAAGGCCGCGGAGCTGGCGATCATACGGAAAGACTTGCACCAGCATCTCGAGCTCGGGGACGTAGGCGAGCGGCTCGAAGGTGAGCCACTGATCGGGAATCGAGCGCTTCGGATCCGTGGCCCCGAGTTCCCGCCACCGGCGCTCGGCGTCCCCCGGCTGTGCGTACACTACGCCGGTCACGCACTGGTCGAACGCGCCTCCCGTCACTCGGTCGATCACGCGCAGCGAGTACTGGAGCACGCAGCGCGAGGTGGACTGCCGGCACCGAAACCGGACCGGCACGCAGGCCTCGATGTGGTAGGCCTTCCCCGCGACGGGCTGCAGGTGAGCGCGGAACACCTCGAGCATCCGCACCGGATCGCTCGCGATCTCGAGCTGCGGAAAGTCCGGGTCGACGGGAAACGCCGGCTTGCCAGGTTCGGCGGCGAGCGTGTCTTGGTGCACGGAGGCCGACGCCATCATCTAGTGTGCATCGGGGGCGGCAATCACGTCCAGTAGGCGAACCGCCTCAGCCCGCCGCCGCTCGAGCGCCGCGGGCTCCGGGTGGCGAGTAGTGTCGAGCAGTAACGAATGGATCTTGCGCAGCAGCGTGGCCCGCTCGTACCAGCCGACCCGATCCGCGAGCCCTGGGTCGCGGCCCGCGCAACGCGCGTAGGCATCGATCAGGGTCGCGCGCAACGTGGCGAAGTCCCCGAGCCGGCCGGGCTTGCGCAGCGTGCTGCGGCGGAACTGGGTCAGGAGTGTCCCGAGGTCGAGCGCCGGATCGCCGAGCGTCGCGCGGTCGAAGTCGAAGATCACGACCCGGTCACCACGCCACAGCAGTTGCGCGGGACCGAAATCGCCGTGCAGGAACGCCGGAGTCCGCGGGCTGACGGGAGGGTCTCGCTCCAGCCGGGCGAAGGCACGCCGCAGCACGCCCTCTGCCTCGGGAACCCGCTCGCACATCGCGGCGACACGGGTCCGTACCTGCTCGAGGATCGCGGCGGGCGTCGTGACGCCGGGAAGCGCGGCCGGCGGACTGAACGCGTGCAGCGCCGCCAACGCGCGTCCGATGGCCTCCAGCACGACGGCGCCCGAGCGCGCGAGCGCCGGAGTCAACTCCTCGCCTGTCTCGTACGTCATGAGGACGAGGTAGCGCGGAGCGTAGTAGCCGAGGAGCGTGGGCACGACAAACGCGCCCTGCCGCATGCCGTCGCAACGGGCGAGACCCTCGAGCAGGCTGGCGACGCGCCGCGCCTCCACATCCCCGTCGTAGAACTTCCCCACCCAATCGAGGCGCTGCGGGTCGGAGCGGCCCGAGAGGCAGGCGTCGAGCTCGAAGTGCACGACGCGGCGCCGTCCATGCCGCGTGACCAGCGTCGCGGTCCATGCGTCGAGCCGGGCCGCGGGACCACTCACGTCGCCGAGCGTCGCGCGCAAAGTGACCTCGAGCTCCGGAGACTGGAGCGTGACCGGCGCGCTCATCGGGCGCTCACGGCGGCGGGCGCCATGTCCTCGAGCGCCGCGCGGGCGCGCCGGGCCAGTTCGACGGCGAGCCGGGGCCACCCGGCCGGGTCGGTCCGGCGCACCGTGTGGATCTTGCGGGTAAGCGTGAGGGCGCGGTAGAACGCGACGTTGCGGGCCGATACCGCCGGCATCGACCTGCGGTAGGCATCGAGAAACGTGGCCCGCAACCGATCGGCGTGCGCCGCCCGCGCGGGATCGACGAGCCCCGCCCGCTCGAGCTGCGCCAGGAAATGGCCCACGTCGTAGGCCGCATCGGTATAGCCGAAGGCGTCCAGGTCGAGCAGCACGAGACGCTCGCCCGTCCACAAGAACTGTCCCGCCCACAGGTCCCCGTGCACCGGGGCGGGCTCCGCCGGCTCGAGCGAGCCCACGGCGTCGGCGAGGGCCGACACCAGGGGTTCCATCACGGGGGCCGCCTCGGGCCAGCGCCGCCGCAGCCGGTCGCAGCGCGCAGCCACGTGCGCGATGAGCTGTTCCGGGGTGGTCGGCGACTCCGGGGCCAGCGGGAGGCGATGCAGGCTCGCGGTGAGACACGCCGCCCGCCGAAACAGCTCCGGGGCCCGATCATCCTCGATGTCGGTGAGGCAGCGACCGTCCACCCACGGAAAGACCAGCAGGCGCTCGTGCGCGACGTAGCGAATCGGCAGACACACGCTGCCCGGCGCCATTTCACGGCACGCGGCCAGGGCCCGCGCGTGCGCCCACACCCGAGCGCCGAAGTCGTCGGCGTACGCCTTCAGCGCATACGAGAGCCCCTCGCCGAGCCGTGTGCAGACGCGAGCCCGGAGGACGAAGCGATCGGGGTGTACGCTCTCGACGCTACACGCCACGCCCGCGGCGGCGACGTCGGTCGGGAGCTCGGAGCGCAGAACGGTCAGAACTTCGGTCGGCTGTTCCAGGCGCGCGCGTTGTGCGCGCAGCGCGGCGCGCCGCTCGGGGCTCGGCATGAACTCGAGGCGCATCGCGTCAGTCTCCCCCGAGCCAGCGTGCGAGGTAGGCCGTGAGGCGCGCCGCGCCGTCGAACGATGGGATGACCTCGCGCACGCGGCGCGCGTAGGCTGCGCGATCGCACCCGAGCGCCCACTCGATGGCCTCGGCGAGTCGGTCCGGCGCGAGCTCGCGCGGGTGGACGCACGAGACGAGGCCCCGCGCCGCCAGCAGCTCGGCGCGCATCGCCTGCTCGACCTTCTCAGTGGCCCGCGGCACGATGACGATCGGTCGGGCGGCGGCCAGCGCCTCGCAGACGCTGTTGTAGCCGCCCATGCTCACCACCGCGTCGGCGGCCGCGAACAGGCGCAGCGTGTCGGCCTCGGCGACGACGCGGCACGCCGCCGTGGCCCGGCGCTCGAGCGCCGCCCGCTGGTCCGCCGGCATGAAGGGCCCCGTGACAACGATCGCGCGGAGGTCGGGGCGCTTCGCCGCCAACCGCTCGAGGGCCGCGACTGCCGTATCGAGGACCGGGAACCCGTCGCTGCCGCTCCCGACCGTCGCGAGCACCAGGGCCGTCCCCGCGGGCAGACCGAGCTCGCGCCGCACCACCGCGGGATCGACCCGCGGAGGCTCGCGCACGATGTAGCCACAGTAGTGCAGCTTGGGCTGGACGCACGGCGGAATGGCGTAGGCCTCGGCCACGTCGTGCAGCGCGGGCGAGCCGTACACCGCGATGCCGTCGTACAGATGCTCGAGCGCGTCGTACACACCGAGCTCGCGCCACTGCTCGCGAATGCGCTCCGGGTCGTCCATAATGTCGCGCAGCCCGAACACGAACCGCGTGTCGGGACGCGCGGCCTTCAGCGCACGGAGGCCGGCGGCGAACTCGCCCTTGGCGCCGAGCGGCTCGTGGTCCACCAGCACCAAGTCCGGGGCCAGCCCGAGCGCCACGTCCCTGAGGATCGCGCCACGGAGCTCGCGGAAGTTCCGTTTCGCGTCCTCTTCCTCAAGCGCCGTTCGCTGCCAGCCGTCCGGGGTGAGTAGAGAGGGCAGCTTGATGTAGTCGCACCGCTCGGGCAAAGTGAAATGGCCCGCGAGCGCGGACTTGGTGGCGAGGTACACGACGGCCTTCGGGTAGCGGGCCAGCAGATGGCGGGCGATGGTGAGGCTACGGGTGATGTGGCCGAGGCCCTGGCGGTCCTGCGCGTACAGGAGCAGCGTGAGGGTGCCGGGCGACCGAACTGGCGTCATGGTCGACCCTCGCCCGGCATGTGCCGCTCGTCCGTAAACGAACGCCCGAACAACAACCGGATTCGCACCACCGCCTCCCGAAAACCGCGCACAGCCGCGGGTCGGGGGCTGGGGTCGCAAGTCGTGTACCAAGTTGTAATCGTCGCCGCCACGTCACTCGTGACCAGGTACCAGGGTATTCCCTACTCACTCCGTCGCACCTGCCCTACAGGAGGTTGCGGAGTTGCCTCGACGCACACGCGCCACGCGTGGGCTCGGACCCTCCGTTTTTCCGGGATCACTTGCGGCTCACCCGCCGCACTCTCGGCCGATCACGTACGACTCGGGCGTGGTGCGGGTGGGCCGACCTCACCCAGGCCGTAGCGATCATTTTGGCGACACAGTTGCGGCACAAAATTGACCCCTTCTCACGGTACTCGCAGTCGCTAAGTTCAGCAGCAACTAGGAGGGCTAGACCTAACTGGTAAGGCGGCGGTCTTGAAAACCGCTGGGCGCAAGCCCGTACAGGTTCGAGTCCTGTGCCCTCCGCTTTGTCCTCACGCCCCGCCGCGCCACCTCAGCTGCAATGTGGCGTCGCTGCCACATCTTATGGTCACGATCTGTTGTGGTCGCGCTCCAGCGCGTGCCCGCCCAGCGTCTTGGCAGCGCCCCGTAGCGAGGTCGCAGCGTGGCGCACTACCTGCGGTGAGCGCCAGGCACACCTTCAATGGTCACGCGCGTGAAGGTCCAGCGCATCAGCGCCGAGTTCCGATCCAGGTCGTCAGTATCTGGCTTCTGGAGCGCGCTACGGGCGTTCGCCCTGCACGCGATCCAGCGCGTGATCCACTTCAAGGTGCTCCAGGCCATGTACGTCACCGCGGTGGAGCCGACGTTCGCGGACGTGCCGGCCGGGATGACCGCCGGCTTCCTCGACGGCGCAACGTTGCGGCGCATGGCGTCGGAGGCGAAGTACGATCTGACCCCGGAGTTCGTCGACGACGCCTTGAGCAAGGGCGACGAGTGCTACGGCATCTTCGACGGAGGCCAGCCGGCTGCGTACGGGTGGTACGCGCGCTCCCCGACTCTGATGAGCGATCGCCTCTGCGTGCAGGTCGACCCCTCCTACGTCTACATGTACAAGGGCCTCACGCTCGACGCGTATCGCGGCCGCCGGCTCCATGCGATCGGGAAGACACGCGCCCTGGCCGCGTACCAAGCCAGGGGCTACAAGGGAATGGTGTCGTACATCGAGTCCGACAACGTCGACTCGCTCAAGTCGGCCTACCGCATGGGAAGCGTCCTTTTCGGCCGGGTCTTCATCATCCGGATCCTGGGTCGGTACCTGACGCTCAGAACGCCTGGCTGCGCGGCATTCGGCTTTGACGTCGCCCCCCTGCGACGCAACGGTGGCGTTACCCACGGGGCGGCGGCGCGCCCCGAGCGCGTGCCCGTCTCAACGCCATGATCCGGGCTGATCCGAACCAGGAGCGTTCGCACTCGGTGCCGGACGAGGCCGCCTTCTTCCATCAGGTGCGGGCGTTGGTCCATCAGTCGCGGACGATCCTGGCCCCTTATTTGAGCGGAGACCACAGCTTCGATGTGGCTGCACATGAGCTGGCGCCCATCATCCGCGCGTTCCTGCAGCACCCCGCCCCGGTCCGCGAGCCGCAGCCACCCCCCACGACGCCGTTGTGGCGGCGCCTAGCGCTGGGGCCGCTTTCGTTCAAGCGGCGCGCACCGCCGGATGCGACCCCCCGTTCCGACTTGGACTTGTGGGTGGGCGCACTCGTACCCAGCCACGCCCACTGGGACGAGACCAAGGTGCGCGCCGTCTTCACGGAGGCGCTGCGCATCGTCCAGGACGCTAACGCAAGCGCCGACTGAGGGTCGCCCGCGGCATCTCCGGGTGGACGACTACGACATTACGGCAGAGTTGGACGTCCGGTAGCCAGCACTCGCCGGACCTGCTCGAACACGCCGTGCCACATCACGCGCGTCAATTTCCCCGTGTTGGTGTTCTGCCGGCTCGGGTGGTACGACGCGACGACGGTGACGCCGTCGGGCAGACTCGTCGCCGCGCCGTGGCCGAAGCGCGGCCGATCGCGCGGCGCCAGCGTCCCCCACCACCCGGCGGCCTTGAGCCAGCTGTCGTGTGCCACCCGGCCGAGCGTGAGCACCACGCGCACCTGTGAGAGCAACCGCACGTCGGCGGCCAGATACGGCCGGCAACGTTCCAGCTCAACGGAGCTGGGTTTGTTTCCGGGCGGCGCGCAGCGCGCCGCCGCCGTGATGTAGCAATCGTCCAGCGTCAGGCCGTCGTCGCGGGAAACCGATTGCGCCCGGCTGGCGAAGCCGTAGCGATGCAGCGCGGCATAGAGCCAGTCGCCGCTCGAGTCTCCCGTGAACATGCGGCCCGTGCGGTTCGCGCCGTGCGCCGCCGGCGCCAGACCCACCACGAGCAAGCGCGCCGCCGGGTCGCCGAACCCGGGGACCGGCTTTCCCCAGTATGTCCAGTCGCGAAACTCGCGTTTTTTCTCACGGGCTACGAGGCGGCAATGGCGGCGCAGCCGCGGGCAGCGCCCGCAGGCCACGATCGCCCGGTTGACGGCGGCGAGACTAGTGAATCCTGAGGGGGAGGCCGTTGCGAACGCTCCCGCGCACGGTCAGCGCCTCGACGACCAGCGCGGCACCGAGCAGCCACGGGCGCACCCGCGGGGGGGCGGCGGCCGCGGCGGCCAGCATGCTCACCGCCGCCAGCGCCGTGTACGTGTTGACCTGGCCGACGCTCGGGCGCGGGCCGAGCAACGGATTCGCTTCCCGAAAACCGGGCCACCCCTGCCGTGCGAGCTCGCGCGTCTGGGCCGCATCGATCAGCAGGACGACGGTGAACGCACTCGCGAGCGCGGTGTGCGACGGCGTCCAGGAGCGGCGCGCCGACAGTTCAGCCACGTGGAGCGTGCTCCACGACGCACGCGCCGCCAGCGGCCCCACGGCGCTCGGCGCGCGCGGCTGCGACGGCATCGTCAGGAGCGCCGCGCCCACCGACCGATGCTGGTGGCGGGCCCCCGAAACCAGTCCGAGCGCCGCAAGCTCCCTAGCGGCGCGCTGGCCCTCGGCATCGCGCGGCAGCGCCGCGAGCGCACTCGCCGCCAGTAGCACAATTGCAACGTGTCTCATAAGTGGTGTTGCGTGTTCGCAAGGGTGGTGCCACGCCTGTGGCCGGTCGCCTTGGCCACGAGCGGCTCGCACTCCGCCACGATTAAGGCGCATCGCGGGGCTGGAGATGTGGCTCCAGTGCGACACTTTGGCCAATGGCGGGCCGGCAGGTCTTGCCGCGGTTGCGAAGAGCCGAGGCGTGCTGCCGTCCCTTTGTTACGCCGCCGCAGGCGACCGGAGTCCGTACCGATCGAGGATCCCGGCCGCGATCCGTTCGGCGTTGGCGAGAATCGTGAGACTCGTGTTCACCGCGAGCGAGGACGGAATGCACGCCCCGTCGCTCACGTACAGACCGGGGCAGCCGAACACTGCACCGTTCCCGTCGACGACTCCGCCGGACTTGGCGTCCGCCATGCGGCACGACCCCACCTGGTGGGCTGTGGAGAAATGCACGCCCGCTTCCGGAGCGAGGCTCTTGTCGAGGAATTCCGTCCGCACGAGGCGGCAGCCGTTGCGGACGAGGATCGACTCGAGCAGCCGTGTTGTATCTGCGTGGTAGCGCTCGAGCCCCGAGGAGAGCGGTAGCGACACACGCGCTTCCCCTGTTTCCGACACGTCGAGCGCGGCCCCGGGCGGCGTCAACCCGAACGCCGCAAGCACGATCATGCGCCGGCGCATCTGCCGCATGAGCTCGAGGTTGGGGTCGCCCCACCAGGCCGGCTCCCGCCCGTCGCCCTCGAGGCGCATGCGCGCCGCCGAGACGAGCATCAGGGGAAGCGCCTTCACCCCGTGTACCGTGATCCCGTGCGACTCGAGGAACTCGTAGCTGATCATCCCCGGATGGGTGCGGCCCGTGAACATGTCGGCGTCGGGGAAGGAGTCGGGGAGCAGTCCCGCCACCTTCACGCTGCCGTTGTAGGCGATGTTCCGTCCGACGTGCTCGCTCAGGAACGGCAGCTGGGCCCGGGAGCGGAGCAGCAGGCTGGCGCTGCCGACCGTCCCTGCGCCGAGCACGACGACCCGGGCGACGAAGCGCACATAGTCGCGCTCCGCGGTGCGGCGGCGGCACAGCACCTGGTAGCGGTAGGGAGCACTCGCGAGCAGCCGGGCGCGGCCTCGCTGCGTACCCGGCAGGGACCCGATCGACAACGCCTCGAGGTCCGTCTCGATCTCGGCGCCGGCGGCGACCGCCTGCGGCAGGTAGTTGAGGAACAGCGATTGCTTCGCGCCGTAAATGCACCCCGTTACGCAGAACCCGCTCCCCTGGCAGCCGCGCACCGCGTACCGCGCGCGGTCGACCGAGTAGCCAAGATTCTTCATGAGCCGGGCGAAGACGAGCCCGGTCTTCGGCACCTCGGCGAGCGGGATCTGCGATACGTGCAGCATGCGCTCCGCGACATCGTAGTAAGGGTCGAGCACCCGCCGGTCGACCCCTCGGGGCCAGAGCCGCCGGCCCTGCGCGTCCACCTGGTCGAACACGAGCGACGGCGCCCGCAGCGACACCATCTCGTAGAAGCCCGACCCGCCGCCCAGCGCCTCGGCGTACGTGAGGCTCAGGTGATCGCCCGGCGCCCCCTTGATGTACTTGAGGAGGTATTGCGGATCGGACGTCTGCCGGAAGTCGGCGGTTTGCACCTTGGGGCCCTTTTCGACCATCACGACCTTCGCGCCGGCCTCAGCGAGCCGCAGCGCCGGCGCCGCGGCGCCGAATCCCGTGCCGATGATCAGAACGTCGGTGTGAACGGTTTGCATGGTCGCCTCAGGCGTAGTTTCCATCCGCCGTGCCCGCGTGCGACAGGAAGCGCTCGGGGTCGGGATGGGTGATGTCGCTCAGGGGGTGCCAGTGGTTGCCGCCCTCGAAGCCGATGGCGGGGCAGCCCGTCGTCGGATCGTAAATGCCGGCGTAGAAGGCGATCTGGGCGAGCACGACGGCGCCGTTGTACAGCTTGCGTGTCGTCGCATCCGCGGCGAGGCCCTCGGCGATCACCGCCGTCCGTTCTCGGACCTCGAGCCGCTCGAACGCCCGCCCGTCGAACCGCCGGGCCGCGCGCCGGGACAGGTCGGCGGCGAAGAAGCCCGCGTATTGCGCGAACGGGTAGGCCGGGTCGGTGTGGGCACGCACGAGATCGGGATCGTCGGCCGGCGCGCCGGGAATCACCGCCGTCACGAAGGCTCGGAGCACGCGGTCGACCAGCCCGTCATCGTCGTCGAAACCCTGGGGGTACGCGCTCACCAGCACGCGCATGGGCGTGCAGGCCGCGGCGAGGCCGGCGGCGATCAGGCCCAGCTGGCGCAGGGCGTGGCGGCGAGGGATGGTGTGCATGCGCGTCTCCGTTCGAGGCGCGCATACGATAGAGGGGACCCCTCAAGCCCCCCTGAAGTCGAGTCCGGCGATCGTCAAGCGACTGGTAAGTCGCGAATGCGCTGGCGCTGCCCTGCGGTGACCATGTCACGGTCGATCACGTCGCGCACGATGCGGGCGACGAACGAATAGCCGCGCGGCTCAGCGCTGAGGAGCCGCGCCCACTCGAGCTCGTCGAGCGCGGCGTCCAGAGCCTCCTTGCCCACGCCGGAGGTCCGCGCGAGGACGGATGCCGGTACGCGACCCCCGAGCACGGCCGCGGCAGTGAGCACCTGTCGCGCGGGGCCCGAGAGCTTGCCGAACAGGACACGGATCGCCGCGATGACGGCGTCGGGCAGCTCGCCCGGCAGCGTCTGATCGAACGTATTGAGCGGCTCCGGCCACGCGCCGCCAACCTTCTGCAGGTCGAGTCCCCCCGCCACCGCCTCGAGCAGAGCGACCACGAGCAACGGAATCCCGGCGGAGTCCGTGGCGACGCGGCGCGTCAGGCGGTCCAGCTGGATGTCGTCAAACGAGGGGAGCGCCCAGTGCGCCAGCGCCCGCACGGCGTCGCCCGGGAACGGCCCGACGCGGACGGCGGCGCCCCTGAGCTCGCGGCCGATCCGGGCCCGGAGCTCGTCCAGCTCCGCGCGCGGCGGGCGCGGCGTCGCGGTGCACAGGACGAGCAGGGGCGACCGCGCCAGGTCCCGTGCCGCCGCGCCGAGTGCCTGCAGCGACTCCCGATCGAGCCATTGGGCGTCGTCGACGAAAATCACCACGGGCTGCTCGTCCGCGACCGCCTGGAGCACCAGCGAGAGCATTCGACTCGGCGCCTCGCCCGGCGAGCCGCTCCTGAGTTCCGCGAGCGCGGGCGGCGGCGCCGCCGCAACGCCGGGAGCCTCGACCAAACCGCCGCGCGCCAACCCGAGCACGCCGCTCCACGCCTCGCGCTGGTCCCCGTCCACCGCGCGTACGGCGGCGACCACCGCTCCGTCGAGGCGCGCGCGCGCCACGAGCTCCTCCGCCAGGCGGGTCTTTCCCGCTCCGGCGTCCCCATCGATCACCGCCAGGCCGGGACGCCGGTCCCGCCGGCACGCGGTCCACGCCTCTACCAGCTGGCCGAGCTCATGGGCACGCCCTACGAGCGGGGTCCGCTTCGACTCTCCCGCCGCGCCCGCGGCGGCCTTGGGCAGCCGCCACGTTCGCTCGAGCCGCACCTGCGCCGCGAGCGCCCGGGTCTCGGGTGCCGGCTCTGTGCCCAGCTCCCGCTCGAGCCGGGCGGCAAACGCTTCGAACCGCTTCAACGCCCCGGACCGATCGCCGGCGAGCGTGAGGCCGCGCATGAGCGCCCGCAGCGCCGCTTCCGACTCCCGGTCGAGCTCGAGGGCCCGCTCTCCCAGCTCGAGCGCCCCCGCGACGCCGCCGGCTGCGAGCAGCTCGTCCGCCCGGCACAGCAGAACCTCCACCGAGCGCCGGCGCCAGTGCTCCCGCTCGGCCGTCATCCAGTCGTCGAACTGGGACGCATCCTTGATGCTGAACCCCTCGAGAAACTCGCCCTTGATCAACGCGACCGCCGCCGCAAGATCCCCGTTGGCGACGAATGCCTCGAGCTGCTCCGTGTCGAGCTGGACCCCGCCGGGCATGAGCGTTATCCGCGTGCCGTCCGACGCGACGCTGTCCTCCCCGGCGTACCCGCGCAGCAGGCTCAGAGCCGTATTCAGCGAGTGGCGCGCGGTCGACTCCGGCTTGTCGCCCCACAGCAACCCGATCAGGTGCTCGCGAGTCCGCGTCCCGCGGGGCGAGCGCGCGAGGTAGACCAGCAGCGCGAGGTTCTTGCGCCATTGCAGGTCGGCCGGGGCGCTGCCGTCCTCCAGGCTCGCCTGCACCGGGCCCAACGTGCGGCACACGATCATGCGCTGCCGCGGCAGTCGAGCGCGCGCAGGCGGCGGGCGGCGCTGTCCGCGCGGGCCCGATAGCGGGGCTCGCCGGTTGCCCAGGTGCGCGCGACTCCCCGATAGGCGCGGCACAGGTCCGTCCGTCCTCCCGCGCGCTCCAAGAGGCGCGCCAGCCGCCACTGCGCGAGCGGCGCAAAGGCCCAGTCCACTTCTGCCGGCTGAGGATCGCCCTTGGGGTAGCCGATCAGGTCCGAGTTCTCGGCCCACATGAGCTCCGTCTGCGCGCGCGCCGGCTGCCCGGTGCGTTCGTACCAGCGCGCCCGCAGCAGGTGCAGCATTGCCCGGAAGAAGGGATCGTCCGTGTCCCGGGCGGGCAGCACGGTAAGGACATCGGTCGCCTCGAGTGCGCGCGCCGCGGAGCCCCGGCGCGCCAGGGCCGCGGCCCCGAGCAGCACGGCCGATGGCGCCGCCTTCGGATCCAGGATCGGCGACGCGCCTGGGAAGGGACGGTCCGCGTCCCCACCAGCCGCTTCGACCAGCTGGAGCATCCAGCCGGCGCGCCACTGCGCGGTGTCGCGGGCCAACTCGGCCCGCACCGGAGGCCATTCGCTGACGAAGCGCGCCGAGTCCCCATCCAAGAGGACCGACGCCGCCGCGAGCTCCGCCGCGAACAGCTTCAGGTCCAGCGCACGAGCCAGGACGAGCGCCGTGTCGGGGCGCCCGAGGCCGACCAGGGCCAGCACGCGGGCGATGCCGGCGGAGCGGACGAAGCGGGGCTCGCGTGCCAGCCGCTCCGCGAACGCGAGCTCGCCCTCCGGGGTCCCCAACCCCGCCAAGTAGCGCGCCCCGGCGTCGAGGTCGGTGATACGGGCGCCCCGCGCGCGCGCCACGAGCTCGTCGGTGCGGCGCAGCGCTTGGTCGCGCGGCAAGAACCGCCAGGCGTGTGCCAGCTCCAGCATGGCGAGCGTGGCGAACGACGGATCCCCCGGATCGGCCAACCGTTCCGCGCGCGCCAGCGCGACCGCCGCTTCTGCCGAGTCGCCCTCGGCGATGTGCACCCACGCGAGGTGCTGCAACCCCGGCGCGAACTCGGGCTGGAGCGTGAGGACGTCTTCGAAGGCCGCGGTGGCCTCGCGCCGTGAACGCCCGACCAGCGGCCCCCGGTGCAGCAGCTCGTCGCCTCGACGAAACTGGCCGAACAGGAAATCCTTCCAGCGGCGCGTGAGCGCCGCGAGCGAGTCCAGGCGTGCTCCGGCTGGAAGCTGCGCGGCGCGGATCAAGGTTTGGTAATACTCCGGGAACTCCGCGACGTGGGCGCCATAGCGCGCAGCGTCCGACGCATCGTCCTCGAGGTCGAACCAGCGACCGACCTCGGCGTGGCGCCAGTAGCAGATCCAGCACGTCCGGTCCAGGGCAGCCGCGGCGGCGTACGCCGCCCTTGCGTCACCCCAATGCCCCTTGGCGAACGCGCGCTCGGCACGCAGCAGAGCGAGCCGCCCCCCGGGGGTCTTCGGCAGCACCAGCAGCGAAAGCGACGGGTCGAGCAGTCGCTCGCTTCCGAACAGCACCGTCGAGACGAGGTCGGCGAGACTGTCGGCCAGCACGGGCCACCCGTCCGGTGCGCCCCGGACCGCGATGCCGTCGATGCCCTCGACCGAGCCCGCCAACCGAACCAGCGCCCGGCCGGCGTGGTTCTCCATCTCTGGCCGTATCCGCAAGCCGCGAGACCAACGCGCCCAGAGACGCTCCAGTCCCGAGACGCAGTGCGCCGAAAGCCCGGGATAGGCGTTGAGCCGTTGCGCCAAGCCGCACGCAACGGAGTCCCCCAGCCAAGCCGGGAGGCCCGGCGGTGTGCCCGAGACCTGGAGGGACAGGTGGAACGTGGTGGAGCCCCCACGCGGTCCCAACGCAATTCCGAGCAGCGTGCACGCCAGAGCCACGCCGATCACATTGCGGCGGAACGGCCACACCCGGGTCCGCCACAGGCGATGCCGGAACGTGGCGGCGTCCGGCCACCGATCCTGCGGATCGAGCTGCAAGGCGCGGCTCAGGACGCGGGCGACGCCGCGCGGCAGCCCCGACCAATTGGCGTCCCTGGGCGGGCGCTTTTCCCAACGGCGGCCCGTGAATGCTTCGTAGATCACCATCCCCGCGGCGTACAGGTCCGTCCGTTCGTTCGCGTCCACCCCGCCGAACAACTCCGGGGCCATGTACGGCGCCGTGCCGAGCGCGAAGTGCGGGTCGGTGAGCGGGTCGGTCGCCACCTGCTTGGCGATGCCGAAGTCGGTCAGCACGGCACGGCGATCGAGCCAGAACAGATTGGACGGCTTGATGTCGCGGTGGATCACGCCCCAACGGTGCACGACTTCGAGCGCCTCGAGCAGATCGCGGCCGAGCTTACGGGCCTCGTGGTGGGTCAAGCGACCCCGCGTCGCAAGACGCCGCTGCAAGGTGTCGCCTTCGAGGAAATCCATCACGCAGAAATGCAGGCCGTGGCGCTCGTCGACCTTGTAGACCGCGACGATGGTGGGGTGACGCACCCTCGCCAGCGTCTGCGCCTCGCGCCCGAACCGCGTGACGGCGTCGGCCGTGGCAAGCTCGGGCCGGAGGACCTTGATCGCCACCAGGCGATCGAGTGCGATCTCGCGCGCGAGGTAGACGGTGCCCATTCCGCCGCTTGCGAGCTCGCGCAGCAGCTCGTAGTCGGGCGCCACCGCCGCACGCAGACGCTCGAAGAAGGGTGACACCACTCGCCTCGAGGTCAGAACATTCGGGCCCCGGGCGCGAAAGTCAAACCGCCCGCCCGACGCGACTTGACCCACACTTTACAGCGGGCTACTACCCTTTGGGCCAACCTCGACGGAGACGGCAGCCATGCGTACAGCCATCATGGACCTTAGCAGTGTCCTCGTGTGCACCGCGGTCGGCCTGTCCGCGGCGGCGTGCGCGGACTCGAACCCGATCGCTCCGGTTGTCGCGGCCCGCGTGGTGGGCGAGAGCGAGAGCGACGCCTTCGCGCGCGGCGCGCCGGGCATCACGGCGCTGACGTGGAACGTCTACCTGGGGGCGGACATCGGTCGCGTGCTTCAGGCGCGGACGGCTGAGGAGGCGGTCGTCCTGGCAACCGAGGAGTGGGGGCACGTCCAGGCCACGGACTTCCCCGCGCGCGCGGGGGCGCTGGCACGCGCCATCGCGGCGCGACGGCCGCACGTCGTGGGGCTCGAGGAGCTGGCGCTGTTCCGCACGACGGACAATCCCTTCGAACCGGCGACGCGGGTCGCCTACGATTTCCTGCACCTGGTGACCGATTCGTTGCACGCCCGCGGCCTCGACTACGCCGCCGCGGCGGTGGACCGCACGACGGACCTCCAGGTGCCGGTGATCGCCGGCGTGGACGCGTCCGGGCAGCCCATCCTCGCGGGTGTACGCTGGACCGACGGGGACGCCGTGCTGGTGCGGGCCGACGTTCCCTACACCAATCCGAGGTTCGGCGTGTACGACGCGTCGCAGCCCGTGACGATCGGCGGCGTGACGTCCCGTGTGTACCAGGGCTGGAGCTCGGTCGAAACGACGGTCGGCGGGCGCTCCTACCGGTTCGTCGCCACGCATCTCGTGGGCCAAGAGGCCCAGGACGTGCAGCTGGCGCAAACCGGGGAGCTGATCGCGCTGCTCTCGGCCGAGACGCTCCCGACGATCGTGGTGGGCGACTTCAACTCCGACGCGTACGGCATCGATCCGACGCGGGTGACGCCGACCTACGCGACGATGCTGGCAGCGGGCTACCGCGACACCTGGGTCGAGCGGGAGCGCGCACCTCTCGGCCTCACCTGCTGCCAGCAGGCCGATCTGCTGAACGCGCGGTCGACGTTCAACCAGCGGATCGATTTCGTCTTCACGCGGAACCTGCCGCCGAGCACGACGCCCGTGCGGCGTGGCGTAGTGGGCGACCGGCGGGGGGACCGCACGGCGTCGGGACTCTGGCCTTCGGACCACGCGGGCGTCACGATGACGCTCCTGACGCCGGCGGAGGCGCGCCGGCCCATCCGGCAAGACGCGGACGACGACTTCTAACGGCTGCTATTCGTAGTGTAGTGCCTGCACCGGATCCACGAGCGAGGCGCGTCGGGCCGGAACGTAACCCGCGCCGAGCGCCACCAGCATGAGCAGCGCGGCGGCGAGTATGAACACTACGGGATCGTGCCCCTCGATCCCGTAGAGCAGCGACCGGGCGGCACGCCCCAAACCGATCGCCCAGAGTCTGGCGGAGATGGTGCGTCGGGATCCGCCGCCGCCCGACTGGCGCGAGGATCTCCGCAAGGGGTTGGGCGTGATCGGTGGCAGGGCGGAATCGCTCAGCCGTCTGATGGCTGCGTATGCGCGGCTGGCGCGCCTGCCGCACCCTCGCTTCGAGCCGGTGTCGGTGGCCGAGTGGGTGCGGCGCGTGGCCTCCCTCGAGACGCGCCGGCCAGTGATCATCTGCGCCGGACCGGACGTCACGATGCAGGCGGACGGCGGGCAGCTCGACCAGCTACTGATCAACCTGGTGCACAACGCGGTGGATGCCACGCTCGAGATGTCGGGCGATGGTCACGTCGAGCTGGGGTGGAGCGCGCACAACGCCCGGCTGGAGGTATGGGTTCGAGACGACGGCCCCGGCCTGGCGGACACGATCAACCTGTTCGTGCCATTCTACACCACGAAGACTGAGGGCTCAGGGATCGGGCTCGCGCTCTCGCGACAGATCGCGGAGGCGCACGGCGGGCGGCTCACGCTTGCCAACCGCACTGATCGGCGGGGATGCGAGGCGCGGCTGTCCTTGCCCATGCCGACCAGCCTATGGACGCCCGGTTGACGCCCGCGCCCCATCGTCGCTCCCCGTGGATTCGCAGCAGCGTTACGTTTCGGCCATGGCGCCAGTGGCCATGCAAACGGCGCAGGACCTGCTTCGTTTTCGGAAGCCCGGCAAGACCGCGGAGCTCGTGCGCGGGGTGCTGGTCGTGCGCGAGCCGCCCGCGACGTGCCACGGCGCGTGCGCCGCACGCCTCACCTTGCGGGTGGGCGCCTTCGTCGAGCGGCACGACCTGGGTCAAGTCTTCGCACAGGGCACGGGCTTCACGATCGAGCGTGACCCCGACACCGTGAGGGCGCCGGATGTCGCCTTCGTGGCGCGCGCGCGGCTGGCCCACATCCCGGACGAAGGCTATGCCGAGCTCGCGCCCGACTGGGTAGCCGAGATCCTCTCGCCCACCGACCGGCCCGGCGAGGTGCTGGAGAAGGTGGGCCAGTGGCTGAGCGCGGGCGTGCGGCTCGTGTGGGTCCTCGACCAGGCCCGAGGGGACGCGCGCATATACCGGGCCGACGGAACAGTCTCGACCGTGGAGCCGGACGGCGA
>Ga0209234_1000183_pt1 | contig 18520 bp, 9 predicted proteins | sample GraSoi013_1_20cm_2_FD_185816 | JGI IMG/M metagenome (GOLD analysis project Ga0209234, IMG submission 185816) | Grasslands soil microbial communities from the Angelo Coastal Reserve, California, USA - Sample 08_20_2013_1_20cm (SPAdes) (version 2) | ecosystem: Environmental > Terrestrial > Soil >... | reverse complement strand
CCCTGTTGTGGCACTTGTGGTGGATAAGGTGGAGAAGCGGTGGGTCGAAACAGCGGTGCCTCTGATGAGTATACAGGGGGGGCGCCCGTTACATGTTCGCGGTGCGTGAACTGTGAGTTGACGAGCTGGTCCTGTTCTTGCCGGGGTTGTGGTATATCCTTTTGTTCGCTACCAGGCTTTGAAGTGGCGGAAGGAACTGATATAGCGCGTCGTGGTTGGGTATCTTCGTCATCTACTTCACCCGCCTCCCACTCTCCCCATCTCTCTGAAGACATTCGTCGGCGGCTGCCCGCGTTGGGATCTACTGGCAATGGATCCCTGTTCTCATAACTCACTGTATTGTACCTTTTCTCAGTAAAGCAGCATCGCTTCGCCCTGACGCCGGGATGAAAAACATGCTTCTCAATTCTTACGTATGAAGATCAAAGGAAGTTTTATAGAGTTTATCAACCTGCACTTCTCCAAAGGATACCGCAAATTATGACATTTGGGAAGAGACGAAGACGCGTGACGGGACATAACCCGTCACGCGTCTTCGTCTTCAACAAATCAATAGAAGAGGTGTCTAGTGTTCCACAAGCGTTGCCTCGATCGCCCCCTTACCGAGTACCGCTTCCAGCTTATCATGCACCTCTTGCGAATAATGCATGGTGTTATTGCTCGGCGTCAAAAGCACCTGCCATTCACCGTTACAGACCCAGATATCATACAGATCGCGACCGGGTTTGTCGCGTATACAGTTGTGCACATCATAGACGCGCACAATATCGTCTGAAATGGCCTTCTCATCTGACCCGGTCAATTGTACAGTAATCCAGACATGATATTTCTTGCGGTTCATCTCTTCCTCGACCGCTTTGACCTGTTGAGCACTGTTACACAGAATGCCCGGTTCGTCGCGGCGCACCTGCACTTCGCCTCGCACAATCAATACTGTATCCTCGACCCACAACTCCGTTGTCTCTTCGTAGAGCCTTGGAAAGATCGTCACACTGATAGAGCCAAAGGCATCCTCTAACTGCACGACACACATAGTGTCACCTTTCTTGGTGGTGATGCGCCTGGCTTCCTTAATCGTTCCTCCCAGCACCACCTTTTGCTTGTCAAGCTCTTCGGTAATCTCAGCTATCGTGTGTGTCACCTGCTCTTTGAAAAGATCGTTCAGGTAGGTCAGGGGGTGTTTTGAGATGTAGACGCCGATGAGTTCTTTTTCCCAGGCGAGCAACTGTTTGCGCGAAATCTCGTCGACATCTGATTTTAGCGCGAACTCGAAGGCGCTTTCCGTCTCTTCCATATCGCCAAAAAGGCTCATCAAGCCCTGCTCCTGTGAAACGCGCTGGTTCTTGCCCCACTTCATGGCGGTATCGACGGACGCCAACAAATGGTGACGTTTGCCAAGCGAATCCATCGCGCCTACTTTGATCAGCGTCTCGATGGCTCCTTTGCCCACGAATTTGGGGTCGACGCGCGTACAAAAGTCTGCCAGCGACTTGAATGAACCACCTTCAGTGCGTGCGCGCACGATCTCACTGATCGGTCCCTCGCCAATACCCTTGATCGCCAGGAGGCCAAAACGCACGCCCCCTTCTTCAACTGTGAAGCCCTTGTCGCTCTTGCTCACATCGGGTCCATGCACTTCGACACCCATACGTTTGCATTCTGCGATGGCGTTGGCGATCTTCTTAGCATCCGCGGCTTCGGTAGTCATCGTCGCCGCCATGAACTCTGCCGTATAGTTGCCCTTAAGATAGGCCGTGTAGAACGCGACGACGGCGTAGCTCGCGGCATGCGCTTTGTTAAAACCGTAGCCGCCAAACGGCAAAATCAAAGTAAAGAGCTGTTCAGCAATATCTCGCTTCACGCCGTTTTTCACACAGCCCTCGATAAAATCGCCCTTGTATCCTTCTACCTCATCCATCTTCTTTTTACTAAGGGCTTTACGGAACTTATTGACTTTACCCCATGAGAAACCGGCAAGGTTGACGCCGATGAATAACACCTGGTCCTGGTACACAATTACGCCGTAGGATTCCGCCAGCCATTCTTCCAGGCGTGGATCGAGGTACCTGATTCTCTTACGCCCATGCTTGGCATCGATGAAATCAGGGATACTATCCATCGGACCTGGGCGGTAGAGCGCAATCATTGCCATAATATCCTCGATACACGTTGGCTTGAGTTGTTTGATGTACTCGGTCATCTTCGCGCCCTCGAGCTGGAAGATACCCGTTGTCTCACCACTTGCCAGCAGGTCGAACGCCTTTTGTCGTTTGGCGTTCTGCTCATCATCGCCAGGGACCTCGTCAAGCGGGACCTTTTCCAGCACCACCTCCTCATCACGTGTGACCTTGATGTACTTGAGTGTATTATCCAGGATGGTCAGGTTAGAGAGGCCCAGGAAATCGAACTTGATCAGGCCCAGTTCTTCCAGGTGCACCTGTTCGTATTGCGTAATGCGTCCCTTGCTGGAGTCCTTGGGATCACGCAATTGCAGCGGCACAAAGTGATCCAGCGCCTCATTTGCAATAATTACGCCTGCCGCGTGCACGCCTGTCGTGCGCACCGCGCCTTCCAGCTTCAATGCCTGATCAATGATCTCCTGCGCAACTTTACTTTCTTTATACAGGTCATTCAGCTCTTTAACGTTGTCCAGCGATTTCTGGAGCGTGACGTTCGGCCCGGCAGGAATGAGCCGCGTTATGCGATCTCCTATCTCCTGCTCTCCCATCACACGTGCCACGTCCTTGACCGACGCCTTTGCCGCCATCGTATTAAACGTGACCATCTGTGCCACACAGTCCTCGCCATATTTGTGTGCCACATACTCAATCACTTCTTCACGGCGATCATCCGGGAAGTCCATGTCGATATCAGGCATATCCGCGCGCTCGGTGTTGAAGAAGCGTTCAAAGGGCAGCTGATATCTGAGGGGGTCAATATTCGTGATGCCCAGAGAGTAGGCCAGCACGCTTCCCGCGGCAGAACCTCTCGCGGAGCAGCGTATACCCCGCGAGCGCGCATAGTTCACGAAGTCCCATTCGATGAGGAAATAAGGCGCGAATCCCTTCTCAACGATCATGTTGAACTCGTAGTCAAGCTGTTTCTGGACGCTTTCGGTCATCTCGCCAAAGCGTTCTCTGGCACCTTGTAGACACAGTGCATACAAGTATTCGCCCTGACTATGATAATCCGGGGGAATGACATAGGTCGGTAATGTGGCTTTATACGCCAGCGGGTCAACACTGCACTGTTCCGCGATGCGCACGCTGTTCATGAGCGCATCAGGGAGTTCGGGAAAGAGACGCGCCATCTCCTCCGGACCCTTGAGGTAGTATTCGTGGCTATCGAATTTCATGCGTTTGGGGCTATCCAGTTGCTTGCCCGTCTGAACGCAAAGAAGCACGTCATGGGAGCCGGCATCATTGGCATCGACATAGTGCAGGTCGTTCGTTGCCACCATCGGGATGTGCATCTCTTTGTGCATCTGGTAGAGCATTTGATTGAGTTTGCCCTGTGGCGAAGGCTGACCATCATCGAATGTGCCGTGGTGCTCTTGAATTTCGAGATAGAAGTTCTCCGCTCCAAAGACGTCCTGGTACCAGCGCGCCGTCTTGTAGGCCTCTGCTGTCTGCTCCTTGAGCAGCATCTTCGGAATCTCGCCCGAGAGACAAGAAGAGGTCACGATCAAGCCTTCCGCGTACTTTTCCAGGGCGCTTTTATCGATACGCGGCCGCAGGTGCCACCCTTCTGAGTTCGCAATGGTCGTCAGCTTCAACAGGTTGTAATAGCCAGTATTGTTTTTGGCCAGCAGCAGCAGGTGATGGTAGTCATCGCTGTAGCGCTTGGAATGGTCATGCATATCCTCGGTTAAATACGCTTCAATGCCGAGAATAGGATTGATCCCTCCCGCTTTACATGCCTTGTAAAACTCGATCGCACCATACATAGCGCCGTGGTCGGTAATGGCCAGGTACTGCATCCCCAGCGCCCTCGCCTGCTGGACGAGTTTCTTTGTGCGACTGAAGCCATCCAGTAGGGAATACTCGGTATGGACGTGTAAATGTGCGAAGTCAGCGCTCATAGTGATCCCCCGATGCTCAAAATATTCTAAATAAAGAATAAGAACACGTATTCTATTTGTCAAGTAAATAATTGTGCTGAATAAACAAATGCCCGCCTTTTCTAAAACGATTCAATAGTAAGCAACGGTACTCAAGGCTCTTTTAGGGTGACTTTTAGGATTGCTTTGCAAATAAATAAAGGCCTTGGATCGAGTTGCTGCAACACCGAAAGACTGCAACATACAGAAGCGGCATTGTATACTATAGATATATGCCTATACGGTCGTTCGAATGAGTAGTTTTTAGGAGTGGAACCTATGGGAACAAATACTAAGGTACGCTTATCGAGTGGGAAATTCAGCGGCATTAATGCCGTTGCCGATGAGACCGGGATTATTGCAGCCGCGGCAATGGATCAGCGCGGCTCACTCAAGAAGGCCATTGCAAAAGCCAGGGGGGGTGATGCCTCCAGCAAAGATCTGAGCGAATTTAAGATCCAGGTTACGGAGGTGCTTACAAGGTATGCCAGCGCTATTTTGCTCGACCCTGAGTATGGGCTGGAAGCTGTGAAGCATCGTGCTCCCAATGCTGGCGTATTTCTCGCCTATGAAAAAACCGGCTACGACACAAACGTTGAGGGACGCCTGCCAGATCTGCTCGATGAGTGGTCCGTGAGGCGTCTTGTTGCCGCCGGGGCCGACGTCATCAAGGTGCTGATGTACTACAATAGCCAGGACACGGCGCACATCAACACGACCAAATATGCCTTTATCGAGCGTATTGGTGCCGAGTGCCGTGCTTACGATGTGCCTTTCTTCCTGGAGGTGCTGGCCTATGACGACAAGATCGGTGAGGAGAAGAGCTTCGAGTTTGCTCGTATCAAGCCAACCAGGGTCAAAGAGTATATGCAGGAGTTCTCTAAACCAGGTTATGATGTCGATGTATTAAAGGTAGAGATTCCTGTAAACATGGCCTACGTGGCAGGAACAAAAGCCAACAAGGAGGGTAAAATTGCATATAGTCGTGAAGAGGCTAAGCAGTTCTTCCGCGATGCGGCGGCTGCCTCGCAGGTGCCGTTCATCTACCTCAGCGCTGGTGTGAGCAATGAGGTCTTCCTTGAGTCGCTGGAACTGGCCACCGAGGCCGATACACCATTCGCCGGCGTATTGTGTGGCCGTGCTACCTGGCAGGACGGTATTCCGGTCTATGCGAAGGGGGGCTCAACCGCTTTGCGTAGTTGGCTTGAGGATAAGGGTGTACAAAATATTCAGGCGCTGAATAAAGTACTGAAGAAGGGTGCCAAACCCTGGTGGGACTTCTATGGCGGTAAGGATGCTATCGAAGTCATACAGCGGGCTTGAGAGGGGTCCGGCCGTCACAAGCGCGGCTCAACAAGGCGGGCCGGCAAGATCGAAGTCATACAGTGGGCTTGAGAGGGGTCCGGCCTGTCATCCTGAGCACAGCGAAGGATCTAGCTCGACGGATGGAGAGATCCTTCGCTGCGCTCAGAGCCTGCCCTGAGAGAAGCGAAGGGATGAAAGGCATGATCTCCAAATGTCTAGTCATCAACTCCACAATTTGCTACTATCTCCACAAACGTGCTACAATGAAGCCGTTCCATTCAATGGAATAGCTGATTGGTAGGTACAATGTTGGGATAGATAACGTGACCATATATCAGATAGAGGTGCGAGCAAAATCGGAGCAGCACGATGCGCAGGCGCACCGGCTGGCACGCGAAATAATACATGTTTCGCATCAGCAACTACCCTCGCTGCACGCCATCACCGCTAACCAGAAGTCCCCCCTTCCTCTCCGCACCGCGCAACTCTATCACCTCACCGGGAATCTTACTCCTACACAAATCGACCAGCTCATGACCAACCTGCTCGCTGATCCCGTTATACAGGAGGCGCGCTTATCCGCTGGTGAAGCGCTTCAAGAGCATATCGTCGATGTCTTCTTTCATGCCGGGGTAACAGATACATTGGCCGAAAGCGTCGTAGCTGGTGCGCAAATGCTTGGTATTACAGGACTCGAACACGTCGAGACGGGGCGCCGCTACCTGCTCGACACTCGTCTTAGCGCAGCCGAAGTCAGAACGATTGCCGAAGCTCTCCTGTACAACCCCGTTATACAGCAATATGAACTGCGCCTTGCGCGCGAAAATGGAGGGGTAGTACACCACGCCCAATGTATTGCGCCGGGTGATGCTGATGACACAGTAACAACTATAGCTGGCCAGGGAATGGATGACAACAAATCAAACCTGGCTAATGGAGCACTCGACGCCTCCTCTACGGTACCCATTTGTGACATGACTGATCAGCAATTGCTCGATCTGAGCAAGAAGGGCCTGCTCGCTTTAAATCTTGCTGAGATGCGAACCATACAACAGCACTTTCGAGAGCAGAAACGCGAGCCCTCCGATGTTGAGCTGGAAACACTGGCGCAGACCTGGTCGGAGCACTGTTCTCACAAAACCTTCAAGGCCACTGTTGTGTACCGCGAATTGGATAGCCGCGGCAATGTCCTTGCAGTAGAAACCATCAACGGCTTGCTCAAACAGTATCTCATGCGGGCCACGCAGCAGGTGCAGCAATCCTGGCTGGTATCGGCTTTCAGCGATAACGCGGGCATCATCCGTTTTACCGGGACGCAGGATATCGCTTTTAAGGTTGAAACACATAATCATCCCTCTGCTATAGAGCCGTTCGGTGGAGCAAATACGGGTGTGGGTGGCGTCATCCGCGATGTGCTGGGCGTCTCCGCGCGGCCGATCGCCTGTACCGACATTCTCTGCTTTGGTCCACCTGATACGCCTATCGACGAGCTGCCAGCCGGCATCCTCGCGCCCCGCCGCGTTGCCAGCGGCGTAGTCAATGGCGTGCGCGACTACGGCAATAAGATGGGTATACCGACAGTCAATGGCGCGGTCCTCTATCACCAGGGATACCTCTGCAACCCGCTGGTGTTCTGTGGCTGCCTGGGTATCCTGCCCCACGGCAGTCATCCTCGGCAGGTAGAGCCTGGCGATCGCATCGTTGTGCTGGGTGGAAGAACGGGCCGTGATGGTATACACGGCGCCACCTTCTCTTCCGGTGAGATGAGTAGTGAGATCAATGCCCAGGCCGGCAGCGCCGTGCAGATTGGCGCCCCCATCACCGAAAAGAAGGTAGCAGATGTGATTATCCAGGCAAGAGACCGCGGACTGTATCACGCCATCACCGATTGCGGCGCTGGCGGCTTCTCATCTGCCATCGGCGAAATGGGCGCGGAGACGGGGGCCTACATTGAGTTGGAAAAGGCTCCCCTCAAATACCGTGGGCTGGCTCCCTGGGAGATCTGGCTCTCGGAGGCCCAGGAACGCATGGTACTGGCAGTTCCTCCCGGACACCTGCCAGAATTGCTCGAGATTTGTGAGATCGAAGAAGTCGAGGCCAGCATCATCGGCACCTTTACCGGCAGCCACCGCCTTGTCGTTACCTACCAGGATAAAACAGTTGCCAACCTTGACACTCAATTCCTGCACGATGGCAGGCCGGAGAGAACGTTAGAAGCAGTCTGGATCAGGGATGACATAGAAACTGCACGTAATGCCCAGTCTAGTGCCCCCTCTGACCCATACAGCACATCTCTCGATGAAACAACCCGTTGGGCATCCACGTTGCTAGCGTTACTGGCTCATCCCACCATCTCCTCCAAAGAAGAAGTGGTACGCCGCTACGACCATGAAGTGCAGGGAGCGACCGCCCTGAAACCCCTGGTGGGGAGAGCAGGCAACGGCCCCGGCGATGCTGCCGTCCTGCAACCGCTGCTCGACGAGGATTCAACAGCAGGTATCGTCCTTTCCAACGGCGTCAACCCGCTTTACGGCAGCATCGATCCGTATCACATGGCGATGAATGCCGTTGACGAGGCGCTGCGCAACCTGGCAGCCGTTGGCGGCGACATCGAAAAAGCGGCCATTCTCGACAATTTCTGTTGGGGCAATCCCACCGATCCGCTACAATTGGGCATGCTGGTACGCGCGGTCAAAGGCTGCTATGATGCCGCGCTCGGCTTTGGCACCCCCTTTATCTCTGGTAAGGACAGCCTGAACAATGAATATCGTGCAAATGGCCAGCGCTCACCCGTTATCCCCACGCTGGTGATATCGGCCGTTGGTGTCATCGAAGATGCCGCGCGCACCATTGACATGTCACTCAAACGCGCCGGGAATCTTGTATACCAGGTCGGCGCGACGCGCAACGAACTGGCGGGATCTCATTATGCAGAAATCTTCCAACCCGATATCATACAGCACATGTCCGGTACCACCGTCCCACAGGTCGACGTCGCCTCTGCCCGCACCACCATGAAAGCAATAGGTGAAGCTATTCGCAAGGGCCTGCTGCAAGCCTGCCACGATCTATCGGAGGGCGGCTTGGCCGTCGCGGCCGCCGAGATGTCCCTCGCTGGCCTGCTAGGAATGACCATCGATCTAAAAAATCTTAATGTAGGGGCACCCCTGGGGGGGGCCAACACAATCCTGCTATTGAGCGAATCTCCATCGCGCTTCCTCGTAGAGGTTGCCCCTGAGCAGCGGGAAGCTTTTGAGGCCCATATGCGCTCATATGGCATGAACGATGTCGCCTGCATTGGCCTGGTAACGGCAGCGGAGCGCTTCGTCGTCAGGTACGGTGAGGAGACGCTGATTGATCTTCCCATTGAGACATTACAGCAGGCGTGGAAAGGAGGCCAGGTATGACTGCTCGTGCGCTCGTGCTCCGCGCTCCAGGCATTAATTGTGATCGTGAAACCGCGCATGCCTGCCGCCTGGTTGGCTTTGAGACCGATGTACTCCATATCAACCATCTTATCAAAGCGCCAGAACGCCTTCTCGACTACGCCTTGCTCGTCATTCCTGGCGGCTTCTCCTATGCTGATGACCTGGGAGCAGGTACTCTGCTGGCAAAAAATTTGACCACCCATCTTGGCCCGCAGCTGGATCAATTTATTGACGATGAACGGCTGGTGTTGGGTATCTGCAATGGCTTCCAGGTGCTTGTGCGCGCCGGGCTATTGCCCGGTTACTTCTCTCCAAAAGGCGAAACTGAGCACGATAACCCTGTCGCTGCCAGCTTGACCGATAACGCGTCAGCCCAATTTGAGTGCCGCTGGGTCACCCTGGATGTCCAGCGCAGCGCGTGTATTTTTACGCGGGGCATTGATCACCCGATAACGTTACCGGTGGCCCACGGCGAGGGTCAATTTGTGCTGGCCGAGCCAGCGCTGCTCGGAACGCTGGCAATGGATGGGCATGTTCCGCTTGTCTACGCTCCACATGCTGGAGGCGATCTTGCATATCCTGACAACCCCAATGGCTCAATCGGCAATATCGCCGGGGTATGTAATACGTCCGGCAGCATCTTCGGCTTGATGCCCCACCCTGAACGCTATGTCTCGTCAATCCAGCATCCCCTGCGCAGGGGTGGAGCAGGTGGACAGGGCGATGGACTGCTGCTATTTCAGAACGCCTTCAACTATGCACAGTCGTTGGACTCGCGCATCTATGCGATGGGCTCCCTTGCAGACACGCAATCATCTCGTCAAACTTCTTACGTTTCGAGCGGGGTAGATATCGCCGCCGCCGAACGTGCCAAAGCATTGATGAAAGATGCCGTACGGGCGACGCAGGGGCCAGATGTCCTGGCGGGCATGGGCGCCTTTGCCGGGATGATGGATGCCCGCAGTATTCAACACATGCGGCACCCTGCGCTGGTAGCCTCGACGGATGGCGTAGGCACAAAGACGCTGATCGCGGCGCAGGCCGGTCGCTTCGACACCATCGGCTATGACCTGGTCAATCATTCCGTGAATGACCTGTTGACGCAGGGTGCCAGGCCGCTCTTCTTCATGGATTACCTTGCGATGAGTAAATTGGATGCGCTGCACGCCGCGACGATCGTGCGCGGTGTTGCCGAGGCATGCCAGGCGGTCGGCTGTGCCTTACTGGGAGGCGAGACGGCGGAGATGCCTGGTGTCTATCTCTCTGGAGCTTTTGATCTAGCCGGCACCATCGTCGGTGTAGTTGAACGGGATTCAGCCATTGATGGCGCAGCGATCAACCCCGGCGACATCTTGTTCGGCCTCCCTTCGAGCGGGCTGCACACCAACGGCTATTCATTGGCCCGTCGCATCTTCGCTCCCTACGCATTAGATACCGTCTTTCCTGAACTGAAAGAGCCACTGGTTGATGCCCTGTTACGACCGCATCGCTGTTATCTTTCAGAAATACGAACCCTGCAAGATCATGCTGGCATCACCATCAAGGGTATGGCACATATCACTGGTGGCGGCTTTGCAGGGAATATCGCCCGTATCTTGCCCGGAGGCAGGCAGGCTGTGATCGAGACGCGAGCCTGGACGCCTCCGTCCCTCTTCCAATTGCTAGCCCGCTTAGGCCAGATCGAGCGCAAAGAGCTATATCAAACGTTTAATATGGGTATAGGGATGGTGCTGGTCTTCTCAGTAGAGGCGGCGGAACAGGCGCGCCATATCTTGCCCGAACTGATCCCTATAGGCTACGTCAGACAGGGTAATGGTGTTGTATTGAACTAAAATCGTTAGGCTCCCGTATCTCGCAGACAGCGTGAGGATGAAAAAACAATGACGCATCAACCTCGTATTCATTTCGGTCCCTTGCTGGCCGAAGGTAAAACAAAAGTAATCTATGCCCATCCCCAGGATGAGAGCCTGGCGTACATGGTCAACAAAGACCAGATTACAGCGGGCGACGGTGCGCGGCGCAATGAACTTGCCGGCAAGTCGCGTTGGAGTACCATCACTACGGCCAATGTCTTCCGCTTGCTGAATGATGAAAACATTGCTACGCACTTTGTCGAGCAGATCGATGATGTCACGTTGTTGGTACGCCGCTGCACCATGCTGCCGGTTGAACAGGTGCAGCGGCGCATCGCCACAGGCTCTTACTTGAAGCGACATCCAGGAGTAAGCGAGGGTACGCGCTTCGAGCCGGTGCTTGTCGAGACATTTCTTAAGGACGATGCGCGTCACGATCCCCAGATCTGGCGGGAGGATATCGTTACAATGGGGCTGGCTGCACCTTCTGAGATCGAGTGGATGGCGCAGCAGGGGCAGCGCGTCTTTGAGGCCCTGGAGAGTGCCTGGGCGACCGTGGACGTGACGCTGGTCGATCTCAAAATAGAATTTGGCCGCGACAAAAGGGACGATTTGATGGTGGCGGACGTCATAGATAACGATAGCTGGCGACTCTGGCCCGGTGGAGACAAGACACGCATGCTGGATAAGCAGGTCTATCGCAATTTGCAGGCAGTGACCGAGCAAGATATGCAGGGGATTGCTGACCGCTACGCGCTTGTCGCGGACCTGACTGGAAAATTGAAGCCAGGAAAGCATACAAAGTAGTTTCAGTATCCTCAAGCGGATCGACATTCCGTCTCAGCCAGGCCGCTCACGCGCTTCCGGGATTGTACTTGGGAAAGCCGAAAAGGTCAAGTGTTTTTGCACTAGGGAAACGAAAGAGAGGTATACCATGGAGCGTCTGCACGATGCATGCGGCATAGTCGGTATTTTTGCGCGAGTGAGCGGCGAGAGCATCGATGTCCGACGCTATCTTACGCTGGCACTCACCTCTCTGCAACACCGTGGACAGGAGAGCGCGGGAATGGCGGTCTATCTCAGTGATGGCAGGATCGCTTCCCGTGTAGGTATGGGCAAGGTGCGCGAGGTCTTCCCCGATACAGGAACAGGGTTGCCTGATACCCACTGCGGTATAGGTCATGTGCGCTACTCTACGACAGGTTCAAGTTGTGTTGAGAATGCAGGCCCGTTCGTAGTGGGCACGGACCCCAATCATTATGAAGCCATCGCGGTCGCGCACAACGGTAACCTGGTCAACGGCCCCGCTCTGCGCGCGCAACTGCCCCAGGAACTCTTGATCTCTACGACCGATAGCGAAGCGATCGCCTTGTTACTCCTGCACGCGGGCGGTCCCAGCTTGCGCGAGCGTATGATCTCCATCTTTCCCCAACTGCGAGGAGCCTATAGCCTCGTCATTCTGGCGGAAGGCAAGCTGTTTGCCATGCGCGACCCCTGGGGCATGCGGCCCCTCTGCCTGGGGCGCATCGGCGAAAACTGGATCATCGCCTCTGAGTCGTGTGCCCTGGACCGTCTTGGAGCTAGCTTCGTCCGCGAAGTTGAGCCGGGAGAACTCATCACTATCGATGAGCAGGGGGTGCATTCGGAGATACTGATACGCATGCCGCGCCAGGCGCTCTGTGTCTTCGAGTATATTTACTTCTCCGATGCCACCAGCAGATTGAATGACAGGTATGTCTACCCTGTGCGCGAGGCGCTTGGTCGTGAATTGGCAAGAGAGCATCCCATCGAGGCCGACCTGGTCGTACCGGTGCCAGACTCCTCTATACCTGCTGCGCTCGGTTACGCCGAAGCTTCAGGTATCACCTATGGCCACGCCATCATCAAAAACCGCTATAGCGACCGCACCTTCATCAAGCCCGATCAGCGCCTGCGCCAACTGGAGGTCGACCTGAAATTCAACCTCGTCAGACCAAAGATCGAAGGAGCTCGCCTGGTCATTGTGGACGATTCAATCGTGCGTGGCAATACCATGAAGCGCCTGGTGGCAGCGCTGCGCCATTATGGGGCAAAAGAGATACATCTTCGTTCCAGTTCACCGCCGCTGCGCCATCCCTGTCACTTCGGCATCGACATTCCACAGGAAGTGGAACTGGTGGCCGCAGGCCGCAGCGTGCAGGAGGTTGCCGACTATATCGGCGTAGATAGCCTGGGCTACCTGAGCATAGCAGGCCTTGGCAGGGCTATCAACTCCACCGAACGCAACATTCTAGACGATGACGATGAAACTGTCACCGCACGCCTGCACCACGAGTTCTGTTATGGATGCATGGAGAAAAAAGGCTGGCCATTCGATCCCGTAACTGCCGCACTCAGTGCCCAATTCATTGCGCCCAATAGACGAGATACAGTAACCGGCCCTCCAGTAGGGGCCGATTTATCGCGCCCACAGCCGATTTATCGGCCCGCCGTAGATATTCCACTATCCGAATGATTGTGTTAAACCTCATCATCGCGTCCAGTAGACAAGGAGCTCAGTAATGCGCATACTGGTCATCGGCTCAGGAGCAAGGGAACACGCGCTCGCCTGGAAATTGGCGCAAAGTCCCCGCGTTAGCCGCGTCTACGCCGCGCCAGGCAACCCGGGCATCGCTGCGGACGCGGAATGCATTCCTATAGCCGTGACACATCTCGCGGAACTGGCGGACTTCGCCGAGCGCAGCCACATTGATTTGACAGTAGTCGGGCCAGAGGTGCCGCTAGTAGCGGGCATCGCCGACATCTTCCATGAGCGTAATCTCCCCATATTTGGACCAACGGCGGCGGCAGCGGCGCTGGAGGGTAGTAAGGCTTTTGCGAAAGAACTGATGACTCAGGCCAATATCCCTATCGCGCGGCATCGTACCTTCACACAAGCTGCTGAAGCTCTTGCCTACCTGGATCAACACGGCGTACCCGTCGTCGTCAAGGCCGATGGCAACGCGGCTGGCAAAGGTGCGATCGTCTCCCTTGATATGGCAACGGCTCGCGAAGCTATTCGTGAGATCATGATCGAGCGGGTATTTGGGGCTGCGGGGGATGTCGTAGTGATCGAGGATTATGTAGAGGGCGTAGAGATAGGCGCAACCGCTATCTGCAATGGAACGCGCTATCTCTCCTTGACGCTGACGCAGGATCACAAACGCGCCCTCGATCACGACCAGGGGCTCAATACAGGCGGCATGGGAGCATTTACGCCTCTGCCCTTCGTGGACCCGCTGCAGGAGCAGCAGATACACGCGCAAATCATCGCGCCCACCCTCGAGGCTCTCGAGACACGGGGCATCCATTTTAGCGGCGTCCTCTACTCCAACATCATGCTCACTGAGCGTGGCCCGGTGGTACTGGAACATAACACGCGTTTTGGCGATCCTGAGACCCAGGCCTTGATGCTGCTGCTGCGTGCAGACCTGCTCGATGTCCTGTCATTCACCGGAGAACACGAGCAGTTGGAACAGGAAACGTTATGGCATCCAGGCTACGCGGTGAGCCTGACGCTGGCATCAGGTGGCTATCCTGGCAAGTACCGCACCGGTCTACCCATCGCAGGAATAGAGGAAGCGAACCGTTTGCAGGGAGTGCACGTCTTTCACGCTGGCACAGCTCTCCAGCATGGACGATTAGTGACGGCTGGCGGTCGCGTCCTCAGTGTCGCGGCACACGGAGCGACCCTGCAAGAGGCTGTGGCGCGAGCGTACGATGCCGCCGCGCGTATTTCATTTGAAGACATGCATTATAGACGCGATATTGCATGGCAGGGGTTAAAAGTATCATACAAGGAATAATACATGACTTCACAAGCTATTATCATCATGGGCAGTAAAAGCGATCTCTCTCATGCTCAATCGGTAGCGAAAACGCTCAAGGCATTAGAGATCAGCTACCAGATGCGCGTCTGTTCCGCGCACAAAGCCACCGGGCGCCTCTTAGAAATACTGCATGGCTACGAACAGGATGGCCCGCTGGTGTACATCACCATTGCTGGCCGTTCAAACGCCCTTTCGGCCGTTGTCGACGCCAACACGCGCTATCCGGTCATCGCCTGCCCACCCTACAGCGACCGCTACGCTGGTATGGATGTGCTCTCGTCGCTGCGGCTGCCGTCGGGTATCGCCTCTCCCACCATCTTAGAGCCGGAGGGTGCCGCTCTGTTAGCAGCAAAAATACTTGCGCTCTCGGATGCACAGCTCCAGCAGCGCATACAAAATTACAAAGATCGCTTTGTCACTGAACTGATCACTGCGGACGAAGAGGTACAGCGAGGATGAGCAGTAGTGATCCGTTTGAGGCACCTCTTCGCCTTGCAATCCTGCTATCGGGCAGCGGCAGCAATCTGCAAGCTCTCATCGACGCTATCGAAAGCAAAGAACTTCCTGGAGTTGAGATTGCTCTCGTGGTGAGCAACAATGCCAGCGCCTATGGCCTGCAGCGAGCGCTCAAGCATACGCTGCCCACAGTCTACCTCCCGTGGAGACAGCGTACTGCGGACGCGCAATTGATAGCGCCCAAAAAAGGCGCAATGTTCGAAAGCGAAACACGTCTCACCGCCTTATTACACCTCTTTCGCGTCGATCTCATTGTCCTGGCTGGCTGGATGCGTATTCTCAGCGCCCCCTTTCTCGCACAGTTCCCCCGGCGGGTCATCAACCTGCATCCCGCCCTTATGCCCGGTGCTGGCACAGGCGGTACGTACACCACAAATGACGGTACCACCATTCCCGTCTTTCGTGGACTTCATGCCGTTAAACAGGCCCTCGACGCTGGCGTGAAAGTAACCGGCAGTACGGTCCACTACGTAACCCCGGAAGTTGATGCCGGCCCCGTCATCTGCCGCGAAGAGGTTGCTGTTCAGCCAGGAGACACGGAAGAAACCCTGCATGAACGCATCAAGGCTGTTGAGCACCGCCTGCTTGTGGAGGCAGTGAAGATATTGAGGACAGAAGATCTTTCGTAAAGCAATTCGCATGCTTGACCTGAACAATCTCACATGGTACTCTGAAAACACAAGAATTCATATACTGTAAACAACGACTCTTTCTCTTGCTCAGCGGGGAGCTCAATCGCTCGGTAATACGACAACAACGCGCAGAGGCACTGCTCTGCTTGTGAGGAACTGTTCGTTACGTCCTTGTCCTATCCTAGAAGAGAACATCTCATGGGTCTGTTACGTCTGGCCGTGCTCGGCCCTCCCGAAGTCTTTCATGACGGCCGCCGCCTCACCTTTGCCTTGCGCAAGGCGCAAGCCTTGCTGCTCTACCTGGCCGTCGAAGGGGGCATGCATCCTCGCAGCAAGCTCGCGGCCTTACTGTGGCCCGACAGCGAGCCTGCCGATGCGCGCAAGACCCTGCGCAACGCCATCACGCTGCTGCGCAGCTTGCTCACCGATGCCTCTGCTGCGCACAGCCATCTGCTTGCTGAACAGGACCTGCTCGGCCTGGACCCGCATGCCCCCTTCGAACTGGACCTGGATGTTGTGCAGCAAGCCTACCAGCAGGCCCGGCGGCTCTCCACGCTCCCGTCTGAGCAGCAGCGCGCCGCCCTGGTCACCCAGGTGCAGCACGCCCTCTCCCTGGCGCGCGGCCCCTTCCTCGAGGGCTTCTGGCTGCGCGAGGAAGCCGCCTTTGACGAGTGGGTGCAGCAGCAACAACAGCAGTGGCAGGTGCGCTTGCAGCTCCTCTGTGATCGGCTCTCCACCTGGCAAGAAGGTGCCGGGGAGCTGGAGCCGGCGCGCCTCACCCTGACGCGCTGGCTGGCGTTCGATCCGCTCTCGGAGGAGGCGTACCGGCGCCTGATGCGCGTCCACCTGGCACTGGGTGATGCGACCACGGCCTTGCAGGTCTACGCCACTTGCCGTGCGCGCTTAGCGGAGGAGCTGCAGGTCGAGCCCTCGGCGGAAACTGTGGCCCTGGTTGAGCACATTCGCGCCACCGCGGCTCGCCGCGGGAACTCGCCTGCCCGTCCCTCCACCACCACAACTGAAAACCAACCGCCCAGCGAACTGGCGGCCCCGCTGGTGGGACGGACTGCGGCTTTCACCCAGCTTGTCGGCCGCTACCAGCAGGCGCGACGGGGGCAGCCGCAGGTCGTGTTGCTGGTGGGCGAAGCTGGCATCGGCAAAACGCGGCTGGCCACGGAGTTTGTCGCTTGGGTCAAGGCACAGGGCGCCGATGCGCTGAGCGGGCAAGCCTTTGAGATGGGAGGACGACTGCCCTATCAGCCGCTGGTGGAAGCCTTGCGGCAGCGCCTGGAGGCGGAAAACGCGCCGGAGGATCTACTGGAAGACCTGTGGCTGGCCGAATTGTCGCGCCTGCTGCCCGAGCTGCGCCTGCGCTACCCCGACTTGCCGGCCCCCACCGAGGATGAGCTGGCCAACAAGGTCCGACTGTTTGAGGCAGTAGCGCGCCTGGTGGATGCCCTGGCCCGGTCGGCGCCGCTGGTGCTGCTGCTCGATGACCTGCACTGGGTGGATGGAGCCTCCCTCGACCTGCTGCGTTACCTGGGACACTATTGGAAGGAGCATAGCAGCCGCGTGCTCCTGCTGGCCACGGTGCGCCATGAAGAGCTGGAACTGAACCCGCAGCTGGCCGCGCAGCTCGCCGACCTGGGACGTGACCTGCCGGTCAGCCAGGTGCCGTTGCAGCCGCTGAGCCAGGCCGAGACCATCCAGCTCATTCAGGCCGTCGCAGGGGAGGGAGAGCCTGGCACGAGGAGTGGAGAGGAGCAGCGTGAACAGGGCACTGCCAGCCTCTCTAGAAGAGGAGCGTCACCTATGCAGGAGGGGGAGAGTGCACTGGTTGCCCTGGGCGACTTTCTGTTCGCGCAGACAGGGGGACAGCCGTTATACCTGCTCGAGACCCTCAAGCTGTTGCGGGACCGGGAGCTGCTGGTGCCACGGCTGGCTGCCGGTGGCACCTGGCAGCTGGAGCCGACCCAGAACATAGCCGCGGCCCTGGCGCAGGAGCAGTCCCGGCGCGAGCTGCTGCCGCCCTCCGTGCGCATGATGATCCTGACACGCCTGGCCAGGCTCGCGCCAGCCGCGCGTCAACTCGTGAGGGCCTGTGCCGTGCTGGGCAACCAGGCGAGTGCGCAGCGCCTGTGGCAGATAGCCGAGGTGGAGGTGCAGACAGGCGTTGAGGCCCTGGAAGAAGCCGTCGGCGGTGGGCTGCTGCGCGAGGGGGAAGCAGCGGGCGGGCTGGCGGGAGGACTGGGGGTGGGCCGGCCGGGTGGCTATCGTTTCTGGCATGAACTGATGCGTGAAGTGGTCTATACCGAGCTAGGCGAGGCGCGGCGGCAGATCTTGCACCAGCGCGCCCTGGCACTGTTGCGCACTGAGGGAGCGCGAGCCTCCGAGCTGGCCTATCACGCGCTGGCGGCCGGAGAGGCAGAGGCCGCCTATCGCTACAATGTGCAGGCCGGCGATGAAGCGGTCACCGTCTTTGCTGTCGAGGATGCCATCAGGCACTACGAACAGGCGCGTGCCTTGCTCCAGGAGCACAAGCCCTTGCAGAGTGTGCTCGTGGCTTCAGAGGTTGACCATCTCTATGTCCATCTGGGGCGGACTTATGGCCTCCAGAACGCCTGGCAGAAGGCTCAAGAGGCCTATGAAGAGCTGCTCGCCTATGCGCAGCACCGCCAGCTTCCCGGGCTGATCGGCATGACCCTCAACCGCCTGGCGGTCCTGGCGGTCCAACAGTCGAAGGACAAGTCACAGGTGCGTGCACTCCTGGAGGAAGCCTGGCGCATAGCCGAGAACAGCCATGATCAGCGGGCTCTGGCCGAAACGGTGTGGAATCTGC
>Ga0209234_1000181_pt1 | contig 18544 bp, 14 predicted proteins | sample GraSoi013_1_20cm_2_FD_185816 | JGI IMG/M metagenome (GOLD analysis project Ga0209234, IMG submission 185816) | Grasslands soil microbial communities from the Angelo Coastal Reserve, California, USA - Sample 08_20_2013_1_20cm (SPAdes) (version 2) | ecosystem: Environmental > Terrestrial > Soil >... | reverse complement strand
GGACGACGCCCGGCACCGTGGAATTCAGCGCGTCAGACAGATTCGTCGTCGCCGCCTTACTCGTACGGTCCCGCAGGTCGACAGTGTGTGCGGCGGTGCCTTGCTCACGCTCCGCTTGATTACCTGTTGCGGTGACGACGATGGCCTCGAGGCCGACGGCGACTTGTGAGATTGCGACGTCCAGTTGCGCGGAGCCACCGGGAGGAACGGTGACCGGTTGCGTGACCGTTCCGTAGCCGATAAATGCCACGCGCACGCTGGCTTGTCCCGGCGCCACGTTCACGACCCGATAGCGGCCGTCCTGTCCCGTCAATGCGCGGATCGTCGTGCCGACGATCGATACCTGCGCACCGGCGAGCCCCTGCCCCGACGCTTTGTCGGTAACTCGGCCGGTCACTTCGCCCTGCTGAGCCGTCAATGGCGGCGAGAGGAGCAGCGCGCTCAGCGCCAGCCCGATGCAAAATGTTGGCCGACTTATAGTAAATCGCATAGTACCCTCTTCCTCACGCTTGAAGGTTTTAGGGCAGCGAAAGGCGAATTGAGAGTCGACGGTCGCTAGCGACTACATCGGCCGGGAATGATGATGTTGCGCTGGAGGTGGAGAACGCAGCGAACGGAAATTTGGTCCATCGTGCCTCCTTTGGAGTGTCTCCTTATTCTGAAGCGGTCATCAGAAGCCCGCAAGGGAAGCCCTACATGCTAGTTTCTTCTTCATGAGGCCCCCCCGAAGGCTGAGCACCGCCGCCCTCATCCTGACCGCCTGGTCGTGCGGCACGAACGAGCCCAGCCCCGATGCGGGACCCGGGCGTTTGGTCTTTGAGCGGGCCGGCAACGGCCTTGCCGACATCTACGCGATCGACGCCAGAGGCCAGCACCTCCAGCAGCTCACGACCAGCTTCGCGATCGACGACTGGGCGGCCTGGTCGCCGGATACCGTGAAGATCCTCTTTCAGTCGGATCGCATCGCCAACCCTTCGGCACCCGTGCACTTCCAGATCTACGTCATGAATACCGACGGCAGCAGCGTCGGCAAACTGACCACCATAGACAGCGTCGACAGTTACCAGCCGGCGTGGTCTCCTGATGGCACGAAGATCATTTTCGGATCGAACCGCGACGGCAATGGCGAGATCTACGTGATGGAACCGAACGGCGCGAACGTCATCCGGCTCACGTTTGACAGCGCCGAGGACGGGCAGCCGGCGTGGTCGCCGGACGGCAACAAGATCGCCTTCGCGACGGCTCGTGATGGCAATGACGAGATCTACGTAATGAACCCCGATGGCACGGCGCCCGTGAATCTCACGAACAATGCGGGCTCCGACCTCACGCCGGCATGGTCACCGGATGGCAGCAAGATCGCGTTTGAGTCGAATCGCGAAGGCGACTACGCCGTGTGGGTGATGAACGCCGATGGCTCGAATCCCGTGCGTCTGACCGAGCCTCGCCCGCCATCCGGCGCGCCGAGTTGGTCGCCGGATGGCACGCGCATCGCCTACGAGCAAAACGGCGACATCTGGGTCATGAACGTGGACGGCTCGCGCAAGATCCGGGTCACCGGCGGTTTTTGGGCGGATGGGCTGCCCCGCTGGCGACCCATCGAATAGCCGTCTACTTGGCGGTGTCCGGCGGTCGCTTGTCGATCACGAACGTGACGAACGGTATCGCGAAGTCCGCCGCCGACAGCGGCGTGTAGAGCCGATAGGTCACGTTACCGGTCCCCGGTGATGCCGGCGTTCCGGCGATGCGATAGCGGTACCGAAACCGTGTCGTCGCGACCGCAAGGCTCCCCGCGCATTTGGAACGCGTATCGTTGGCGCTCACCGGATTGCATATCAAAGTGTCCGCCACGCCTGCGCCGCCCAATGACCCGCTGCCGGCAATCACGACGTGCCAGGAGTTGTACTCCGGCTGCGCCGCTCCCGCGACCAGCACGACATCTCCAACGTTCACGCCAGGTGTTGCACCCGTCCCGGTGATGCCGACGGTGGAGTCGGCCTTCCCAGTCCCGCGATTCACGAGCAGCGATATCGATCCGACCTGCACGGTGACGGTGTCGGTGCTCAGCGTGATCCGACGTGACGCTTCAGTCGTACTGGAATCGGTGATGCGGCTGGATGGCCGTGTTTGGGGTGCGCGACTCGCCGCCGTGGAGCGCGGCACAATGATCGCCGTCATGACCGTGCCGGCTACACCGGATCCGCCGATGGGATTGGACACGCCCGTTCCGAGTACGCCGTGCGGCAACGCCGCCTGCACGAACACCGGCGTGGCGGCACCCGTGGGCGTGAGCGAGATCGTGTAGAATGTCGCCGTGTCCAACGACACATAGGCGGTCGGCTGACCGAATGCCGCGTTTCCGACGTCCGGAGTACCGCTCGGCAATGTGCTCAGGGGACGGACGTACGCATCCGCAGCGACCGTCGTATCAGTCAGCGCCGGCGTCGCGCCGGCCAGCGATGGCGCAAGATTCAGCACGCGAATGGCAAATTGCCCGGCGGCAGGTGTCGGTGGTGCCAATGACTCGATGCGTCCCGTGAGAGCCGGCGTCTTCCCGGTGCGGGCAAACCCGCTGAGTGTGAACGAATACGCCTGATTGGCCTGGAACGTGAAGCTGGTGTCCAGTATTACCACCTTGGAATTCTGCACGAATGAGTCACTTTGGAAGACCTTGATATGGCGCGTGCCCGCTTCGATGCCTTGAGGATACACGAGCGCCGCCCGGAAATTGGCATCCGGGAATCCGGCATTGGTTGGAATGTCGACGATGCGGAAATCCAGCTGACCCGTGTCCGATACGGCATTCGCCCAGGTGAGCGCCGCTTTGGTTACAGGAGGCTCGGGGAACGTCGCGTCCTTCTTGCACGCGCCAGCCGCGCCCAGCAACGCAAACAGAGTAAACGGAAGTCGTCTCATCGTACGCTCGATCGAGAAGTTGGTGATGATGCTCATTGGCCGTTGCCGCCGCCGCCGCCATTGTCGCCGCCGCCGCTGCCGCCGATGCCCAGCAGATTACGTGAGGCAATCAGCGCGACGACCGCCGCCGTCATGCCCAGAGCGAACATGGCGGTTCGTGGCTTCGACAGGAGCCGCTCATAGCTGTTCGCCACGCCGCTGCGAGGCAGCGGCACGGACTCGCCCGTCCACTTGCTGTGAATGCCGCGTATGTCGACAACATCGCTGACCGCGACGAGGTAATCGGCGTCGGTAGTCTGCAAAAGCGATCCTTCGACGCGCATCGCATAGGGGCCGATTTGCGGCGCCGCATCCACCCGGCCCTGATCGGTCAGAACCAGGGAGATCTTCGTGCCTGGTGCTGGAACCGGACTCGTCTGCAGGGGGACGTACGTGTAGCACGCGCCGAGAAACGGAACGATCAGGAGCAGCGTGCCACCGCGCATGGCTAGAACAGGCCCCCGGACACCTTTAGTCCGTAATTGCCGGGTCCGGCGGAACCCGTCTTACCCAAACCACCCATCGGATAGAACGGCTCGGCACGCGCATCCATTTCCTGATAAGGAACCGGCCATTGAATCGGCGTGCCCTCCGGCAGATCGCCCCAACCACGCGCCGCGAAGTACCACATGCCGTAGCCCGTATACATCGTCTCGAGCCGATACTCCCACTTCAACGCATCCCAGATGTTGCCGCACTTCGTGGCCTTGAAATTGGCGGCGGCGTCAGGAACGCGGGGAACACAGCCGGCACCTCCCGGCACAGTTCCAATCGTATCCGTGATGCCGGCCAGCTCGGGCAACCCGCCCTTCGCCGGATCCTTGCGCGTCACATTGATCAACGCCATCGCCTGCGCAAAGTCCTGCTGCGGTCCCGGCTGCAGATATCCTTCGGCGGCCAGCAGGCGGATCTCTGCCGCGGTCATGATGGGATAATTGCCGATGCGGCCAGCGAGAAAGAACGCCCGCGAGCGATAGAAGTCGTACTGTGAAATCTGGAACGGATCACCCGGCTGGTCTTCCCCAGTGGGACGGTTTCGCACGTACGGGCGTCCGGTAAAGGTCCTGAAATTCGGGCGCGCGGTATCGCCGATCTGCGAGGTGCGGTCGGCTCCCTGTGGCAAGCGTAGGTCCGGCGATACCACGGTGAACGGCGCGCGCGTCCCGCTTAACCAGATGTCGAATTTACCGGAGACGTCGCCCATGCCGAGCCAGAATTGTGACATCTGGTGCCAGTTGGCCGAGCCCGTCGCGTACGCCTGCACCGGCCACACGACGTCCCATCCGGCCGACGGATTCATGGCGACATTGAGATCGCTCGTGATGCCCGCGTTTGCGTCCGCGATGACCGCCGCCCAGTCCACCGCCGCTCGCTCAGTCGGATCACGCGCGACACTCGCCCGCAGCCGCGCCTTATACGAGTGGAGGAGCTGAACGAATTGCGTCTGCGTCATTGCGATGCCGTTGATCCAATTGTCCGGAAGCGGAAAGGCGCTCGCAGTCGTGGTGGCAATGGCGAGCGACGAATCGAGAAAACCGAGCGCCGCCGTCATCACGTCCGGATAGTACGAGAGCGGGATCGCGGCGACAGGATCGTCGTTTTCAGTGAGTATGGATGCGGAATCGTAAACGAGCGCCAGATTGCCCAAGGCGACGCCCTGGGAAAACCGCGCGAACATTTTGGCTCGCTTGTCCCGTGTCGCCGAGCCCAGCGTCAGCACGTTGAGCCGCGACAGACCGATGGTCGCCATGCGTGCCGCGCGATGGAGCACCTGAAAGTCGCGGACGTTGCCGGCGTTTCCCTGACCGCCGCGGCTGTTGTCGATCGCGTTACGCGGAAAGGCGCCGCGCGGCCCCATGGCAAAGTTGGCGAGGCCGGAAACGTTCTCCATGCCCATGACCTGCAGCTGAGTCTGGATGTCGTCGTTCGAGCCTCCGAGTGTCGCGTTCTCGATCTGCGCATACGTTGCGCCGATGAAGCTCTCGACGTCTGCCGGTGTTCCCAGAACGCGATTGCGATCCGGATCGGTGACATCGTTCACACCCAGGTCACTGCACGCGACGAGACCGAGTGCCAGGCCACCGCAGAGTGCGAGACAAAAATTGCGCATTGTTCGTCCTCCACCAGGTAAATGCCAGGGCCGCCCCTCCTGAGCGCGAATAGCGCGGAGGAGGAGCCGGCTCGGCTGCTAGAAGCTCGTGGACAAACCGACTGTGAAGGTTCGCGTGTTCGGGAACGTGAACGCGTCGATCGCATTGATGGCCGCCGACTGCGCCTGTCCGCCGGCGATGCCGACTTCTGGATCGAAGCCGCGATAGCCGGTGATCGTCCAGAGGTTGCGCCCGACGAGACTGATCTCCCAATCGCCTTGACCGCCAATCGGACCGAGACGGTACGAGACGAGGAGCTCGCGAATCTTGGCGTAGCTCGCATCCTCGACCGAGAAATTGTTCGGGCCGAGAATGTCGTAGAGGCCGCCGAGCCCGTTTCCATTGTCCGGCTGAGCGGCGCGGTAGTAATAGCCGATCGGTTTGGCCGTCTCGACCGATTGCCCGTGCTGATCGACGTCATGCGACAGGAAGTCCAGGTGCGCCCAATGAAATCCCTGGTTCCAGACGTGCTGGCCGATCGAGGCGTCGAGCAGGCCATACACCGTGACCCGCTTGTAGCGGAAGTCTTGCGTGATGGCGAACCGGAAATCGGGCAGGGCGTTGCCGAGCGCCACGCTCCGCGCCGTCGAATTCGCAGGATCTCCCAACTGGCCGCCCCGCAGGATGATCGGCATGCCCCAGTTCATCTTGACGCCCCACGGCGCCTGAGCGCCCGGCAGGGACGTGTCCCACAGGTTGTCGGTGATGCCCATGGAGGGGGTGTTGCCCGGCCCAACCCACACGATCCAGCCTTGGTCGTTTCTTTGGAAGGAGCTCCCGGCAGCGCCGCAATCGCTGTTGAAGGGCGCGGGCAGCTCCGAGCAGCTTGTAATGAAGCGGCGGCCGTAGAACGTGCCGAACCGCTCTCCCGCCTTCACAAGATAGATCTGATCGGTCGCCTGCAGGGTTGCGCCGATGAAGAACGGTGGCACGGAGAGCGCCGTGACCATCGAGCGGTTGCGATCGTAGATCACGCGCGTCGACCACTGCACATCGCGCCGTTGTAACAGCGGGACGTTGAGCGCCATCTCGAATGTCTTGTTCTCGAGCGTGCCGGCGTTCTGCCATTGCGTGACGAAGCCGGTCGAGGCTGACACCGGGATCGGCAGAATCTGGTTGGTGATCTTCGAACGCGCGTAAGTCGCATTGAACGCATAGCGGCTGAAGAGCTCCAGGTCGGCGCCGACCTCGGTCTCGTGACTGACCTCCGGGCGCAGATTCTTGTTGCCAAGATTCTGCATCGTCGGGATGCCACCCGCGGCGATCGCGAAGGTCTCATACTGCGCCGAAAATTGCGGTGAGCCACCAGCCGTGCCGTACGACGCGTGCAGTTTGAACTCGCTCATCTGCGGCCAGGGCCACCACGGTTCCTGCGCGAGGCGCCACGCCGCGGACGCGCGCCCGAATGTCGCCCAGCGATTGGCCTGACCGAAGAGCGAGCTGCCATCGCGTCGCACCAGACCATCGAGGATGTAGCGACCGCGGTAATCCAGACCTACGCCCCCGATCCAGCTGATTTGGCGGGCACGCGTGAAATCGGAAATGGTCGATCGGGTGCTCTGCAACGTGTTGTTCAGCGCGGTAACGCCCTTGACGGCCAATTGGCTGCCGTTCGCGTTCAGGGTGTCGGTATCGCGCTGTTCGTACGAGTACCGTGCCGTGTAGTGGGTCTGGAGATCGGGTCCGAACTCTTTTCGGAAAATCGCGTTCAGGCTCCCGTTCACGGCTTCGCGTCCGCTCGTGCCGCGTAAAATGGAGCCGAGATTGGTGCTGCTTTGACTGGTTGTCCGAAAACCCTTGTCGTTGATCTGTGAGCCGGCACCGCGCCGCAGGTCGTAGCTGAAATTGGCATCGACGTTAACCCAGGTGGCGGGCGCGTACTGAACCGTCAGACCGCCGAGGAAGCGATTCGTGATATCCGTCCGCCTCGTCTGATACAAGGTCGACAGCGGATTCTCGTTTTGTGAGCCGCCACCTTGCAGATTGGGACGGATATAGAGCCGGCCGAGCGTGTCGCTCTGCAGCACGTCGACGATGGCGGGGACGCGCGTGAGCCGGAAAAATGCTTGACCGCCGCCTTCCTGGTTCAACCCATCCTGCGTGCTGCGGCTGTAGGACGTGCGCAGCGCCACGCTCCAATCGGTGCCGATGGCCTGGTCGACGTTCAGGCGGACGGCATTGCGCTCGAATCCGTTGAGGAACCGGATCGCGCCTTCCTGCCGGAAGTTGTCGCCGCTCGCAAAGAATCGCGTGGCACCGAACCGGCCGGTCATATCCAGACTGTTGTGCAAGAATGGCTTTGGCTGAACGACCTCTGCGACCGCGTTGTGACCGACACCACCGGGCCATGGATCGAGCTGGTAGCGCTGGCGCAGGACCGATCCGGATATCGTCGCTCCGGGATCCACCGGGAATGAAACCGGGTTCAATGCGAAATCTCCGACTGCGTTGTTGATGCGTGCCTGTTCCGCGGCGTAGCTGAATGTCTGCGCGCACAGCGGTCCGGAAGTCCCCTGACAGAAGAAGCGGCCAGTCTCGTCGGTGACGAGAGCGGTGTACCGCGCGAGGCCGAAATCCCGCTCGACGTCGCTCATTCCCGCTTCACTGCGAAGGTCGAACTTCACGCCTTCCAGCGCGCGCCGTCCCGACTTCGTGGTGATGTTGATTACGCCGTTGCCCGCGCGCGCGCCGTACAACGACGCGCCCGCCGCCCCCTTCACCACCTCGACGTTTTCGATGTCGTTCGGATTGATGTCCGGGAGATTGCCGTTGATGATGATGCCGTCGACGATGTAGAGCGGATCCTGCCCGCGCCCGGCCGCATTGATCGACGTCGGCCCGCGCAAGATGATGGCCGGCTGTGCGCCGGGGCGCCCACTCGCCGAGACGATATTCGCCCCAGGCACCTTCCCCTGAAGTTGCGCCAACGGGTTGGCAGCCGGAACAGGCAGCTGCGAAACGTCCACGCGCGATACCGTGAACGGCACCTTGACCTGCTCCGTCGCTTCCTGCACACCGGTCACGACGACTGCTTCGAGCAGGTTGACGTCGTAGGCGAGCGTGAGGTCGAGCGTCTGCTCGCCGGCCGTCAGTGTGATCGCCTTGCTGTTCGGCTTGAAGCCGATCCCGCGCGCGCGCACGACGACCTGCTGGCCTCGAACACGCGCGCCCGGCACCACCAGCGAGTAATCGCCCGTGGCATTTGTGGTGGCACCCAGCCGCAGCTCTTCGACCATGACGCTGGCACCGGATACCGGCTCACCGCGATCGGAGGTGATCTTCCCACGCACCACCGCGTCTTGCGCCCAGGCAGCGCTGGCACTCGCGAACGACAAGGCCAGTGCGCTAAACGCGACAAAGAGTACGCCACGACAATTGTGGACCATACAATCAACCTCCCGTGAACGGGGAATTCGCCGGCTATAGGCAGGAGAAGACGAAGCGACCTCTCGAACGAGAAGCCGCTTGACGAAGGCGGAGCTTTTGGAACGAACGAGCGCGACGATCATGACGCTCGGCTGTCAGGTGACGGCCTGAAAACGCTATTGGAGGCGGGTCACGCCTCCCTCGGGTTATACGCAGCAATGCATAAGTTCGTCAACCCCCCCGTCCCCCACTCAACTTGCATCCGGCCCGGCATCCTCTATCATCTAGTACCATTATCCCCCGGTCCCTGTGACCTGTCATTCCCTTTCCTTCTTAGTTGGGTTAAGCGCGGCGGCACTCGGCGCTCCGATCATGCACGCGCAAAATGCGGCACGCAGTGCCGGTATCACCGGGCGGATCGTCGACCTCCAGTCAGGGACACCTATTCGGGATGCGCGGATTGCCCTGCTCGGTACGGCGTTGCGCGCCGCCACAGACAGCGCCGGTCACTTTGCGGTGGAAAGCCTGCACAGCGGCACGTACGTCCTGCAGGCGCGCGCCATCGGGTACGCCGTCACGTCGTGGGTCATCCCCGTGCAGGATGGCGAGTTAGTGGAGAAGGCGTTCGAGCTGCCTCCCATCGCGGACACGCTGGCCGCCGTCACCGTCGAGGGACGACCCACATTTTTTCAGCAACGAATGCGGGATTTCGAGCAACGCCGGCGGGAACGGCGCGGTGTGTTCGTAACGGAGGAGGAGATTCACGCGACCGGGGCCGGGACCCTGGTCGACGTGCTCCGGGGCGTCCCCGGAGTTCGGCTCTCCTGCCGCCTGGGAACGTGCATCGTCGAAATGACGCGGTCCGCCCGCGGGGTATGCCGGGCGGATTGGGTGGTGGATGGTTTCCCCGCCACCGAATCCGGGACTCCGCACCTCCCCGTCGTCGGCATCGTAGGCATCGAGATCTATCGCAGTGCAGGCGAGACACCGCCGCAGTTTCTTAAGGGCAATTCACAGTGCGGGGTGATCGTGATCTGGACCAAGTCGGGCCCCTGAACCGCGCCATCGTTTGCTCGAGCCTCGTGCTCGGGATCCTGCAGATGGCAGACCCCCTGGCGAGCCGATCCAAGGGGTCCCCCACCGCGCCCGTCACGGTCTACGAAATGGCGGACTTTCAATGCCCCGCCTGCCGGATGTTCACCGTCACGGTCATGCCAGCGATCGACAGCGAGTTCATTCGCACCGGCAAGGTGCGTTGGGTATTCATCAACCTTCCCCTCACGAGCATCCACCCGAACGCGCTCGCGGCCGCCGAGGTAGCGATGTGCGCCGCCCGGCAAGGCCGGTTCTGGCAAGCGCATGACGCACTCTATCTCTCTCAAGACACCTGGGCGCGGCTGGCCGCGCCGCGTGATACGCTCATCGCGCTGGCGCAACGCGCGGGCGTGGACCGTGAAAAGCTGAATGCCTGCATTCAGGGCGGTACGGCGCGGTCTGAGGTACAGTTGGACGCGCAACGCGCGGCACGCTCCGGTGCGCACGCCACCCCTTCCTTCTATATAGAGGGCGGTTTGCTCGAGGGGGCGCCGTACACGCCGGATCCGATGCGGCGTCTGCTCGATTCGGTCTATGCGGTGCGCGCGGCGGCACAGCACAGTCCCCCCCCCAAGTGAAACGACCGGCCTTGCTGTACCGCTTGAGCGTCCATATGGCGACGCGTGCCGCGCCGCTGATTGCGCGATTCGACAAGAAACTGGCACGCGGACTGGACGGGCGGCGAGGATTGGCCGCCCGTCTTGCTGCGTGGGCGGCGGCGCAACGGGATCCACGCCGCCCGCTTGTCTGGATGCATGCGCCGTCGGTGGGTGAAGGCCTGCAGGCGAAGCCGGTCCTCGAGACGCTGCGGGCCGAGCATCCCGACTGGCAGCTTGCGTTCACGTTTTTTTCGCCGTCCGCCGAGCGATTGGCCAAGAACCTGCCCGTGGATGTCGCGGACTATCTCCCAGTCGATCGTCCCGGCGAGGTCGCCGCGGTGCTCGATGCCCTGCAGCCGACGGCTCTCGTCTTCAGCAAGCTCGACGTCTGGCCGGAGCTCACGCTCGCCGCCGCGGGGCGCGGCGTGAAGCTCGGCCTGATCTCCGCGACCGTTTCATCGGAAAGCTCGCGACTGCGCTGGCCGACGCGACGCTGGGCGCAGCCGGCGTATGCCGCGCTGGACAGCATCGGCACAATCAGTGAAGAGGATGGGCAGCGCCTCGAGCTGCTCGGCGCGCGGTCGGAGGCGATCGCCGTCACCGGGGATACGCGCTACGACAGTGTCGCGGAGCGCGCGGAACGCATCGATCGCTCGCGCGAACCGTTCGCGCGCCTCGCGGCGACGCCCGGTGATACGTTCACGATCGTGGCGGGATCGACGTGGCCGGCGGACGAAGCCGTCCTGCTCCCCGCCTTCGCCGACCTGCTGGTGCAGCTACCGACGGCACGCCTCCTGCTCGCCCCGCATGAGCCGAACCCTGATCACCTGGCCGGAATCGCCGAGCGGCTGCGTCATCTCAAGTTGCCGCGGCCGGTGCGACTGTCGCAGCTCGAACATGCGAAGGCTGGCCCGGTGATCGTCGTCGACCGGGTGGGCATCCTCGCCGATCTCTACGCCCTCGGCGATACCGCGTTCGTCGGCGGGGGCTTTCATCGTGCCGGCCTTCATTCCGTGCTCGAGCCGGCCGTGTTCGGCGTTCCAACCACGTTCGGCCCACACTGGCGCATGAGTCGTGACGCGGCGCTCTTACTCGAGCATGGGGGGGCCGTGGCGCTGGCCGGCGACGGCCGGCATCCGTTGCATGCGCAGTGGCTCGTGTGGCACCATGACCCGGCCGCTCGACGCAAGGCCGGGAAGGCCGCCAAAGCCATGGTGGACGAAGGGCGCGGTGCGTCGGAGCGAACGACGGCCTTGGTGCGTGGACTGGTGACTGACCGGCAGTGAGATGAGAAAATCGATGGCTCGAGTTGCGCGAAGTCTGATCTTGGGTGTTACACTGGCTGCCATCGCATGCGCTGGCCGTCACCATTCACAATCGGAGCCGACTCCCGACATTCCCCTAAAAGTGACAAATCACAACTGGCTGGATGTGACTATTTACGTGCTGCACGATGGACAGCGCACGCGGGTCGGGTCGGTAACCGGCTCCTCCACCCAGGAATTCACTCTACCGGGAAGGTTGCTGGGTCAATCACACCAGCTCGCGCTACTGGGAGAAGCGATCGGCAGCTCGAACTACGCACGTACAGAGGTACTCAACATCCAGGCGGGGCAGTACATCGAATGGACGCTGGAAACGGATTTGCGGCGCTCGAGCGTGGGCGTGTACTAAGCTTCTAGCGGGGCTGCCCTCCGCCGCCACCACCGCCTGATCCACTGGCAATGTTGGTGAATGCTGCGAGCGCAGTCATAAGGCCCACTACCGTGCCTCCGGCCAGGAGGGCGGTGCGGGGTTTGGATAAGTGGCGCGCCTGCATCGTGGCGACGTATTCCCGACCGAGCGTGACCGTCTCGCCCTTCCAGGACAAGATCTGTCCATGCCGCTGCTCCACCGACTCGACCGATAACGCGAGCGCGTCGGGGTTTGCTGTGATCAGTCGGCCGCGGAGGTTACCAACATCAGGACCCAAATAACTCCAGAAGTGGCTCGTCCCGGAATCGGTGAGCATGACTTCCATGTACGTCCCTGGACGGGGGACAGGAGTTTCCAAAGGCTGGTAGTAATAGCAGCCGGTACCGGAAATCAGCATGGCCATCACGATACAACTTCGAGCCCAACGCATCCCAGTAACCTCTCCATAATGAAGGAAGCGGACCGCCGACGCTCTGGCGGTCCGCCCCGCCTCATCAAATGAAATACTCGGCGCGCTTTCGGCTACGGGCAATCCGCCACGTCGTTAGGGTTTCGGAACCCATTCGTGCTGAGCTGCGTGCCCGGATCCGGAATATGAGTATTCACGTTCATCTCTGTCCCGCTGTAAAACAGACGTCCAGGAATCTTACCGCGCCATTGCGGGTTCACGCTGCCAGTGTTGTAGGGCGTGAGGACGGGAATGCAGGTTCGACGGTAGTCGTTCCACACCTCGATGTTCTGGTATAGCGCGACGTACTTCTCTGTCATAATCGAGTCGAGCAGAGCCGTTCCGGTAATGCCGACCAGCGCCGGTAAACCGGGGACGGCACGCGCGTTGTTGAGGTGAGTCAATGCCAGGGCGTCGTTTGTCGTCTGGTTGTAAGCCTCCGCCAGAATGAGCTCATTCTCTTGGTAGGTCACGAGCGGCTGGCGGAACGACCCACAGCCTGACCCCGGACACATGCGAAGCGAGACGTTCGGTGAGAGCCCGTTAAGCGGAGATATTGAATTGCCGGGCTGCGCGACATTGGGGTTCTCACCGCCGTAAGGAAGCCCGACGTTCTTCCAAAAGACGTGATTATCCGTCGTCGTCGCGCCGATCGTCGTCGGCCAGGTTGGCTGCGTGCCGCTCGAGAGGCTATCTATGGTCACTGAGTCAACCTGCTCAACGTTGTTGTTCGGGTCCAGAATCCGATCGCCCTTCTTATGCTTTAGGCCCGCCTTCCACACAGCCGTCGTGTTCTTCGCAAAATACGCTGGCAGTCGTGGGTCGTTCCGCGCTTTCATGATATCTACTAGCACTTTACCCGCTACCAGATCCTGGCCGAATGTCGTGGTGGAAAATTGATACCAGATATTCCGCTCCGGAGTCGCGGAGCTGTGAAATGCCAGGAGGTCTCCGGCGGTGCTGCCGATTCCCGTCGTGGCCTCGGTGATGGCGTTCCCGTATACCGTGGCCTTATTCGCGGCCGCTTCCACGGTATGCAGGAGGAATCGCGCCTTCAACGTATGTGCTGCCGCGATCCACTTCGCTTTGTCACCGCCGTATACCAGATCGGCTCCCTCCGGTCCCCTGCCCGGCCCTCCCAACTCCACAATAGCCTGCGAGAGAAGCGACTGCACCGAATCGTAGACGGCGGACTGGGCGTCCAAGACCGGCGTTGCGTTGCCTCCGACCGCTTCATTGTAAGGGATATCGCCCCAGAGGTCAGCGGCGACGCCGATGTCGAACGCCTCCCAGATTTTCGCAATGCCAAGATACACGCTGTCGCCGGCCGTGCGCTCGGCTGCTTCAATCTTGCGAAGGTCCAGGAGGCCGCCACCGGTGTAGACCTGGAACCAGTTGCCGTCCCAGCTGAACTCGTTGACGACATAGTGGCCGTACTGATCGACGAACCGACCGCCCACGCCGGCGCATTGCTGCATCCACATGCAGACCGTCATGGCGACCGTGTTTTCCTGCGACGTGAACATGTTCGCCTGCACGCCGACAAAGAGCTGGTCCGCCGTCGCCTGGCTAGGATTGTTGGGGTCACTGGACAACTTGTCCCCGGTCAGGAAGCTGCCGCAGCCGAAGGCCCCGAGCACGAGACCCAGGGAGACGGCCGCGACTTTGATTGAACGAGTCATGGGTCGATTTCCTCGGGTTAGTGGTTCAAGGTGACGGTGAACACGAACGACCGCGTCTGCGGATTGCCGAAGTACTCCGATCCCTGAACCGGATCGGTGGATCCTCCGCCACTCGTCTCGGGATCGTAGCCCGTCCACTTGGTCCAGGTGTAGAGATTCCGGCCGGAGACTCGCACGTCGATACTTCCGAGCCCGAGCGCGCGCTGAACCCAAGGCGCGTCCAATGTGTACGTGACTGAGATCTCACGGAGCTTCGCGTAGCCGTGCGGTTCGAGACACGCCTCCTCAATGGTTGAGAATGGACAGGGCGCGTCGCTCTGCCGGTACCAGTTCTCACCGATTGGCACAGCTGTCCCTGCCCCCGGACCGACAACCGGCCCGTCGAACCAGCCGGCCTTGCCGAAGGTCTTTAGGTTGCCGGTGCATGTCGTCCCGTCGCAGTCCGCTCGCTGCTGCGTGTCCTTATGTGTACCGTAACTCCACAGCGCGCCCTTCACGTCATTCGGCACCACGCCGCCGTGCCGGATGTCGAGCAACCCGGAGAGTTGGAGCTTGCGGTAGCGGAAGGCGCTCCGGAGGTTCCCTGTCCAGCGGGGATTTGGATTGGCGAGAATGCGCTGGTTAGGATCGGTGACCGGAAAGCCTGTCGCATCGATATACATCGCGCCGCGCGGAGCCCCGGCGCAGGCCGTGCCGACCGCGCCGCCGAGAAGGGTCGGGTCGGATACGCCGCAGTGGATATAGCCCTGCGCACGCACCACGCCGAGCTCCTGACCGACCTGCGCGACTCCCGACCCGAAGAAGATGTACTGCGGGCCGTTCAACGTGAGCACGACGCCGCGGTTGCGGGCCCATTGCAGGCCCACCTCCCAACCGTAGTCCGGTTTCTGGATTGGCCGCAGGTTGAGGGTCGCCTCAAGCCCGCGGTTCCGGAATTGGGCAGCATTGGTGTACTGCTGCGAGAACCCCGTCGAAGGAGCAAGGGGCGTCGCCAGAATCACATCGATAGTCTTGGAGTTGTAGTAGGTCAGTGAGGCGTCCGCGCGGTCGCGGAGCAGGCCGAGGTCGAACCCCGCCTCGAGCTCCTTAGAACGCTCGGGCCTTAGCACGTCCGCCGGCTTCAGACCGCCGGTCAGCAGACCACCGAATCCGTTCTGCGTGGGCGTCTCACCCGTGCCCTGCGCAATCCCACCGAAGATCTGCGAGAAATAGGTCAAGGACGTCACGTACGGGGGCGGCTCGTTGCCGGCCTCCCCGTAGGCGACGCGCAGCTTGCCGAAAGTGAGCCACGGCCGCTCGCCCGTAACCTTAGTAAAGGTCCACGCAGCGCTGGCCTTGGGAAACCAGGCCCGTCGCGAAAGCCGCCCGAAGTTCGAGAAGCCGTCGTTGCGAAGCGAGGCTGTGAAGTACAACTGCTGATACAAGTCGATCGTTGCCTGCCCGAAATACGACTCGCGGTGGATCACGAGCTCGTTGTCGATCGGCAGATCACGCCCGACCGTGTTGGACAATTTGTACGGCGCCGGTGCCACGAGGCCGCGCCCGACCGCGAACAGATTGCGGCGGTTCTGGCTATTCAGGTTCTGGCCTACCGTGACTGTCCCCGAGACATTCGGATTGACGGTGTAGCTCGCTGTCCCCGTCAGGTTGTGATCGAGCTGATAATTGACGACTTTGCCCTCAATCATCCGGCCAAGATTGCACACGTCGGATGAGGAAATTGGGCATCCTTCCAGCCGTTCGTCATTCGCGTAGTCGAGGCCCAGTGTGTAATCGATCTTGAACCATGGCATGGCGAGATACGTCGCGCCGATATTGCCGAACACTCGGCCCACCTTGGACGTGTTGACCTGCTCGTTCAGCGCGAAGAAAGGATTATCGAACCCACGGTCGGCCCCGAGCGTGCTGGCGGTAGGATGCTGGAACCGATAGGACCGATGTTGATGATACACCGGGTCCAGGTATGGCAGGTTGTTGAACTCAGGGGGGGTGCGCAATACCGGAATTTGCACTGCGTTTACGTTGTTGCCGCGCTGAACGTAATTGCCACGGCTGTCTGCGTACGCGAGGTTCGCATTGATCGTGAGTTGCTCCGACCACTTGTGCGACCCTTTCACCCGCACTGTCGTACGGTTGAACCGATCATGATTCCCGACGAATGTCCCGTTGTTGTCCATGTTCTCGCCGGAGAGATAGAACGTCGTCCGGTCGGTCCCGCCCGAGATCGTCATCCCATTCTCCACGACGTGCCCGGTTGTATACAACTCGTGGGAGTGATCGAACACCGGGGTACTTCCCGGAAGCAGTGGACCCCAGGAGCGCCTACAGATGCTGTTTCCGGGGTCGTCACAGGCGCCTCCCGGCGTGGTGTCGGCCTCCACACCAAAGCGACCCTGACCGTACTTCGTTTGCAGGTCGACGAAATGGTTCACGTCGTCGAAAGAGGCGGAAGAGCGCAACGAGAAGTGGGTCGCACCGGCGTGCCCGGACTTTGTGGTGATCATGATGACGCCCTGGCCGGCACGGGCGCCGTAGATCGCGCCGGCGGCCGCGCCGGGCAGAATTGTCATCGACTCTATGTCGTTGGGGTTCAGATCCATCGCCCGGTTCGTGACCACCGTGCCTTCGCCTGAGTAGCCGCCGTCGTGCGGATTGAAGTCCGAAGTCGACTTGGCCGAGTTGTCGATCGGCAGACCGTCGACAACGATGAGCGGCTGGTTATTGCCGACGATCGTGCGGATGCCGCGGATTTGAATGAAGGAGGACGCGCCGGGGTCCCCCGACTGCGCGCTAACGAACACGTTTGGTGCCTTCGCAGCGAGCGCTTCCACGACGTTCTGCTCGTTGCTCTTGATGATCTGGTCCGCAGCGATGCTGTGCCGGACGTTCCCGAGTTTCTCGGTCGTGGTACTCGTGCCCGCCCCCGTGACTACGACTTCACCGAGCTGCAGCGGATTGGGGACGAGGGCGAAATCCTGCTCAATGACGCCGGGGCGCAAGGTGACCTGTATGGTGGCAGGCTTGTAGCCGAGTCGGCGCGCAACGAGTGCGATCGTTTGCCCCGGCTGGGCGCGCGCGCTGGGAATCACAATCGCATAGCGGCCATCATCCCTCGTGGTCGCTCCGAGCCCGAGTGATGGGACCATGACCTCGGCGTACCCGATCGGAGCACCCGACGCGGTCACTCTACCGCTTAGGGTGACAGGCTCCTGCGCCGCCGCCCAGTTCGGCGTCGCAGCACACACACCAGCAGCTAATAAGAGGAAAGAGAAAACGGAGAAACGCATGAGTCCTCCCAGGTGGACGGTGCACCTAAGGACTGCACGAACGGCTTTTCCCGATATAGCACGCCGATAGGAGGATGGCTAGATCGACCGTCTCAAGCTGTGCTGCCCTACTTCGGAACGATCACGCCTTCGAAAGTCACCGAGCGCGGAGCGATGACGCCGGCGGTCAATGCCGTGATGAGCAGATCCGGCCACCGGCTCCGCACTTTGATCCGCAGGTTTGTGATGCGAGAGCCCGTCCCCACCTGCCCCGCCAGGACATCCTCGGCGTTGGGACGGGAAGCCCCGGCCAGACCCCACAGCACGAAGACGGGATGCTTGGTGATGCGAAACGGAGCGCCTTGGGAAACGGGCGACTGCCCCGACTCCGCCAGCGCGGTCGGCACACCGAGCTGCGTCGCGTCAAAAGTCAGGGCGCAGCCGCCCATCGCGAGGGCCAGCGCCGCCAGGCCCGCCCCCGCCAACAGTACACGCTTGATCACGAATCTCCCGGGAAAGACTAGGGCGCGCCCTCCATCGGAGACGGCGCGCCCCAAAGCTACTGCGGGTTACATCCCGAGGGGAGCCTTCAACGCGACGTGCGCGCCAATGCCGATGATGCCGCGCGTCGCGCCGCCCAACTTCTGTGAGTCGTAGGCGACGTGCAGGCCGAGCATCCCGAGCCCGACGTTCGCTCCGAGCACCCAGCCGACGTTGGACTCGGTGCTGCCGCCTGACGGCTTGTCCCAGCGGTTACTGATCGAGAGGTATGGCTCGATGTTGATACCCGGCGTCGGCACGTTCACGCTGATGCCCGCGCCGCCGAGCAACGTCGTGACTTTCGGTATGGTCGCCAATCCCGTATCCACCGAGCTGGTCGTCCCGGCCCCGAGCTGGATGTTCAGCGCCACGGGAATCAGGCTGCCACCGATCACTTTGAATTGCGCCGTGCCGCCGACGGAAGTCAGGCTCTTGCTGAATCCACTCGGCTTCCAACTCGAAACGCCTGCGGTCAGACTGATGTTGGCGAGACCGAACGAGGCGCGCGCACCGAATGCCGTCCCCTTGCCCCCGTTGGTGTTCGGGATGCCCAGGTCACCGTTGATCGTGACGCCCGTACCGCCCTTGGGATTATTCCAGACCGGCATCCCCGCCCATTGGGCCACAGCGGGAAGGGGCGTCGCCGCCAACGTAATCAGCGCCGCTATCGTCGGGATCCGCTTCATTCGTATCCTCCGAGGTCATTGATCATTGATCTGGGCTCCTACGGTAGGAAAACCCGTCGGGC
>Ga0209234_1000177_pt1 | contig 18653 bp, 18 predicted proteins | sample GraSoi013_1_20cm_2_FD_185816 | JGI IMG/M metagenome (GOLD analysis project Ga0209234, IMG submission 185816) | Grasslands soil microbial communities from the Angelo Coastal Reserve, California, USA - Sample 08_20_2013_1_20cm (SPAdes) (version 2) | ecosystem: Environmental > Terrestrial > Soil >... | reverse complement strand
AGCAACTGGTCGCTCACGGCCGACGCCTATCGCATCACCATCGCCGACCGCATCGTGATCTCGAGCCAGTTCCAGAGCTCCGACCCGGCGGTCGGCGCGGTGGTCCGACGGCTGCTCGCACCCTTCCAGCGGCTGGGCGTGACGACCGCGCAGTTCTTCACCAACGCCGTGGACACGCGCACGGTCGGGCTCGACGTCGTCGTCACGCACAGTCGCCCGGTCGCGGGAGGGACCCTGTCGCTGACCGGATCGGCGAACTTCACGAAGACCGAGGTCGAGCGCGTCAACGTCCCGCAAGCGATGGCGGACACATTCACCACGGGGAACCTGCCGGCCGTCCGCAACATCCTGCTGAACCGCGAGGACCGGAACCGGCTCGAAGACGCGCTGCCACGCGAGAAGGGTGGTCTGACGGCGCGCTACGCCCAGGGGCGCTTCAGCGGACTGGCGCGCGCCACCTACTACGGGTCGATCGTCTACCGTCATCCCACGAAGCCGGTCGACGACGAGCGGTTCGGCGCCAAGACGCTCTTCGACCTCGACCTGTCCTACGAATTGCGCGGCGGCGTTCGGCTGGCGCTCGGCGGGGAGAACATCTTCAACACCTACCCCGACCCGCAAGTGCACTCGGACAATATCAGCCTCGGCCGCTTCGTCTACAGCCGGCGGGTGACCCAGTTCGGGATGAACGGCGGGTTCTACTACGCGCGGGTGCAGCTCAGACTGTAGGAGTCGGGCCTACGTCTTGCCCTGTTGCAGCTGCCGCAGCACGTACTCGAGAATGCCGCCGTGCCGGTAGTAGTGCAGCTCCTGCGGTGTATCGATCCGTACGAGCGCGCGGAATTGGCTGCTCGCGCCGCCGGGGCGCCGCGCCGTCACCGTCAGCTCCTTGCCGCGCGGGAACCCATCGGTCAGGACCGCGGCCAGGCCGGCCAGGTCGAACACTTCCTGTCCCGTGAGGCCGAGCGTCTCGGGCGTCTCGCCGGGCAAGAACTGCAGCGGCAGGATTCCCATGCCCACCAGGTTCGAGCGATGGATGCGCTCGTAGCTCTGCGCGATCACAGCGCGCACGCCGAGTAGCCTGGGGCCCTTGGCCGCCCAGTCGCGTGACGACCCCGCGCCGTACTCCTTGCCGGCGATCACGAGCAGCGGCACGCCCGCGGCCTGATACTTGACCGAGGCGTCGTAGATCGTCATCTGCTCCCCGTCGGGGAGATGGAGCGTGACCGGCCCCTCGGTCCCCGGCGCGAGCAGATTCTTCAAGCGCACGTTGGCGAACGTGCCGCGCACCATCACCTCGTGATTGCCGCGGCGCGAGCCGTAGGAGTTGAAGTCCTTCGGCTCAACGCCGCGCTCGACGAGATACTTCCCGGCCGGGCTCGTCTTGCGGATCGAGCCGGCGGGGGAGATGTGATCCGTGGTGATGCTGTCGCCCAGCAGGCAGAGGACCCGCGCGCCGCGGATGTCCGTGATCGGCCCGGGCGTCTTGGGCATGCCGTCGAAGTACGGCGCCCGGCGGATGTAGGTCGAGTCGGGCTCCCACGCGAAGCGATCGCCCGCCGGGACGGGCAACCCGCGCCAGCGCTCGTCTCCCGCGAACACCTCTCCGTATTCCTTGTGGAACATCGCCGACTTGATTGACGAGCGGACCACGTCGTCCACTTCCTTGGCGGACGGCCAGATGTCGCGCAGGTAAACGGGTTGTCCGTCCGTACTCGTCCCCACGGGCTCCGACTGGAAGTCGAGGTCGATCCGCCCCGCGAGCGCGTAGGCGACCACCAGCGGCGGTGACGCCAGGTAGTTCGCCCGCACCTCCTGCTGGATGCGGCCCTCGAAGTTGCGGTTGCCCGACAGCACGGCGCACACCACCAGCTCCCCCTCGGCGACCGCCGCCGAGACGGCCTCGGGCAGCGGGCCGGAATTGCCGATGCAGGTAGTGCAGCCGTACCCCACGAGGTGGAAGCGCAGCCGCTCCAGATACGGCATGAGGCCGGCTTGCTGCAGGTAGTCGGTCACGACTTTGGAGCCGGGCGCGAGGCTCGTCTTGACCCAGGGCTGCGATGCCAGGCCCTTCTCGACCGCTTTCTTCGCGACGAGACCGGCGGCAATCATCACCGACGGATTCGACGTGTTGGTGCAGCTCGTGATCGCGGCGATCACGACGGCGCCGTGGCGCAGCTGGCAGGCGACTCCGTCCACGGTCAGGTCGACGTGTGTGGGGCGCGGCGGGGCGGCCACCGCGGTGCCCCCGCCGAAGGGGTGGCCACCCTCGGCCTCCCAGTGGTTGCGTACGTCCGTGGGCGGGGCGATCGGCGAGGTGGGTTTCACCAGTGACGGCAGCACGAGCCGGAAGGTGCGCGGTACGTCGCGCAGCGCGACGCGATCCTGCGGGCGCCGGGGCCCGGCGAGGCTGGGTTCGACGCTCGTGAGGTCGAGCGAGAGTGTATCGGAATACACCGGCTCGGGGCTCGTGGTCGAATGGAACAGGCCCTGCTCCTTCATGTAGGCCTCGACGAGCTGGACCTGCTCCTTGGGGCGACCGGTGAACTCGAGGTAGCGCAGCGTTTCCTGGTCGACGGGGAAGATGCCAACGGTCGCCCCGTACTCCGGGGCCATGTTGCCGATGGTGGCCCGGTCGGCCACGGGCAGGGTGGCGATCCCCGGACCGTAAAACTCCACGAACTTGCCGACCACGCCTTTCTTGCGGAGCAGCTCCGTCACGGTCAGCACCAAGTCGGTCGCGGTCGCGCCTTCCGCGAGCCGGCCCGTCAAGCGGAACCCGACGACCTGTGGAATCAGCATCGACACGGGCTGGCCCAGCATCGCGGCCTCCGCCTCGATGCCGCCGACGCCCCACCCCAGCACGCCCAGCCCGTTGATCATGGTGGTGTGAGAGTCGGTGCCCACGAGCGTGTCGGGATAGGCCTGCGGCTCCTGGCCTACGGTGGTGAACACCACTCGCGCCAGATACTCGAGATTTACCTGGTGGACGATCCCGGTGTCTGGTGGGACCACACGGAATCCCTGGAACGTGCGTTGCGCCCAGCGCAGCAGGGCGTACCGCTCGCGGTTGCGCTGAAACTCGAGGTCGGCGTTCGCCTGGAACGCGGTGGGCGTGCCGAACTCGTCGACGATCACGGAGTGGTCGATCACGAGCTCGGCGGGGAGCAGGGGGTTCACCCGCTTGGGGTCGCCGCCCATCGCCTGCATCGCGTCGCGCATGGCCGCGAAGTCGACCACGGCTGGCACGCCGGTGAAGTCCTGCATCAGCACGCGCGCCGGCATGAAGGCGATCTCGTCGTCTGGGGTCTTCTTGGGATCCCAACGCGCCAGCTTCTCGATCTCTTCGGCGCGCACCGCCCGGGCGTCCTCGCGCCGCAGCAGGTTCTCGAGCAGGATACGCAGCGAGTAGGGGAGCCGGGAGATCGTGAGCCCGCGCCGCTCGAGCGCGTCCAGCCTGAAGATCTGGAACGTGCCCGCGGCGGCCTTGAGCCGCGCCTGGGCCCCGAAGCTGTTCGACGTCGTCATTCCACGGCCCTCACGCCCACGACGAAGTACTCCGTCTCACCGAAACACGTCGTCGGGATGCCCTTGTGCTGGAGGTAGGTGAGCGCCACGCGCTTGCCGATCGTGCGGTTGATGAGCTCAGCGATCGAATCGTTCCGCACGGTGAAGTAGAACTTTTCCGTCATGGTTCCGGGGATTGACACCAGGGCCAGCTCGCCTTCCCAGGTCTTACAGATCCACCCCTTGTTCGAGAACTTCTGCACGTAACCGGGGCGCTCGCCGCTCGAGTAGGTCCAGGTCAGGGCCGTCCAGGTGTAGAGAGCGAACAGCAGAACCGGCACGATCAGCACGGCGGCGATGATCAGCTTCTGCGCCCGCGAGAGCGTGAAGTTCACGGAGGGAAGTTAACCTCGTACGTCTCGGTCTTGTACCGCACGAACCCGCGCTTCTCGTAATTCGGCAGCGCCGCGGGATGGTCGAGCGTGCAGGTGTGGAGCCATACGCGCGACGGCTCGAGCGCCCAGGCATCGCGTACCGCCCACGAGAGCAGGTGCTTGCCGAGCCCCCGGCCGATCGCCGTTGGGGCGAGCCCGAAATACGCGATCTCGACGGAGCGGTCTTCCGGCACGCGCCGCAGCTCGTACCACCCGGCGAGCGTGCCCTCCCGGCGGGCGACGTGCAGCGTGATCACGGGCTGCGCCAGGTGGGCGCGGATCTCGGCGTCGGTCCAGTCCCAGCGGTCACGCCAATGGTAGGCCTCACCCACCGTGCGATAGCAGTGACGATACAGCTCGGGCGTGGGGTGCTCGACGCGCTCGAGCACGATGTCCGGGAAGTCGCCGAACGCCGGTCGGAACTGGCCTGGCTGTCGGAGCTCGAGGTAAGTCCGCGTGGCTTGCACATCACCCTCTTGCAACTTGGCGTCGTGCCGTCGTGGCGTCTATCTTTTCCCAATGACCTTCAACAAGATGGGCACCGTCCCGCTGCCACTCGCGTTGCACCTGGCGGCCTACACCGTGCTGGGCCTCTTCTGCTTCTTCGCCGGAGCGCTGAACCTGATCGATCCCGTGAAGATCCCGCAGGGGGTGATGTTCCTGGCGATCTGCGGGTTCAGCTGGGGCTACGTGTTCGGGATCCTGATGGCGCGCAAGGAAGTCGTCGTGCTCGGCTTCGGCGCCAGCGCCGCCTGGCTCGTCGCGGCGGCGGTGGGCGCGACCCGCTTCGGCTTCGACTGGCGGCTCACCGTGCTGCTCGTCGCGCTCGGCGCCTACGGTCTGATCACCCTCGCGCTGTACCGCACCCGCATTCTGGAGCACTGACCGGCCGAACGCGCCGGCTCAGCCGATCGTGCTCGCCTCCACGTGCTCGGGGGCGGCCGGCACCTCGACCACGAACTTCGCGCCGCCCAGCTCGGAGTCTTCCAGCCAGATCTTCCCTCCCACCTCCGTGACGACCCGCTGGCAGATGGCGAGACCGAGGCCTGTGCCCTCGTCGGGGCCTTTGGTGGTGAAGAACGGGTCGAAGATGCGTGCGCGGATCTCCCGCGGGACGCCCGGCCCCGAGTCTTCCACCGTCAGGCGGACCCAGCCCTCGCGCGACTGCGTCGTGAGCTGGATGATCGCCGGGCTGCGGCCTCGCACCACGTGCTCGGCGTTGGTCACCAGGTTGATCACTACCTGTTGCAGCTCTTGACCCAACCCGAGCACCGGGGGGGCGGAGTTATCGAGTCCGGTCCGGAATTCCACGCTCTCGGTGCGCATCACGCGCTTGCGGATCTCCGCGACGTCGTGCACCAGGTCGTTGATCTGTACCCGGGTGGGGGTGGTGTCGGCCCTGCGGGCGAGGCGCAGCAGGCTGCGCACGATGCGAGCGGCGCGGTCCACCTCGCGGGTAATCGTGGCCGCGGTGGTGCTCGTCTCGGGGTCCTTGCTGGCGCGACCGAGCAGCTCCGCCTCCATTCGGATGGCGGCGAGCGGGTTGTTCACCTCGTGGGCGACGCCGCTGGCGATCTCGCCCACGGTGGCGAGCTTTTCGCGCGCGATCAGCTCGCGCTGCGCGCGCAGCTCGTCGGTGCGATCGTACAGCGCCACCAGCAGGCTGTCGGCGCCGGCGCCGGACAGGCCCGTGACCGTGCAATCGCACAAGCGGCGGTCGCCGGACGGGCGAGTGACGAGGACCCGGCCGTGCCAGGGCGCGCCGTCGCGCGCGCGCGCCAGCACGAGGTGCAGCGGAATCTCACTGGGGGAAAGGCCGAGCGCTTCGAGGTGTGTGTCGAGCGCCTGGGCTTCCGAGGCGATACCGAACAGGCGGCACCCCGCCTGGTTGAGCTGCAGGACGCGACCGCCGCGGCTCACCAGGCCCATCGGGAGCGGGCTGCCGTCCACCATCGCGTGGGCGCGCTCGGCCGCGGCGCGCGCGCCACTCACCGCCTCGGAGAGCTCCAATCCACCGGCGATGTAGGCGGCCACGGCCGTGAGGTACTGCAGCTCCACGAGTTGGAACGGCGGCGGCTGCTCCCCTCCGGGCCGCAGGTAGCGGACCACGCCTACCGCGCCCGCGACGCCGCTCGACGTGCGCAGCGGAGCGATCATCGCCGCGCGCGCCGTCTCGGAGGGCGACAGCTCCCGCTGCGCCTCGGCCTCCTCGAGGATGTTGTCGGTGAGCAGCGCTTCCCCGGTCCGGACGACCCGACCCGTGACGCTCGCGCCGATCGCGATCTCGAGCCCGTCGAGCTCGGCGCACTGCCCCACCGTCGCGGCCACGCGCAGCGCGTCCGCGCCGGCGTTGCGGAGCGCGACGTACGCTCCCTGGGCCTCGACCAGGCTGGTCACGCTCTGGAGCGTGTAGCGCAACAGCAGCTCGCGCTCCGGCGCCGCCAGGAGCCAGCGCGACAGCTCGACGAGAAACGTTCCCAGCCGGCGCTCGCGCTCGAGGCTGGCGCGACGCGCCACCATTACGGCGAGGTGCGTCGCGATCTCGATCCCGGAACGGAGCGCATCCGCCGGGAATCCTGCGGGTAGCCCCTCGAACCGTGCGCTGACATGCCGTCCCTCGGCGTCGTGATAGTCGGCGATGAAGGGGTCGCCCGCCTTCCCGGCGGTCCCCGCCTGGGCGCTGCCCGTCTCGCGCAGGCCCTTGTAGCTGAGCTCGACCCGCGCCCCGCCGGTCCACTCGCTGAGAATAGCGGCGGCCGCTTCCCAGAAGCCTCGGGTCTGCTTGGCTTTGCCGGCTTCTGTCAACAATTTCCGGATGGGGTCTAGCATTGCTTCAAACTACGTCGAGAAAAGACGTCACGCGAAGGCGTCGCGCAGAGGCGTCGAGCAAGGCCGTGGTCTGGCCTAGGGATTCGTGGGGCGGATGTCCACCTCGCTCATCATCGCCCGATCCGGAATCGTCACGGTGGAAACGATGGCATGCGCCACGTCGTCAGCGGTGAGGACCCGCGTCCGGTTGGCACGGCTTTCTCGGAAACCGGTGTCGACCGAGCCGGGGCAGACCGTCACGACCCGCACGTTGTGCCGCCGCACCTCCAGCATGAGTGCCTTCGAGAACCCCAGCACGGCGTGCTTCGACGCGCAGTAGGCGGTGCCCCCCTCGACCCCGTTCTTTCCCGCGAGCGACGCGACGTTGACGATGGTGCCACCGCCCGCGTCCACCATTCCTTTCAAGAACGGTCGGGTGACGAGATACAGGGACCGCACGTTCACACCCATGGTCTCGTCCCAATCCGCGAGCGACAGCTCGGCGAGGGGCTTGAACCGCCCGATTCCGGCATTGTTCACGAGCAAGCGGGGAGCGCCTCGCTCGCGGTGCACGAAGGCCGCGAACGCGTCTACGCAGGCCGGGTCGGAGACGTCGCATGGCATGCCGAGGGCATCGATCCCGGCCGTCTTGAGATCGTGCACCGTGGCGCGCACGTTTGCTTCCGTCCGGGCGCAGATCGCCACGCGGGCCCCCGCGCGGCCCAGGGCGAGCGCCGTCGCGCGACCGATCCCTTCGGTTGCGCCGGTGACGACGGCGAGCGAGCCCGTAAGGTCCATATACCAGGCAAATATACGGGGCCCGGAGCGGCCTGGCGCGGGAACCGGGCGACGTTTTCCAATGATATGAAGGAGGCTGAGTGATGACCGCAACACTGTATCCGATTTCCGACGAAACCCTCTCCCCGCACGCGACGAGCGGCGTGGCCCCGTGGCCCGACGGCGAGCTGCTCGACGCGTACTCGCGGGCGGTGATGGGAGCCGCCGACCGGGTCGGTCCGGCCGTGGTGAGCGTGGAGGTGCGCCGCAAGGTCGAGCGACGGGGCCGGCCGGCGCGCGAGGTGCCTGGGAACGGCTCGGGGTTCGTGTTCACGCCCGACGGGTTCGTGCTGACCAACAGCCATGTGGTCCACGGGGCGACGCGGCTCGAGGCCGCTTTCGCCGACGGCCGCCGGGTGCGGGCGGAGCTCGTGGGAGACGACCCCGACACCGACCTGGCCGTGCTCCGCGTCGTCCCCGTCTCGCTGACGGTCGCCGAGCTGGGTGACTCGCGGACGCTGCGGGTTGGCCAGCTCGTCGTCGCGATCGGCAACCCGCTGGGCTTCCAGAGCACGGTCACCGCCGGGGTCGTGAGCGCGCTGGGCCGCTCGTTCCGCTCGGTAAGCGGGCGACTGATTGACGACGTGGTTCAGACCGATGCGGCGCTGAATCCCGGCAACTCGGGCGGCCCGCTGGTGGACTCGCGGGGCCGCGTGGTCGGGGTCAACACCGCCGTGATCCTGCCCGCGCAGGGGATCTGCTTCGCGGTGGGCATCAATACCGCGAAGTTCGTGACGGGCCAGCTCATCCGGCACGGCAAGATCCGGCGCGGCCGGATCGGCGTCGCGGGCCAGAACGTCCCGCTGCTGCGGCTTGCGCAGCGGGCGCTCGGGATCGATGCCAAGAGCGGCGTGCTGGTGACCGGCGTCGAGCCGGACAGCCCGGCGGCGCGAGCCCGGCTCACGTCAGGGGACATCATCGTCGAGTTCAACGGAAGCGCGGTCACCGGGATCGACGACCTGCACCGGCTGCTCACGGCCGACGGCATCGGCGTCGTGACGAGCGTGGTCGTACTGCGCGGCGCGGAGCGTCTGGAGCTGCCGATCGCCAGCGTCGAGTCGGCGCCGTCCTGATGCCGTGCCATGTCTGCTGTACCTGCGGGACGGAGTTCACGGAATCGGTCGCTCCGCCCGCCGGCTGTCCCGTGTGTGAGGATGAACGTCAGTTCGTCGGCTGGGAAGGGCAGGCGTGGACGACGCTCGACGCGCTGCGCGCCACGCACCGGGTCGCCTGGAAGCGGGAGGCGCCGGGTCTCGAAGGGATCGGGATGGAGCCGGCGTTCGCGATCGGCCAGCGGGCGCTGCTGGTGCGCGCCGCGGGCGGGAACGTCGTGTGGGACTGCATCCCGCTGATCGACGACGCCGTGGTGGAGGCGGTACGCGCCCTCGGCGGCGCCCGGGCGATCGCGATCTCGCACCCTCACTATTACAGCGGCATGATCGAGTGGAGCCGGGCCCTGGGCGGCGTGCCGGTGTACCTGCACGCAGCCGATCAGCGCTGGATCATGCGTCCCGATCCCGCGATCCGTTTGTGGCACGGGGACACGCTGGAGCTGGCCCCGGGCCTCACCCTGATCCGGTGCGGTGGGCACTTCGACGGCGCGGCGGTGCTGCACTGGGCCGATGGATCGGAGGGACGCGGGTCGCTGCTCGTGGGCGACGTGGTCCAAGTGGCGCAGGACCGGCGCCACGTCAGCTTCATGTACAGCTATCCCAACTTCATTCCGCTCGGGGCGCAGGCGGTGCGCCGCATCGTGACCGCGCTCGAGCCGTACCGCTACGACCAGATCTTCGGCGCCTGGTGGGGCCGCAACATCCTGGCCGACGCGCCCGAGGCGGTCGCCCGCTCCGCCGCGCGCTACCTCACGCGCCTTTCCTGAAAGGAAACCGACATGGCAACGCAGCCCGCAGGTCCGGGAGCGCCGCTCCCCGCCGGGACTCCGGCACCCGCCTTCACGCTCTCGAGCGCCCCCGATCAGACGGTGTCGTTGCGGGATTTCCGCGGCCGCCCCGTGATCCTTGCGTTCTATCCCGCGGACTGGAGCCCGGTGTGCGGCGACCAGATGGCGCTCTACAACGAGGTGCTGGCGGAGTTCGAGCGCTACAACGCCCAGCTCCTGGGGATCTCGGTGGACGGGGCGTGGTGCCACGCCGCGTTCGCCGGCGACCGGAAGCTGCACTTTCCGCTGCTCGCGGACTTCGAGCCCAAGGGGGCGGTGGCCCGACGCTACGGCGCGTACCGCCAGGGCGACGGCTTCAGCGAGCGGGCGTTGTTCGTGATCGACGGGGACGGGATCATCCGGTGGAGCTACGTGTCGCCCGTGGATGTGAACCCCGGCGCGGACGGCATCCTGCGAGCGCTCGAGGCGCTGGCCAGCGCCAGCGCCCACGCATGAGCCGGCACGACACGGCGGCGGCGCTCACGCTTCCCGTGGGCGAGCGCGACCACACGCAGGGGCCGGCGGACGCGCCCCTCACGCTGGTCGAGTACGGTGACTACGAGTGTCCCCACTGCGGCCGCGCCTACCCGATCGTCAAGCAGATCCAGCGGCGCCTGGGGCGGCGATTGCGCTTCGTGTTCCGCAACTTCCCCCTGCGGGAGAGCCACCCGCACGCCCAGCACGCGGCGGAGGCGGCCGAAGCCGCGGGCGCGCAGGGAAAGTTCTGGGAGATGCACGACCGCTTGTTCGAGCGCCAGTTCGCGCTGGACGACGACTACCTGGTCGAATACGCGGGTGACCTGGACCTGGACGCGGCGCGCCTGCGAAGAGAGCTCGCAACCGGGACCTACGCGCCGCGCGTGCGGGAGGACTTCCGCAGCGGGGTCACGAGCGGGGTGAACGGCACGCCGACGTTCTTCATCAACGGCGTGCGCCACGACGGTGCGTGGGAGCTGGAGCCGCTCGTCGCGGCGCTGGAGCAGGCCCCGGCTAAGCGCTGAGCGCGCCCGGGAAGCGCGCCGGGTCGGGGATGAACCCCGGAAAGATGGCCGACAGGTCGCGCGCGCCGAGGTGGCGCGCCAGGACTTCCGCGAAGAGATCGCGGAAGTCGGTGGTCACCGCGACGTCGCGGCCCTCGAACCGGTTCGCCGGATCGAGCCCCGGCCACGCGCCGAGCACGCGGCCGCCGTTCACCGGCCCGCCCAGCACCAGCATCGCCGTCGCGTGACCGTGATCGGTGCCCGAGTTGCCGTTCTCGCGCACCGTACGGCCGAACTCCGACATCGTCAGCACGACCACGTTCTCGAGTCTGTCTCCCAGGTCCCGCGCGAACGCGGTCAGCGTCTGTGCCAGCTCGGCGAGCCGTGCGGCGAGCTGCCCCTCGCTCGCCCCCTGGTTCACATGGGTGTCCCACCCCGTGACGTCGGCGAACGCCACCTGCAGCCCGGCGTCGGCCTTGATCAGCTGGGCGATCTCGAGCATCGCCTTACCGAGTTTGCCGCGGGGATAGTCGGCACCGTTCGCCGGCTGGTACTGTGTCGGGTCGACTCGCTTCAGCGTCTGCACGGCCTCGAACGCTTCCTGGGATGACGCCGACAGCAAACCCGTCGCCGAGCCCGCGTACAGCTCCTCGAAGGCGCGGGTGAGCCGGTCGCGCGCGGCGGGCTGGGGCGCGCGCAGGCCGAACGCCTGGAGGTCGCCGATCGCGAGGCTCGGCGCCGTGCCCGCGAGAATGCGTGGCAGTTCGGGTCCGAACGCCACGGCGCGGAAGGGCGTGTCCTGGTGCTCCCGGTCGTGCTGGCAATAGCGGTTGAGCCAGCCGTCCGGGGTCGCCTTCACGCCGGGGGTGCCGGATTCCATATAGTCCTGGGCGTCGAAGTGGCTGCGCGTCGCGTCGGGCGAGCCGACCGCATGGATCGCGGCGAGACGCTTCGAGTCCCACAGCGGCTTGAGCGCCGCGAGGCGCGGGTGCAGGCCGAAGTAGCCGTCGAGATCGACGACATCGCGTTCGGGAACGGCGATGCGCGGCCGCTCGCGGTAGTACAGCGGGTCGCCGTGCGGCACGATCATGTTGAGCCCGTCCACGGCGCCGCGCTGGAAGAGGCACACCAGAATCGGGCGGGAGAGGGCGGTAGAGGACGGTACAGGGCGGTAGGAGGCAAAGGCCGCGCGTGCAAGAAACAGCGGGTCCAGACCGAAGCTAAACAAGGCCAATCCGCCCGACTTCACAAATACCCGTCTCGATATCGACATCGCGCCCTCCTCGAACTTGTACCGTCTTCTACGGCCCTCTACCGCCCTCTACCGTCATTGTCTCTGAAACTCCGGTCCGCCGATCGCGAGGCCGACCGCCAGGGCCCGTGCCTGGACGGCGTCATTGATGTCGGACAACTGATTTCTGATGACCCGCCTCGTGTTGTCCGACATCGTCCCGCCCAGGATCCCGGCGTCGATGCTCGCGATCAGCCGCTCCGGGTCCGCGGTGGCGGGAACGACGGAGTCCGGGCTCACGCTCGCGCCCGGCAGTCTTCCCGCGGCGAGCGCTACGGCGGCGTTCATGCGGTCGAGCAGCGCCCCGCTGTTCACCCACGCCTCTTCTCGCTCGGGATAGCCATCGGGGGCGACGTGGAGATAGAGCGGCTCGCCAAGGCGCGCAACGACCTGCGCCAGGCGGGGCGTCGTGTCGGGCTCCGCGTCGACCGCCCGCGCCGCGCTCACGACGAATTCGAGCGGCGTCTTGACCTTGGCACGGACGTTCGCCGCGGCCCAGAAGTCGGGGCCGTGAAAGATGGCGCGCAGCACCTCGCGGATGTCGCCGCGCGAGCGTTGCCACGCCGCGACGGCGTCGTCCACGCAGCCGTCTGGCGGATCGTCGTTCACGAACCGCTGGCACAGCTGGCGACTGATGTGATGCGTGGTGGCCGGATGATTGGCGAGCAGCTTGAGAAGGCGGATGCCTTCGTCCATTCCGTGCCCGCGCTCGAACTCGATGTCCAGGACCTGCTTGTCTCCGGTGTCGTGCGCCCAGTCGTGAAACTCGAAATCCGCGCCCTGCTGCGGGCGCCTGATGCTCCAACCCGTGAAAATGCGGGCCACGTCGATCACGTCGTGCTGGCCATAGCCGCCGTCCACGCCCAGCGTGTGGAGCTCGAGCAATTCGCGGGCGTAGTTCTCGTTGATCCCGGTCCTCACCCCCTGACCCCCTCTCCGCCTTGCGGAGAGGGGGAACGGCAGTGCAGCGCCCGGCGCCACGCTCTCCCAGTTGTCGAGGTAGAAGAGCATGGCGGGGCTCTTTGCGGTCGCGATCAAGAGGTCCTCGAACCTCCCCATCGCGTGCGGCCGGATCGTGTGCTCGACGTAGTCGGGGGTGAGAAACCGGTCGGCGCCCTTCGCGAAGTAGACGTTGAAGTGGTTGGTCCAGAAGTCCACCATGACCTCGTACAGCTGCCGCTCGGAGAGGGCGGCGCGCACCACGGCGAGCTGCTGGAACTGCGCGGCGAAGCGGCGGCCCTTCATGGCGACGGGGCTGTCGTCTGGCTTGTCGGCCGCGATTTCACCCATGCGCTTGCGTTCCTGCCGCGCACGCTGCACTTCGGCGTACAGCCTGGCGAGGTCTCCCCGGTCGTACTTCAGGACGTCGAACTCGCGCTCACGTTTCGCCACGGTCTCATCGTCGATCTTGTCGGGCGCGAGCTGGGCGTCGATCCAGCGCAGCACGCCGCCCGCCGCGACGCGCTCGATTTCGCCGGGCCGGGGTCCGTAGGCGAGGCGGTTGAGTGCGTGCCACGCGGAGTCTCGCGGGGTGAGGGGCGATTGTAGGGGCGCAGCAGGCTGCGCCCCTACGGCCGGCGGCCAGGCCGCAACGATCGCGAGCAGACGAAGGACCAGGCTTTTCATGCGGTTATATTGACGCACCGCCCCGTGGAGAAGTTAAGGTAGTGACGGCGTCCCAGCCTCCGCCCCCACCCCGTTTCATCCCGCACGGCATCGTGCCGCGGCCCAGGAGCCGACGCGCGGGCGCCGACGGCAAGGCGCCGACGTGGTCGGAGCGGCTCGAGGCCCTGCAGTACGTCCCACCCCTGCTGAAGCTCGTCTACGAGACGCATCGCGGCTACACCGTCGCCATCCTGGCCCTCCGCGCGGTCCGCTCGTTCGTGCCGCTGGCCGTCCTGTGGATCGGCAAGCTCATCATCGACGGCGTAATCGGCGCCATGCGCGCGCACGCGGCCGCGCAGCCGCTGGACTGGAGGTACCTGGGCGGACTGGTGGCGCTCGAGCTCGCCGTGGGCGTCGTGGGAGAGGGGCTGGCGCGCCTCTCGGCGTTGCTCGAAAGTCTGCTGGGCGATCTGTTCTCGAACCGAATCAGCGTGCGCTTGATGCAGCACGCCGCCACCCTCGACATCGCGCAGTACGAGGATGCCGAGACCTACGACCACCTCGAGCGGGCGCGCCGGCAGACGCTGGGACGCATCGGCCTCATCACGCTGCTTCTCGCCACGGCCCAGGATCTCGTGACGCTGGTCTCGCTGGGCGGCGTGATCTTCGTGCAGCTGCCCTGGCTGCTCATCCTCCTGGTGATCGCTGTGTTGCCGTCGTTTGTGGGCGAGACGCATTACGCCGCGCTCGGCTACTCGCTCTTGTTCCAGTGGACTCCCGAGCGCCGCCTGCTCGACTACCTGCGATACGTGGGCGCGTCCGACGAGATGGCAAAGGAGGTGAAGCTCTTCAGCCTCTCGGACTTCCTGGTCGGCCGGTACGCGAGGCTGTCCGACGAGTTCTACGAGGCGAACAAGCGGCTGTCCATCAGGCGCAACCTCGTGTCCACCTTGCTGGTCACCGTCGGCACGCTGGGTTATTACGGAGCATATGCCGTCACGATCTACCTGACGGTGCTGGGGCGATTCACGGTCGGCGCCCTGACCTTCCTCGCCGGCTCGTTCCGGCAGAGCCGCGACCTGATCCAGCGCATCCTGCTCTCGCTGTCGCAGGTATTCGAGCAGAGCCTGTACCTCGCGGACTTGTTCACGTTCTTTGACGTGCAGCCGCGCGTGACGTCCAAGCCCGGGGCGCGGCCGGTGCCCGTGCCGATCCGGCGCGGATTCGAGTTCCAGGACGTCGGGTTCCGCTATCCGGGCTCGGACCGATGGGCGGTGCGTCACCTCACGTTCACGTTCGAGCCGGAGGAGCGCATCGCGCTGGTGGGGGAGAACGGCGCGGGGAAAACCACGCTCGTGAAGCTGTTGGCGCGGTTGTACGATCCGGACGAGGGGCGCGTGCTGCTCGACGGCCTGGACCTGCGCGACTACGACCTCGCCAGCCTGCGGCAGAACATCGGCGTGATTTTCCAGGACTTCGTGCGCTACGACTTCATCCTGAAGGAGAACATCGGCGTCAGCCAGGTCGAGGCGCTCGCCGACGACGCGCGGGTGCGCGAGGCGGCCCGCCGCAGCCTGGCCGACTCCGTCGCGTCACGGCTCGACAAGGGTTACGAGCAGATGCTGGGCCGGCGGTTCGACGGCGGCGTGGAGCTGTCGGGAGGGGAGTGGCAGAAAGTCGCGCTGGGGCGCGCCTACATGCGCGACGCCCAGGTCCTGATCCTCGATGAGCCGACCGCGTCGCTCGACGCGCGCGCCGAGTACGAGGTGTTCCTGCGGTTCGCGGAGCTGACGAAGGGGCGGATGGCCGTGCTCATCTCGCACCGGTTTTCGACGGTGCGGATGGCGGACCGGATCCTGGTGCTGCAGGGCGGGGAGCTGATCGATCAGGGTACGCACGAAGATCTGGTCGCGCACGGCGGCCTGTACGCGGAGCTGTTCAGCCTGCAGGCGGCGGGGTATCGGTGAAGGCTCGTCGGGGGAACAACGCGGGAGGGCAAGTGCGCGCAGTCAGAATAGCGCTGGTCACGCTGGCGATCGCGGGAAGCGCGCCGCTGCACGCGCAGCACCGGTCGAGCAGCCTTCTCAGCTTCGAGGACATCGACCGGCTGAGAGCGAACAGCAGCGCGGCACACACGGCGTACGATGTCGTGCAGATGCTGCGGCCGCGCTGGCTCCAGAAGCGCGAGCCGCTCCCGGCAACTCCGCGCGCCGCGTTCGAGAACCCTCCCGTTATCGTTTACGTGAACGACGTCAGCATGGGTGGGACCGAGTTCCTGAAGGGGATTCCGGTGGAGACGGTGCTGGAGCTGCGTTGGCTCAGCCCGAACGAAGCGGCGGGCCGCTACGGGAGGTCCGACGGGCTCGCCGCCATCGTGGTGACGCTGAAACGCTAGGCTCACGCGAGATAGCGCTCCCGCAGGATCCCCACGTGGTGGCGCTCGTGCCCGGCGATCACGTATGCGAGTGCGCGCACGCTGATCTCCTTGTTGTTCGCGGTGCCGCGGCGCGCAAGCGCGTCCGCGTCGAAGGTCCGCAGCAGGGCGAGCGTCGCGCGTCGCACGGCGTCGAGCTCGGCGGCGAGGTCGCCGAGCGGCCGGGCATCGAACCGGGCGGCCGGCATCCACGCGTTCTCGTCGAATCCGGGCAGGGGCGCGACGTCACCCCGGGCGAACCGCAGGGCCCGGTGGCAGAACACCCGCTCGCTGTCGGCGATGTGTCCCACCACCTGCTTGATGCTCCACTTCCCGGGCGCGTAGCGGTGCAGTGCCTTGACGTCGGACAAGCCGGCGAGCAGCTGCTGCGTGTCGCGCCGCTGCTGCTCGAGCAGCTGCAACAGGTCGCCGTCGGGGACCTTGCTCACGTACGTCTCCAAGAATGGCGCGTACTCGGTTGCTCCCGGGCGGGGGATGGCGGCAGCGGTCACGCGACCCTCCGGGAACGTTTCGCCCCACCTGCCTTCGCAGCCGTCGCGCCGCCGCGCACCCGTGCGAGCCGTGCCTGGGCGTCGGGCATCCGCAGGATCAGCTTCTCCAGCTGGTCCAGGTAGCCGGGGTTCTTGAGCGCGGCGCGCAGCTCGGCGAGGTGGGGCTCGAGTCGGGCGTACACCATGATGTGCTCGCCGTTCACGTCGGCGAACATCTGTTCGTCGATCGCGCCGTGGAGCACGAGCGCCGCCGCCATGTTCCAATACGTGGTCACCATGCGGTACGGCGCGCTGTTCTTGCCGCGGTAGACGGTGAGCACGTCCGTCGCGCTCGCGGGACGGAAGTCCGCACGAAACCAGGCCCGCGCCTTGCGCATCACCGGCTCGCGACGCAGGTCGTACAGCCTGAGGATCAGGTCGGCACTCTCGTAAGTGGTGGTCACGGGTGGCTCCATTGGCATGAGGATCAAGAAGCTACGCGGACGGCTCTCCCGCGGCGACCCAGGCCCGCCAGGTCTCCTCTGCGGTCCCCACGGTCAGCTGTTGCCGGTGGCGGACGAGGGGCATGCGGAGTAGCAACGGCTCCAGGGCAAGCTTCTCGAGCCAGCGCTCGTCCGATAGGAGGGCCGTCCCAAGGCCCAGCTCCGCGAAGCGCCTGGCGTCGCGGTCGATCAGGGCGGGGACGCCGAACTTCTGCGCGAAGCGGCGCAGCTCCGCCGGCGCGGCAGCGCGCTCGTTCAGGTCCACGAAGTGCGTCTTGACCCGGCGCTCGGCGAAGAAGCGCAGCGCGGCGCGCGTGTCGGCGCTCTTCCGGATGCCGAAGATCTGGACCTCCATCTAGCTGCCGGTCGAGAATCGGACGGCGCCGAGCTCCACGAGCCCCTGCAGCGTCGCTTCGACCTCCCGGACAGGGAGCCCCGAGTCCGTGGCGAGCTGCTCCCGCGTCCGCTTCCCGTCGGCGAGCTGCACGACGGCAGCGACCGCCGCATCGCTCCGCGCCACAGCGACGCGCCCGTGCGGTGACCGCGCGACGAGCAGCGTCGTGCGCCGCTCCGGTGCCGGCGGGACGTCCTTCCAGGGCTGGAGCAGCTGGGGCAGTACGGCCGGGAGATCGAAGGCCAACTCCAACAGCACGGTTCCTTCGACGGTCTCCGGACGGAACCGCTCCCCACTCCCCGCCCCCTCCGTCGGAGTCCCATCCCGCCAAACGCGCGGCCCCGCCTCGACCAGCATCATCGCTTCTTCATAGCGGAGCAGATCCGTGAGGTATGGAATCGGGGCGCCCGCGGCCGCGACGTACTGGACGGTGAGCCGGGCGACGGCCCGGGCCGTCTCGCGGCTGCCGAGCACCACCCTCGGGAGCAGGACGTCGAACCCATCTTCCTCGAGGACCGTCTCCGGAGCCCGCCCGGTGACCCGCGCCAGGGCGCGGGAATACTTGAAGAACTGGACGATGCGCTCGTAATAGAAGTGGCGCGCCAGGAACCGGGCGTAACGCTCCATACGGTCGGGATCGGCGAGCCCGCGGCGCCGCCAATCGGCCGACGTGCGGTAGGGTGCATCGGCGAGCGCGCGAATCACGTCGTCCTGCAGGGCGCGATCGCTCGGCACGCGGGTCACGGCGCGTCCGGCGGATCGCAGGGCCGCAACCGCACCACGGCCGTCCGACCGTCGGAGACGACCTTTTGACCGGAGACGTTTCGCCCCTCGGTGATCGCGCCGGGAAGACGCATGTAGGCTATGAGGTCGCCGCACCCGCTCGCCTCGAGATCGTGCACCACCCGGTCCCGCTCCCAATCGATGTGCGACTCGATGCGATGTGTGGCCTGCGGCTCCCACGGCTTGAAAATCACTCCGACATCCTTGTTCCCGGCGCCGACCCAAACGAGCGAGAGACTGTCGAGCAGCCAGATCCGGATGTGGTGACGAATCCGGACGTTCGGACCCGCCAGCTCGTACGCGAGGTCCTGCGGCCGCCCCTCGAAGTACTGCGTGCTGACCGGGGCGGTGATCGCCGGCCGGCTCGCGATCGCGGCGGTCACCTCCCGCGTGACGCTGAGGACGGACCGCTTCTGCGCGGGGAGCCAGCCGGCCGCTCGAAACGCGCTGTCGATCGCGGCCGCCGTACCGAGCAGCAGCACGTTGAACGGGTCGCCCGGCGCGGTCCCCGCGCGGTTTTCGGAGCGGGGGACGAACTGCGGCAGCGCCGGCATCTCGGTCAGCTCGCGATGTGCCGCCACGGGGTCGCACCGGTCCCGACTCGGGAGAACGAGCGGCTCGGTCAGCCGGATGCCGCCGATCTCACCCGCCAGGATGCGCACCGGGGG
>Ga0209234_1000175_pt1 | contig 18694 bp, 13 predicted proteins | sample GraSoi013_1_20cm_2_FD_185816 | JGI IMG/M metagenome (GOLD analysis project Ga0209234, IMG submission 185816) | Grasslands soil microbial communities from the Angelo Coastal Reserve, California, USA - Sample 08_20_2013_1_20cm (SPAdes) (version 2) | ecosystem: Environmental > Terrestrial > Soil >... | reverse complement strand
TCTGGCGACGCTCGCGAGCACCTGTGATCGCAATCATGCTCCAGGGTCTGGCGGCAATCGTCATCGCTTGTTCTGGAACGTACGGTCAAATTTTAAACTTTGAGGTGACTGTCGATTTCATTTTTTTCGCAATGACAGCGACGTCGCTGTTCGTTTTGCGTCGACGTCAGATTGGCTCGGAAACGGTTACCTTTCGTGTACCCGGCCACCCGTTCACGACGATTCTTTTTGTTTTGTCCTGTGTTGGAATTGTCGGAAGCGCTATCGTCGCTTCTCCTGCGAACAGCGCGGTCGCGTTAGGTATCATGCTGGCTGCGCTGCCGGTTTACTATTATTGGAGGAAGTTCAGGCGAGCAGAATCATGAGCGTGTCATTGACCGATATTCAGTTCGCATGGTTCAGTAGGTGGAATAGATGTCACGCGAAAGGTGGCGCCTCGCCCTTGCAGGGAGAGGGGGAGGGTCTCGTTCAGGTTCCAAAAACCCCTCACCTTAGTCCTCTCCCCTTCCGTAAGGGGAGAGGCGAGAAAGGTCGGTGCAGTAGCTCTAGTTTTTCGACTTTCACAGTCAACGAACGCTCCCGCTCATGACACACAAGCATTCGGACTACATGCATTGGTCCAAGACGCAAAGCCGCGCGCGATTCAATCTCGCAACCAGTGGCGTAGCGCCGTTTCCGCTCCGCGAACTGCCAGTCCATTTGGAGACACTCGAAATCAATGGTTACGACGGCTACGGCTACCCGCCTTTACAAAAAGCCGTCGCAACGCACCACGGCGTTGATCCCGAATGCGTCGTAGAGGCAGCGGGCACGTCCATGGCGAATCATCTTGCCATGGCTGCAATCCTCGAACCGGGCGACGAAGTCTTAATCGAGCACCCAGCATACGGACCGATTCTCGACGTTGCCCAATATCTTCACGCGAATGTGAAACGATTTGCGCGCACTGACGAAACCGGCTGGGTAGTAAATCCGGGAGAGATTCTTCGTGCCATTACGCCGAGAACACGCCTCATCGTGATCACGAACCTGCACAATCCAACAAGCGCGCTTACACCAGATTCGGTTCTGCGCGAAGTTGGCGACATCGCCCGCAGCATTGGCGCGCTGGTGCTAGTGGATGAGGTTTATCTGGATGCAGTTTACGAGCGAACGCCGCGCACATCCTTCCGTCTCGGGCCAGAGTTCGTAGTGACCAGCAGTTTGACGAAAGTTTACGGTGTCAGCGGATTACGCTGCGGCTGGATCCTGGCGCGCCCGGATCTGGCGTGGAAGATGCGCCGCCTGAACGATCTCTATAGCGCGACGCCGGTTTACCCGGGGTTACTTCTTGCCGTCGCGGCATTCAAACACTTGAATCGCCTTCGCGAAAAAGCGCGCCGGATCGTGGATGCGGATCGCAAATTGCTTCGGGATTTTCTCGTACAGCAATCCGCGCTTTCCGCAGTCTGGACGGATTGGGGTACGACTTCGTTCGTGCAATTGAGAGCTGGAAACGTTGATGATTTTTTCGAGCGACTACGTACGGACTTCGATACTTCGGTTGTTCCTGGCCGCTTTTTCGAAATGCCGGATCACTTTCGTATCGGCATGGGCGTGAACACTGAAATGTTCGGTGATGGTCTTGATCGAATCGATCGCGCCCTAACGAGTTCCTAGGTAGGGACGATTGACCTCAATCGCCCAAGCTATTTCTACTTGAGTTATAACTAAGGGCGGGGCCGCACAGTGGGGCGAGGCCGCGGAGTTGGGCTGAGCCTCGGTATAGCGTAACGGAACGTGCAATTGAATTCGGACACCGGCCCCTGCCCGCAGTTAAAAGCGCCAGCGGGAATATGCATGGTATTGAGGCCCGGTACGGCCGGTGACGTGTTGAAGATGAATTCAATCGTCATGTCGCCGTTTACTAAGGTAACGTTGTCCGCCGTGGTTCCGTTCACAGTAAAATCGCTCGCATCGAGAGTTGCCGGGTCCACTGGCTCAGTCACGTTGACAGTGAAATCAGTCGGTGGGACAAAGACAACGCTCCCACAGCCCGCGCTGGTTACTGAACAAGAGGCCGGTGTGGGGGTAGGTGTGCCCCCCACGGATGGCACGCTATCGAAGAAAGCATCCTGCTGCGAGACGCCGTTGATCGTCACACGCCCGTCCGTCCATGAAGTGAGATGTTTGCCGGCGATCGCAGAGCCATAGTCGAAGGCGCCCACGTCAGGGATGAGGCCCGGGTCGTTTTGTCCTGGCAGAGGGCTAACCACATCCGAGAACATATCGTCAGGCAACCAAGTCACACCGTTGTCGGTGGACTTGCGTGCCCACATCCTGTAACACGGAACGGCTGGGTCACCACGTGTGCAGCTGGTGCTCTCGCGTGCGTCATACCACACGGCGAAAACGGTGCCGCTAGGGCTGACCGACAGATTGGGCTGCCAATTAGGACGAGTAGTGGAATCAGTGTTTAACTTGAGCGGCGTGCTAAAGGTCTGCCCCCTATCGGTCGAGCGGATATAATAGACGTCACCTGGATCGCTGCCGGTCCCCTGCTGGGTATAGACGTAGTGAACTACGCCATTGATCGCGGCGGGCTCGCCCCCGCCCTCGTAGCGCCAGTAGCCACCGCCATCGAGAAACATGCACGCGAAGTAGCCCACAGCGGTGACCCCGGGTCCAGGAAATGGAGTGCCGATGTAACTATTGGTCCAGGTGTCGCCGCCGTCGGTTGATCTGAAGATGTAGTTGGTGTCGTTGTGAGGGAAGCCGCCCCCGCCTTCATTCATGCCAGCGATGTATACGTCGCCTGTGGCAAAATCGCCGGTGATCTGCACGTTGCGGATGAAGTTGGGCACAGTGCTCGCCATGATCGGGCTGTGCCACGTAACACCGTCGTCAGTGGAGAAGGTGACGAAGATGTTTGCGTTGGGTTGACTAAAGTCATTCCACGAAATGTACATTCGCCCGAAAAACGGAGAGCTTGGGTTATTGTCGGCCCAGCCAGATTGGCGATCGTTTTCGGCGTTGATATCAATGCAAAAATGAGTCCAGCTATTCGGGTCCTCAGGAGTGGCGGACTTGTACCCGCCCAGCGTGCAGCCGTTTCCGTCCGACCACACCGTAAACCAGGTGCCGGACGGCTTGTTGTACAGAATAACTGGGCCGCCAAATGTATTAGAGAATGGGCTTTGACCGCCAGCGGTGGTCAAGCGGGTAAATGTGTTGCCACCATCGGTTGAGACTGATGCGCCAGAACCGTTGGGGGGCGTGGCCGTAGCGCCTCGTGTGTCGGTGTAGCCGACGACGATCTGGTCGGGGTTATCCGGGTTAGCCGTAGTGAATGTCTCGGACTGGGTAATATTAGGAAAGCTCTTGTCGCCGGTGATCAGGTCAACGTCCGTACCGCCATACACCATGGGGGCTATCAGCTTTTGAACAAGCTTGGAAAAGGCACTTGAAGACGGAGGTTTGCCAAGCTCGCCGCCCTGTGCCTCGCCGCAGAAAATCATGATGGCTCCAGCCCGAAGGCTCTCTTGCTTATCAACGCCGAGCTCGTGAATTTTGGAACAGTCAAATCCGGCGGGAACGAGGGGATCAATCAAGTTAGTGTAGGTATGACTCTGCTGCGCGGGCGTAATGCTTGCGGCGGGTACGAACGGGCCATAGCCCTGCAGTCCCAGAAAGACGCCAGTTAGGGTTATAAGCAGCCCGATTACAACGCGCAAATTGAAGAAGGCTGATTGAGCAGTACGTTTCTTTTCCATCGCCTAAAGCTACGGGCGTGGACGCGGGGTAGGACGAGGCCGCGGAGTTGGTGTACACCTCCCAGTGCATGGCGTTGGGGTAGGTGTTGGCGTCGGAGTAGGTGTTGGCGTAAGGCCAGATTGTGCGCAATAAGTTCCGCCGGTACTCAGAGGGCCGTCGGGGTCGTCAAATCCACCCCAGACGATCATTTCACTGCCGGTCCAGACTGCCGTGTGACGTGCCCGTTCGGAGGGTACGTTGATGATGCTAGTGGCTGTCCAACTATCTGTGCTTGGATCGTATAGTCCGCCCGTGTTCAACTCCTGGAAACCATTGTCCTCAAAATACCCACCCCAGACGATCATTTCACTGCCAGTCCACACTGCCGTGTGCTCGGCGCGAGCAGAGGGGGCGTTAGTGATATTGGTGGCTATCCAACTATTCGCCGCTGGGCGGTATAGTCCGCCCGTGTTCAAAAAAATACGATTGTTTGGTATGTCAAAGTACCCGCCCCAGACGATCATGTCACTGCCAGTCCAGACTGCCGTTTGGCTTTCTCGCCCGTCAGGTGCGTTAGTCGTGGTAGTAGCAGTCCAGCTATCCGAGTCAGGATCATAGCGTCCGCCCGTATTTAAGAAGTGGTAACCATCATTGTCCACGAAATCTCCACCCCAAACAATCATTTCACTGCCGGTCCAGACCGCTGTGTGGCGTCGTCGCGCGTCAGGTGCATCAATTGTGGTGGTAGCAGTCCAGCTATCCGAGTCAGGATCATATCGTCCTCCGGTGTTCAAATAATTAGATAACCAATCTACCCCACCCCAAATAAGCATTTCGCTTCCGGTCCAGACTGCCGAGTGTTGGGCGCGCGCAGAAGGTGCGTTGAGCGTGCTGGTGGCTGTCCAACTGTCCGCACCAGGATTGTATCTCCCACCGGTGTTGAGAAAGCCCGCGAAATTCCCTCCACCGCCCCAGACGATCATCTCACTGCCTGCCCAGACTGCCGTGTGATCATATCTTCCAGTGGGTGCATTAACGGCGGTAGTGTCTGCCCATGTGTCCGTGCTGGGATTATATCTCCCGCCAGTGTTGAAACCGCTAAAACCGCCGCCCCAGACAATCATCTCACTGCCAGTCCACACTGCCGTGTGGCCAAACCGCTCCTGGGTTGCATCGGCGGTGGCTACCCAACTATCAAGATTACGATTATATCTACCGCCCGTGTTCGTCAGATCGCCGTTGTTTCCGCCCCAAACGATCATTTCACTGCCAGTCCAGACGGCGGTGTGCAACTCTCGGCCGGATGGTGCGCTAGACGTGCTCGTAGCAATCCAGCTATCTGTGGCGGGATCGTACCGCCCACCCGAATTGAAAAGGCTCGGGTAAGCCGATCCGCCCCACACGATCATCTCATTACCGGTCCAGATCGACGTGTGATCGTATCTTCCGACAGGCGCATTAACAGTGCTGGTGGCTGTCCAATTGTCTATGTCAGGATTGTATCTTCCACCAGTATTGAGACCGTCGCCAAAGCGATCACTTCCACCCCAGACGATCATTTCACCGCCGGTCCAAACTCCTGTATGTAAATCTCGGCCGGTGGGCGCATTGGTGGTACTAGTAGCCGTCCAGACGTCCGTGTTTGGGTTGTATTTTCCGCCCGTGTTCATCGGGAACTGTCCGGTTCCGCCCCAGACGATCATATCCTTGCCGGTCCACACCGCCGTATGAAAGGCTCGACTGTCAGGCGTGTTACCCGTGCTCATACCTGTCCAGCTATCCGTTTTGGGATTGTATCTCCCGCCAGTGTTCAAATACGGAAGAGGCGTCGGTGTCGGCGTTGGTGGAGAAGTAACGTTAGGATTGTATTTCCAGCCTGTGTTCAAGTCGGTCCCTTGACCCGAGCCTCCCCAAATGATCATTTCACTGCCGGTCCACACTGCACTGTGATAGCTCCGACCAGCGGGCACGTTGGCAATACTAGTTGCTGTCCAGCTGTCTATGCTGGGATCGTAGCTTCCGCCGGTATACAACGCGGTATCATGAGCTCCGCCCCAGACGATCATTTCACTGCCGGTCCAGACTGCCGTGTGCTGTCTGCGAGCAGAGGGTGCGTTGACCCTGGTGGTAGCCGTCCAACTATCCGTAGCTGGGTTGTATCGCCAGCCGGTGTTTATCCCGCCAACGCCCTCCTCATGACCCGAACCGCCCCAGACAATCATTTCGCTGCCAGTCCACACTGCGGTGTGACCCGATCGGCCTGATGGTACATTTACAACGATAGCCGCCCAAGTATCTTCAATACACCCATCCATCCCATCCGATACCTTCGGGAGCGTGTAGTTAGCAGCTACCACTGGCGTTAGGTTCGGCGTTTGGTCTTCTACTTTAGCTAACCATGACTCCAGCGGCTCTTTGAGCCATGCAACTGTACCAAGCTTCAATCGGTCATTGGTTCTCTCAATTACTGCCGTCGCATAATAACGCTCCTTGTCTTCTTGCAAGGGACTCACTACTCCCACGGGTACGGCGTCGCAGGTTTTCGCCGCAGCGTCGTTGGAGTACAATAACGTGTCAGCGCTTTTAGAAGCGGTGACGTATCGCCGCACGCTAAAGTCAATCGCATTACTAGCTTTGTTGAATGTTACCGCTAGTTTTTGGAGGGTTTCATCCCATTCGCGGCTGTTCACCTTTACACTGTGTCCAGTGCCGCGATTAACCTCCTCGTCGGCCCTGTCGCTTTTGACCAACTCAATCTGAATGTACTTGCCGCTGGTCCGTTTCATTTCTTCGACAGTGGGATGAGCTTTTAGGTCAGCCTCTGCGCGGTGTCTCAAATCCCCGTGAATTGTTTGGTCGCCGGCATACCAATTTCTGAGCAAACGCTCCGCAAGCGCAGGCCGTGCCAGACACTCAGCGATAACGAAGGGATCGTTGCCGAGCGCTTCAAAGAGTTCGCGTAACACCTCTGGCTGCTTGGTGTGCTGCGCCATACGGTCCATCTCAGCCTGTAACTGATCAGCAGTAATGGGCCGTTGCCAGTAGTCCGCTAGTGCCTGTGATTTGCGGACGTAGTCTGCGACTTTTTTTTCAAGTTGCGCTTGAGACATCACGGCATCGAGCGACGGCTTGGGATCAGGTCGTTCCTTTGGCCAGATCCGATGACGCCAATAAACGTCTTCAATCGCTCGCTGGTAAGCTACACGTTGGGCAAATGTCAGAGTTCTCTGCGCATGGGCCTGCCACGAGCCCAATGCAAATGGGATCGTAGACACACTAACTAGCAAAAGTAGGTAAAACGCGCCTCGAATTAAGTGCGCTTTAACCGAAGGCGCTATTTGCTTTTTCATAACCTACCAGTGGAGGCGCCAATGCTAGTTGGGCGGTAAAAGGAATGTCGAGAGCTTCTGCTTCTTTTTGGGAAAAAAGTTAAGAATGACGGCAGAAGCTTGCCCCAGTTGCGTCCCTTCGCGTGTGATGGACAGTCACCATCGGTGTGAAAACGATTGAAAATTTCCAGATTCGTCCTGCGCACGTAGAAGACGTGCCGGTTATTTTGCAGTTAATTCGCGATTTGGCGACGTATGAGCGCGCACCGAACGACGTGACCGCGACAGAGGAACAACTTGTCGATGTTTTGTTCGGGGAACGACCGGCCGCGGAAGTTCTTCTCGCGTTTGAGGGACGGGCGCCGGTCGGGTTCGCTGTTTTCTTTTATAATTTTTCCACCTGGCTGGCGCGACCCGGGCTTTACCTCGAAGATTTGTTCGTGAAGCCGGAAAAGCGCGGCAAAGGTTATGGACGCGCATTGCTCATTGAGCTTGCGGAAATTGCGCGGAACCGGGGCTGCGGCCGGATGGAATGGGCTGTGCTCGATTGGAACGAGCCAGCCATCAAGTTTTATCGCGCACTAGGGGCAAAGCCAATGCATGAATGGACTGTGTTTAGGCTGACTCGCGATGGCATCGCTAGCCTCGCGGATTCGGGGCGAGTCGGCCAACCCGCCTCCGCCAAAGGCTCCAGCGCGGCTCGTCTCGCTTCGCTTGCGAGGAGGAAGAAGTAAAAGTGGCGAAGGAAAGAACAAAGATCGAGGACTACGCGTTCCTTAGCGATACGCAGACTGGCGCCTTGGTGAGTCGGGATGGATGCGTTGATTGGCTTTGTCTTCCGCGATTTGATTCACCGGCGTGCTTTGCGTCGCTTTTGGGCGATACCAGAAACGGACACTGGCGATTTTTCCCAGAGGAAGAGGTCGTAGAAACACGTCGCCGTTACCGTGGCGACTCGCTTATCCTCGAAACGGAAATCGAAACCAAGAGCGGCGCCGTCCGCCTGATCGATTTCATGCCACCGCGCGGCGAGAATCCGGACATCATTCGCATCGTGGAAGGATTGCGCGGCAAGGTGTCGATGCAGATGGAACTGATCATCCGGTTTGATTACGGGCAGATTGTGCCGTGGGTGCGTCAAAGGAATGACGGCTTGGAAGCGATCGCCGGCCCTGATGGCTTGATCTTGCGAACGCCAATTGAAACGCGCGGCGAGGACCTGACTACCGTCGCCGAGTTTACGGTCGGCGAAGGCGAGCAGGTCCCGTTCGTGCTCACGTGGTTCGCGTCGCACAAAGATCCGCCAAGAGCGATCCACTACGACCACGCCCTGCATGACACCGAGAGGTATTGGCGAGCGTGGTCGAAACAGTTTCAGGGCCAGGGGAAATGGCGTGACGCAGTCATGCGCTCGCTCATTGTCCTCAAAGGACTGACCTACGCGCCGACTGGAGGGCTGGTCGCAGCAGCGACAACATCGTTGCCTGAACAAATAGGTGGACCGCGCAACTGGGACTATCGCTACTGCTGGCTGCGAGACGCCACGTTCGCTTTGCTCTCGCTGCTGCGCGCCGGTTATCGAGAGGAAGCCGAAGCATGGCGGGAGTGGCTGCTGCGGGCTGTCGCTGGCAGTGCCGCCCAGATGCAGATCATGTACGGCGTTCGCGGCGAACGCCGCCTTGATGAATTCGAAATTCCATGGCTCTCAGGCTACGAAAAGTCTGCGCCGGTGCGCATCGGTAACGCGGCATCAAAACAATTTCAGCTGGATGTTTATGGCGAAGTACTGGCCACGATGTTCCAGGCCGATCGCGCGGGGATCAAAATGGAGGAGCCTGATTGGAAGATGATGGTGCAATTGATGAAGTTTCTGGAATCAAACTGGCAGAAACCAGATGAAGGAATCTGGGAGGTGCGAGGCGGTCGAAAAAATTTCACGCACTCGAAAATGATGGCGTGGGTGGCGTTTGATTGCGCCGTCAAACTTGTTGAGGAATGCGGGTGCGCGGCGGGGGAGCATCATGGCCGCTGGCGAAAGGTTAGAGAACAAATTCACCGGGAGGTATGCGAGCGCGGTTACAACTCAAAAAGAAAGGCGTTCACTCAATTTTATGGTTCCGATGCGCTGGACGCCAGCCTGTTGACAATGCCGCTCGTCGGCTTTCTGCCTGCAACAGATGAGCGTGTCCGCAACACCATCGAGGCTATCGAACGGGAGTTGATGGAAGATGGTTTCGTCGTGCGTTATCGGCCGGAGGAATGCGGCGTGGACGGACTACCGGGGCGTGAAGGCGTTTTTATCCCATGCTCTTTTTGGTTGGTCGCGTGCTGGCACCTACTCGACCGAAAGAAAGAAGCGCGCGAATTGTTTGAGCGTTTGCTGGATGTGCGAAACGATCTGGGACTTCTCTCCGAGGAGTACGATCCGCGCGATAAACGACAGCTGGGAAATTTTCCGCAGGCATTTTCACACGTCGCGCTCCTTGCTGCCGCCCGAATTCTTGGCGGTGAACAGGAGACTGCGACACAGCAATAAGTGGGAACACAGCCCATCTTGGCTGCGGGGCCGACGGGCAATGCCGACAGGCAAGATGTTAACACTGGCGGGCAGGGATGCCCGTCTGGGAAGCCTGTGCTACTTCTCGCTTGAAGAAATGAGCCGCCGAATCAGGTCCTCGACAGTTACGATCCCGCAAAAACGTTTCTTTCTGTCCAGGACGGCAGCTAGGCCGAGCCGGGCGGCGCGCAGTTGCTGCACAACCCGATAAGCGGACTCATCTTCAGTGGTGGTTACGATGCGCCGGACATAATTGTGTAGCGGTTTGTTTCCATTCTGATCGAGCAGGATATCGAGAATGTTGATCAAACCATCAGGATGTCCTCCTGGCGTGATCACGGGCAGACGATCAAGGCTGGAAGAAGCGCCGAGCTCGACTGCTTCCCGGGTTGATGCGCTCGGCGGCAACGCGACGACTTTCGCCGGCGGCAGCATTACATCGCGCACTTTGACGATGCGAAAGTCCACCACATTATGAATCATCGCGCGTTCGGTTGGAGTCAGAGAGCCCTCAAGCTCGCTTTGCGTCGTGATCTGTTTCAGGTCCTCGCGTCCGGCAAAAAGGCGAGCACGCCTGGCAGCGCGATCCGGCAGGAGCAGTTTACCCAGCCGCGCACCGACTTCGAGCAATGGCGAAAACAAAAGCGATGCAAGTTCGAGCACGCCGGCAAGCTGAGCAAGCGCGCGAAATGGAAATCGCCGGAAAAGCGATTTCGAGAGAACTGAGAGCAGAAACAGATAGACTGGAAGCGCAATGGCCAGAGAGATAAAGTAGCCTGCGAAGCCCCATGATCGGACTAATTCCCGCGTCAGCAGGAACAGACCAAGTATGTCCGCTGCGTTCGTGAAGAGCAGAACGGTGACCAGTAATCGCTCCGGGTGTTTCAACAAACGATTCAACCGCACCGCAGCAGGCAGGCGGCGCTTCACATTTTGCCGCAATCGAACCGGATCAATCGAAAGGAGCCCGCTTTCGATTCCATTGAAGAGAAATGAAATAATCCAGCAACAAAAAATGATCAAAGCGCTCATCATGCTGCTGCCCCAAAGGCTTTCGGAGTTGTCTTCTCCAGCAGGATTTCCTCGACTCTTTTGCCTGCTGCGCGCCGCACCGTAATTGCTAGCCCGGGGATCTCCAGTTTTGCGCCCGAGGCGGGCAAATAACCGAGCCGTGTGAAGACGAATCCGCCAATAGTATCAATCCCTTCTGCGTCGATTTGAAAACCGAGATATTCGCTTAAATCGTCGAGGCGCGCGTCGCCGCTAACAAGAAATCTACCATTCCCGAGCGGCTCGATATAAAGAGCGACATCGTCCCGTGGCACAACATCGGAAAGGATTTCTTCCACGATATCCTCCATCGTGATAATGCCTTCGATACCACCAAATTCGTCAACCACGACTCCCATCCCCTGGGGACGAGTCAAAAAGAGCTTGAGCAACTCCAACGCCCCCATCGTCTCGGAGACGAAAGAGGGCGCGATCAGCTTTTCAGTGTAATGCTCCGATGGATCGAGCAGGAACAATTTCACATCGATGATCCCGAGAATTTGATCGGGGGTGTCCGCATAAACCGGGACGCGGCGATATCGATTTTCCTTCAGGCGCGCAATGGCTTGGTCGTTCGTTAAATCATCCGGCAACATGAAACTATCAACGCGCGGCGTCATGCAGTCCTTTGCGGTCTTATCACCGAGCTTGATGATTTCCTGAATGATTTCGGCTTCGCCTTCATACAAAGCGCCTTCCTCCTCACTCATCTCAAGCAGCGTCTCCAATTCCTCGTCGCTCAACCGTGGTCGAGTGCGTAGACGCGAGGAGGTGAAAAGATCGACCACGCGAGCGCTGACGCTTTCGAGACTGCGGCCGATGCGGTCAAGAAGTGGCATCGAGATCTGCAAGGCGAAGGCGCCGATTGTTGAGAGTCGATAGGGCGCTGAAAGCGCGAGGAGCTTTGGGATTAGATCGCAAAGCAGGACGACAATTGCGAAGATCACAAGCGCGGTGACCCATTGCGAAATGCGCCCCGCCAGAGGGCCCTCCCACAAGAAGAAGAGACACAGTATGATCAGCAGAACATTTATTAGTCCATCACCGAGGAGCAGGACATTGAGGACATGACGCGGATTTTCCCGGAAAAGTTGTACAAATTTCGTGAGCCTTGGATGATTGGTTTCCAGACGGCGCAATTGATGCGGCTTAAGAGAAAAAAGGGCTGTCTCCACGCCGGAAAACAGAGCGGAACAGAAAATCAAAATCGAAATGACCACCAGCAGGATGGCCAGGGCCACAGCTGTCATTTTGTATGGCGATATAGCCAGGATGACCGTTTAACTGCCCGAGGCGAGCAGTCTCGTTCCCCTGAAAAACTAGTGCATGTGGGTTTGCCCATTATCTGAGCCGTTGGCAAATTAAGCCCCTTGATGAGTAAAGGCGAGAGGATTTCCCGATTTGTGGCGGAGTTGGATGCCGGAGATGCCGATCCAAACCAGAGCGACATCGCAAAGCATCCATTTTATCGCGCGTTTTTCCATTGCTGGAACGAAGAACATTATTACGAGGCGCATGATGTGCTGGAGCAGCTTTGGCTCAAGACCAAATCATCCGATGCAGACTATTTCAAAGGATTGATTCAGGCGGCTGGCGCTTTCGTTCATCTTCAAAAGCGCTTCGAACATCCATTTCATGCAAAACACAGCAAGCGTTTGCCTCCTGCCGTGCGTTTGTTCCGGCTCGCGGAGAGGAACCTGTCGCGGTTCGGTCCGCGGCATCACGGGCTGGACGTCGCCGGATTCTGTCAGCTTTTGCACGAATACGCCGATCGGATCGTTGCATCCGATTATCAGACTAATCCCTGGTCGCCAGAGACGGCTCCAAAATTGAAGCTTTTGTAGCCACCGGCCTGTGGCCGGTCTCCAGCAACCTGCTTAGCATTGAATGGACAGAAACGGCCCACAGGGCCGTGGCTGCAGTTATGCCGAGTCGACTAGATCGCGCGGCATAGCTACTTCGTGAAAAGCAATTTCATTCCGGCGATAAGAAGGACTGTCGCCAATAAAAATGAAATCACCCGGACAGCAAAACGCCTGCTGCCCAAATGCGATCCCGCAATCCCGCCAATTATCGCAGCTGCTGCGAGGACGAGACCCAGCGAAGGAATGGAACGAACCTTTGTAAAGTAGCCAACCAGTCCGGCGATCGAGTTCACCCAAATGAACAACGCCGAAACAGCTGCGGCCTGGCGGATGTGTGCCCATTCACAAAACAGCAATAGCGGCGTGAGAAATATTCCGCCGCCAGTTCCAGTTAGGCCGGAAAGAAAACCAAGGCCCGCCCCTGCACTAATTGCCACCGGCCGCGAGGGGGTGACGGTTTGCGGCGGGTCGCTTCGACGAAACACCAAGCGCGCTGCGGAAAAGAGTAGCACAGCGCCTATCAGAACCCGGAGAACCGAAGCAGAGGGTTGCAGGTAACCGCCGACGTATGCAGCCGGAATGGAAAGTAGCGCGAATGGCCAAAATAATTTCCACGAGAAATAACCAGCCCGCCAGAATTGGAATGTGCCAATGGAAGCGACCAAAATGTTAAGCACAAGCGCCGTGGGTCGAATAACAGTCGGTGCGAGCCCAAACAGCGTCATCGTAGCGATGTAACCCGACGCCCCCGCATGGCCGACTGATGAGTAAAGAAATGCGATCAGCCCGACTGCGAGAAACAAAAGAATGAGGGGAATGGTGTCCATGCCTGTCATGTCGAGCGGAGCGCCTGCCAAGCCGTAGCTTTATGCGAAGGCTGGAGACATCTCTGTTTCACGAGAGCACCGTCGGTCTGCGTGATAAAACAGCCAGAGATTCCTCGACTTCGCTCGGAATGACAAGGAACCATGATGTAACTTGTTCCGCGCAACATCGAATGACGCTTCAACGCTTCAACCCCTTAACGATTTAATCTCGCGCAGCATGACAAGTCGCTTCCGCTTTGGATTTCTCGCGTTAACGTGGTTAGTGACGTCGAGCGACAATCTTGCTGAGCCCACGCCAGCGCGGCCCGAGCACACGAACCGTCTGGCGCATGAGAAGTCTCCTTACCTTCTTCAGCACGCGCATAACCCTGTTGATTGGTATCCGTGGGGCGAAGAAGCCTTCGCGAAGGCGCGGAGCGAAAACAAACCGATATTCCTTTCGATTGGTTATTCCACCTGCCACTGGTGCCATGTGATGGCGCACGAATCTTTCGAAAACGAAGACGTGGCCGCGTTCATGAATCGCGAATTTGTGAACATCAAGGTGGATCGGGAAGAACGCCCCGACGTTGACCGCGTTTATATGACTTTTGTGCAGGCGACCACTGGCGGAGGCGGCTGGCCGATGAGTGTCTGGTTGACGCCTGACCTGAAGCCATTTGTTGGAGGAACCTATTTCCCACCAGAGGACCGATACGGTCAGCCCGCTTTCAAAACCGTGCTCGAACGAGTCGCGACGGCTTGGAAGGAGAATCACGACAAAATTGTCGAACAAGGCGGCAAGATCGTTGCGGCACTCCGTGAATCTCAATCAACGGCAACTGCGGAAGGAAAAATCGACGCAGCGGTTTTAGATGCCGCTTACCAACAGATTGACCGTAGTTACGACCCGAAGGAAGGCGGCTTCGGTAACGCTCCAAAATTTCCGCGACCAGTGACACTCAATTTCCTGACGCGATTTTATGCGCGCGATCCCAAACGCGAATCAGGCAAACATGCGCTCGAAATGACTCTGTTTACGCTGCGCAAGATGGCTGCGGGCGGAATGCATGATCATATCGGAGGCGGGTTTCATCGTTATTCGGTCGATCGTTACTGGCACGTGCCGCATTTCGAGAAGATGCTATACGATCAGGCACAACTCGTTGTCGCATATCTCGACGCATTCCAAATCACGCGAGATCAAAAATACGAAGCAGTCGCGCGCGACATTCTTGATTATGTAGCGCGAGACATGACATCGAAGGAAGGCGGATTCTTCTCCGCCGAAGATGCCGATAGCCCTGTGGTAGCAGGGATCGGCAATCCCGGTCACGAGAAAACCGCCGAAGGCGCCTTCTATGTCTGGACGAAAAAAGAGGTCGGCGCTGCGCTTGGTGATGCCTCCGAGATTTTCGATTTCCATTACGGCGTGCAGTCGCAGGGAAACGCACCGGAAGGAAGCGATCCTCAGGATGAATTCCGCGGCAAAAATATTTTAATTGAGCGTCACACGATTGCGGAGACCGCAAAGCACTTTGGCAATACAGGCAGCTTGTCCGCCAGTCGGACGGACTCGTCCCCTCGCGAGCCTGTGCGGTCGGCGGGCGTGTCGCCTGCCGATCCTGAGCATGAGCAAGCGATCCGAGATTTGTTAAAGCGATGTCGCGAGAAATTGTCTGTCATTCGTTCGAAACGACCGCGGCCTCATCTCGACGACAAGATCATTGCTGCTTGGAACGGTCTGATGATTTCGGCTTATGCCCGCGGCGCGCAGGTGCTGGACGAACCGCGCTACCTGGAAATTGCAACACGAGCCGCAAAATTTCTTCAGACCGACTTGTACGATCCCTCGCGCAAGATTTTGTATCGAAACTATCGCGGTGACCGCAGCGATATTGAGGCCTTCGCCGACGATTACGCGTTCGTTATCCAGGGCCTTCTCGACCTTTACGAAGCCTCGTTCGATGTCGAGTGGCTGAAATTTGCGGTCCAATTGCAGGAGACGCAGGATCGCTTGTTTTTCGACGAAAAGAACGGTGGCTATTTCAGCACCAGCGGTAAGGACGAAAGCGTGTTCCTCCGAATGAAAGACGATAACGATGGCGCCGAGCCCTCCGCGAGTTCCATCGCGGCGCTGAATCTTTTGCGGTTATCGCAATTTCGCGATGATCCGGGGGCTGCCGGAGCGGAGCGCGCGCGAAAAACGATCGACGCGTTTACGACAACTCTTTCGCATTTTCCCAGCGCGATGCCGCAAATGCTGGTGGCTCTCGATTACTCGTTAAGCAAGCCGCGCCAGATCGTGATCGCCGGAAAGAAGGACGCCCCGGAAACCAAAGCGTTGCTTAAAGAGGTGCATCGGCATTTTCTGCCGAAGACTGTCCTGGTTCTCGCGGACGGCGCCGAAGGCCAGAAATATCTCGGCGAGAAAAATGACGCAATTCGCGCCATGTCGCCGATCGATGGAAAGCCAGCCGCTTACGTCTGCGAAAATTTTACCTGTAAAGCGCCAGTAACAGTACCGAAGAAACTAGCCGAGCTGCTTTCCAAATGATCGCGTTGCCAGCCGGCAAGACTTGTAGCCGCGGCACCGCGGGCCGTTTTTGAAATCCGTCGTAAGAATGGCGGCTTGTGACCGGCCACAGGTCGGTGGCTACAGCTCAGGCTTATTTGCTCCCAGGCTTAACAGCCGGGATTTTCGCGAGCTCTGGCGGCAGCTTATCAGCGGGAAACGTCTCAACGGTCATCTCGACGAGGCTCACGAACGGACAACCAAAATCGGGTTTGGCTTCACCGCTCCGATCGACAATCACGCCGACCGCCAGGGCGATACCGCCATGTGCGCGGACGATGTCGATTGTTTCCTGCACGCGTCCACCGCGCGTGACGACATCTTCCACAACGACGAATTTTTCGCTCGGCGAAATGTGAAAACCGCGCCGCAAGACGAGCTTGCCTTCGTCTTTTTCGACAAAGATATGGCGTTTGCCTAACGAGCGGCCGACTTCCTGGCCAACGATAATTCCGCCGAGGGCAGGGGAGATCACCGTGTCGCAATCGAATTTGCGCAGTTTATCCGCGAGCCATCCACAAATTTTTGCAGCGATTGCGGTGTCCTGAAGAAGCAAAGCGCATTGGAAATACTGGCCGCTGTGCAGGCCGGAGCGCAAAATGAAATGTCCATCCAATAGCGCACCGGTTTTACGGAAGAGGGCCAGAAGATCTTCGCTCATAAAGTGTCCGTCTTACCCTGGAGGGCGGAGCTCTGCGACGCCGTTGTCCGGGCTGGCAGAGTTCGCCCCTCCATTGTCGATTTTACCCAGACGTGTCATACGCTACCCGAGCAGTCGATCCCCCTTCATCTGCGATCGCGATGACTTCGATTTCTACATTTGCGGCCTTGGGCAGCGCGGCGACCTGGATAGTGGAACGAGCAGGGGGATCCTGCTTGAAATAGGAACCATAAATTTCGTTAACAGTTTGGAAATCGCCGAGATTCGTGAGGAAGATCGTTGTTTTAACGACATGGTCGAAGGTTAGTCCCTCAGCCTTCAAAACAGCCGCGACGTTATCGAGCACGCGGCGGGTTTGCGCGGCAATGTCGCCAGGAACAATCTGGCCCGATTTTGGGTCGAGCGGAATTTGGCCGCTGCAAAAAAGGAACCTTCCGCTGCGAACCGCCTGTGAATAGGGACCAATCGCCTCAGGGGCTTCGCTTGTAGAAATGATTTTTTTCATGCCGCCGATTGTAGCTGCAAACTTCCCGTGCACAATGAGCACGATAAGGCGACCGCCCAAAAAAATAGCCAGGATGATCCTGAGCGAAGCGAACGAGCCCACAGCACGCGGTCGATTACACAAAATGGCAAGTGTGATCAACAACCCATTGAGAGGTCCCTCGCTTCGTTCGGGATGACAGATTGAGAATCTGACCGATATTAACGACTCAATGGTTAGTTGGATTCTAAAGAAGATCCTCGGGTCGAAAAATCAGCGCGAGCTCAGGCGGCTAACGCCGATTGTGCGCCGGATCAACGAGCTGGATGAACAGTTCAAGAGCTTGTCGGATGACGAGTTGCGCGCCAAGACCGCGGCGTGGAAGGAAGAGTTCACCAAAATTTCCGAGCCGGAAGATCAATGGAAAAAGTTGGATGAAATTTTACCGGAAGCGTTCGCTGTGGTGAAAAACGCGGCGCGCCGGCTGAAAGAACGACAGCACAGCTTCACGGTATGCGACCAGCCCATGGTCTGGGACATGGTGCACTTCGACGTTCAACTGCTCGGCGGAGTCGTCTTGCATCGAGGCCGGATCGCAGAAATGGCCACCGGCGAAGGTAAAACGCTGGTTGCAACTTTGCCCCTGTATCTAAACGCGCTCGCTGGCCGAGGAGCGCACCTGGTAACAGTAAACGATTACCTGGCGCGGCGCGACGCGGATTGGATGGGGCAACTCTACAATTTTCTCGGCCTGACAGTTGGGTGCATCGAACACGACCAGGAGCCGGATGTTCGCCGCGAACAATACGCGATGGACATCACTTACGGAACGAACAGCGAGTTCGGTTTCGATTATCTGCGCGACAACGGCATGGCCACGACGCGCGAACAACAGGTTCAGCGCGGTTATCACTATGCCATTGTGGATGAAGTCGATTCCATCCTGATCGATGAAGCGCGCACGCCGCTCATCATCAGCGGGCCGGCAACGATTTCCACGCATCAATACGACAAGTGGAAACCGCTCATTGAGCAGTTGGTGCGGAAGCAAAATATGCTTTGCAACCGCGTAGCGAGCGAAGCGATTGAGAAATTTGCCCAGGAAGAGGTCGAGACGGGGGGGCGTCTCATGTTCAAGGTGAAACTCGGTCAGCCGCGCAACAAACAGCTTTTGCGCATGATGGAAGACCCTGACAAGCGCCGCGCCGTCGATAAAGCCGAGCTTTCCTTTTTCCAGGACACGCGCAAGGAAGAACTGTTCCAACTTAAGGAGGAGCTCTTTTTCACGATCGATGAAAAATCGAACGAGGCCGATCTCTCGGAGCAGGGCCGTGCCTTTCTCAATCCCGATGATCCCAACGCATTCGTGTTGCCGGATTTGATTAACGAATTCACGGAAATCGATCTGGATCAGACACTCTCGCCTGAGGAGAAGGACAAGAGAAAAGCGGAGCGCCAGCAACATTGCGACGCGCAAGCCGAGCGTATCCACAACATCTCGCAACTACTGCGTGCGTACTGCCTCTTCGAGAAGGATGTCCAGTACGTCATCGAGGACAACAAGGTTGTGATCGTCGATGAATTCACGGGGCGTAAAATGCCGGGCAGGCGGTGGAGCGACGGATTACATCAGGC
>Ga0209234_1000174_pt1 | contig 18714 bp, 14 predicted proteins | sample GraSoi013_1_20cm_2_FD_185816 | JGI IMG/M metagenome (GOLD analysis project Ga0209234, IMG submission 185816) | Grasslands soil microbial communities from the Angelo Coastal Reserve, California, USA - Sample 08_20_2013_1_20cm (SPAdes) (version 2) | ecosystem: Environmental > Terrestrial > Soil >... | reverse complement strand
CTGTGTGACACGACACGCAGAAGGTTTCGTGATCGCGCGCGGCCTTTGGCCATTCCATCCACCAGGCTGCCCTTTGATCGAGGTAAGCGGCGGCAGCCTGCTGGTCCCAGGAGCTGGCCATTCTTGTTTCAGGCTGATCGAGGCGATTCGCCGTCGCCTTTGGATCTCTGGAGCCGGCGGCTCTAGCTTCCATGTGCCAACAGACCGCTATGATTCCCGCTACGAAGCACGCCGCAAGGGCGCCTATTCGCTGCACAGTCGCATTCATAGGGATTGTCTCCCCTGACGTCCAATTCGAAAATCGATCGCGCCCACACGAACTGGGCGCGGGAAATATCAATCCAATGTGAAGAGGTTACCACGAACGCCGCTTGTGCACTGTGAGAGCAACAGTTCGATAACACGAAGTGACCAGAGCTAGCCTGGCAGGCTCCTGGGCCGACCTCGGTGACGAGATCAGAGTCATGTGCTCTAACAAAGGGGGAAGCGCACGTGCGTGTCTGGCTCTTTCAAGAACTGCTGAAACCCTGACCACTACCAGCCGGCTGCTCATGTCCACGGAATCCCGGAATGATTTCATTACCTCAAGCGCCGGTGGCATACAGTTTCTGCAGAGCTTCCATTTCGCGTGACGGATAGCGCGGAAAATCTACTGATTGCCAATAGGAGAGCCAGTTATAGTCGCCACATCCTCGATAGACCATGATCCCAGACCGTGGGTTACTGACCTATTCGCTTACAAGCCGTGAACCGCTTCTTCCAGGTCCAGACGCAACGAATCAAGGTCATTGCGGCCTACACCAACAACCAGCGGCTAGCCAGACGCACCTCGGCGGGCGGCCGCCATCAACCACTTAACCAGCGGAGACAGGGACGCGGGTGTGGCGCGCTCGTCGGTCTCGACCGTGTGCTTTCTGTCGTCTTTTTCAATGCTGATTTTGTACTGGAACTGGTCGGCTCCGCCGGAGCGTGAAACTTCCGGCAAATTGAAAAAATTTGCCGCATCCACCCATGCGGTCACTTGGGTCGCTTCTTCGGGTGACAAATTCTCCGTATTAATTTCGCACCCGATGCGAATTCCCGCAAAACCGCCCGTACGCTGGAAGGCGATGTGCATCTCGACGTGAGCCTCTCGGGCTCTGCGCCTCAATTCTATCGCTTGTGTGCTGAACACACCAACCGGAATGCTCCGCACATGCCGCACGTATACACTGTTCTGCTTCGTCCTAGCGGCTCGCGCCCACCATCTTGGTGATCGAAGGCACGCTCGCAGGTTTTATTCCCACTCTCCTCCAGGAGTCAATTACCGCCTTCTGTTCATTACTGTTCTGTCCGAAAAGGTCGCCGGCGGCGCTTGCCGTCCCATCCGCCGCGGCCTGGAAATCCGACTTCGGACTCAGCCTCTTCGTCAGCGTCTCGTACCAGATCTTACCGGTCTTCTCCCAGGCGTTGCCCCCGATGGACGTCGCCGCCAGGTAGAATGCGTAATTCGGAATTCCGGAGTTGATGTGAACGCCGCCGTTGTCCTCGGTGATGTCGAGATAGTTGGCCATGTTCTTCGGCTGCGGGTCCTTGCCAATCTGCGAATCGTTGTAGGCCGATCCCGGATCTTTCATCGAGCGCAGCGCCACTCCGGTCACTGCCGTCGTGAAGAGGCCCGCGCCGATCAGCCAATCGGCCTGATCCACGGATTGCCCGAGCACCCATTGCTTCACCATCGTGCCGAAGACGTCGGACATCGACTCGTTCAGTGCGCCGGACTGCCCCGCGTATTCAAGTCCCGCGGTATTTTGTGTGACGCCGTGGGTGAGCTCATGACCGATTACGTCCAGGTCCAGCGTGAAACGGTTGAAGAGCTCGCCATCCCCGTCGCCATAAATCATCTGGCGCCCATCCCAGAAAGCGTTGTCATACTGCTGGCTGTAGTGCACGGTGGAATCCAGCCGCAGTCCGTTGTTGTCCACGGAATTGCGCCCGAATATCTGCTTGTAGAAATCGTATGTGTTTCCCGAATAGTTGTACGCTTCCGTGACGGCGACATCACGCGTTTCCGCGTCGCCCTCCCCGCGGACAAAGGTTCCGGGCAGGCGTTCGCTCGCTTGCGCGTCATAGATCGTACGTCGTAGCTTTCCCGTCGGAACCGACCCGAGCATCGTTCCTAGGATAGACCGCCGCCCTCGCGCGCGTTCCGTCAGCGCTATTGTCCGTAAGGCGCGCTCCCGGTGGCGGTTAGATTCAGTCATCTTTGTCAGGACATGGGGTGGAAGTATGGCGCAAATGTACTCTGGCGATTTACACATTCTAATGACCCTCCATTCTTTTCGACATCTTCCCGGCGCGAGGACAAATTGACCAGCCGGTCATTTGGAAGGGTAGTGCCAGGGATGGGCTTGAACGTATCACCCCACTTTGTTTAATTCAAGGCAATTAAGGGAACCTTGTTACATGCTGATCGCCTGCGCAGCCCCCTCCGTTTCGTCTTCTTGAGCGAGGCGGATGCCCCACTCCCTCTGCGGAGCCTCAGCCGAACCAGCACACCCACCGATTCGGAGGACGCCCCCGTGAAGCCCCGTGGCAAACATTCTCCAGCAGTGAGCAAGAAGATACTGTCCTTTGTGCTTGTGGCTTGGCCTACTTGTTCGTGGCTAGGGCCACAAGGTGTTTAGGCACTATCAGATAGCGATTCTTGCTCTTTAGGTTCTATATGGTTAGGGGATTGCTTCATTCATGGCTAGATTTGTTTTCAAGTGTATTTAAGAGTTCCTGAACCGGAGAGTCACCATGGCTGAAGCTCCCTACACCACAAGGCGCGTCAATCCGCGCTTCTCGTTTTTCGCGGATGCCGAAGTTACCCTTCTCGACGGAACGTGGGTTCGCGGACAGCTTAGCGAATTGAGCTCGCGAGGTTGCTATATCGATACACTCGAAGCCATTCCCATCCGTGCGAGATTACGTCTCTGCATACGCGATGGCATGAGCACATGCGAAGTCCATGGCAAAGTGATCTACGTGCATTCTGGCGGCGGCTTCGGAATTTTCGGCATGGGCGTGCTGTTCGAAGAGATGGATTCCGAGCAGCGCTCCGCGATCGACGCGTGGCTGCGCGGACTGGCGGCGTATCCTGGGGAAGATTCGGGAAAGCATTCCTTCTCTCAAATCGGGCTAAGGCCTGCATGAAAAGCATGAAAAGAGAACAGCCGCTGATGATGCTCTCGAATCTTCTGGTCCGATTCAGCACAATCGTCAACTAGACAATCACTGACATTGACGTCCTCCCCCCGGCTAAAGTCTGGCTAAAGTCCGGGGATTCCTACGGGCTCCACGCCTAAGCTTAAGCTATGGATACCTTCGGTGGGTTCCTGCCACGACAAACTTACTGCATGCGAAGGTTCTGCACAGGCTAGCGAGGCGAGTCCCGCCTAGCGGATATTTACCGCACTGATGAAATCCGCATTGGCTGAGAGCCCGCATTCCAGGCATACCAACTTCGCCTGGGTCTTGCGGTTGTCTGCCGGTACCTGACCGCATCCTCCCCATGCTACCGGGCAGGTGCGGCTGGTGTTCTGCGGCGGCACGGCGCAGAAAAGACCACCCCTCCAGTCAGTCTTGTACTGCAGTTGACGGCGCTGTTCGAACGGGCTGCCGCCCAGGATAGCGCGGTTGAGCCCAGACTTCTGAGCCACCTGCTTCCCCGTGCCTTTGCGGAGAATTGGCCTTCGCGGCTCCTGCCCTAGCCAGAACTCGGTACAACTTCGGGACGTTTCGAGAGCGAGAATTTTGTCGATCGTCGCTGTAAGCGACATCGATCATCAGCGAGAAGAATGCGACCAGACTAACGCGTGGCAGACGTCTTAACCGGAGATCACCTGCCGCCAGATGTGCGGTAACCGAATACGCCCGTCATGCGTAGTAACATCAAGGGATTATGCTGCCAACAGGTAATGGTTCCGCCGTGTGCGCCAAGCGCGTTTCGCGCCACTATCAGATGGGTGCTGCGCTGATTCGAGCCGTGGATGACGTCACGCTCGAGGTCCCAGCCGGGGAATTCCTGGCGCTGCTCGGAAGCTCCGGCTCGGGGAAGTCCACCCTCTTAAACCTCATGGCGGGTCTGGATCGCCCCACCTCCGGCGCCATCTTCGCGCAGGGCCGTAATCTTTCCGAGATGAACCCGCTCGAGCTGGCGCGTTATCGCAGCCGCACTGTCGGTATGGTTTTTCAGTCTTTCAACCTCCTTCCGCGCATGACCCTCGAGGAGAACGTCGAACTGCCCTTGCGTCTCGCCGAAGTGGATCGCGGTGAGCGCGCGGGGCGCGTGCGGGAGGCTCTTGAGCACGTGCGTCTGGAAACGCGTTTGACACATCGCCCGAGTGAGCTTTCCGGCGGGGAACAGCAACGGGCCGCGCTGGCGCGGGCGCTGGTGAATCGCCCTGCCCTGCTGCTGGCCGACGAGCCAACCGGCAATCTCGACAGCGCCACCGGTGAAGCCATCATGGTCTTATTGCGTAAAATCCAGCGATCACTCGGAATGACCATCGTACTGGTCACGCACGAACGTCATCTCGCTGAAAAATTTGCCGATCGCATCGCCTCTGTTGCCGACGGCAAATTGGTGAGCGACGGGGTGCAATCGTGAAAGCCAGCGACCTCGGCGAGCTCGCTCTCCGCAATCTGCGCGAGGCCATTTTGCGCAACTCATTGACGACGCTGGGAGTCGCCGTCGGCGTGGCCTCACTGGTCGCCATGCTTTCGCTTGGCATCGGCCTGCAAGAGCTGGCCTCAAAGCGCCTGGCCAATTCCGGTTTGTTTGATACGGTGCTCGTCACCTTGCGTCGCAACGTGCGTGATTTCAACCGCCCCTTTGCGGAAAAATCTGCGTCCCCGCAAAAAGTGCGATCTCTCGACGAAGACGCCCGCAAGGAAATGGAACGCTTGCCGAAGGTCATCGAAGTTTATCCGCAGATTCGCTTCCCCACGGAAGTGCGTTACGCGGGCAATCCCTATTCCACGGTCGTGGCGGGCGTGCCTGCTTCCGCCCGTGGCAATGGCGCCTACGATGGCATGCAGGGCAGCTTTTTTTCGCGCCCGGCCGCTGATGAGGCCATTCTGCAGATCGAGTTTGCGAAGGATTTATCTGATCAGCCTTCCACGCTGATCGGCAAGGAGCTCGTGGTGCGCTACGCCGAGCGCCAGCCGCTCGCGCCCCAGCCTGTACCGGCAGATCCGCAGCGCGCCGGAAATGTCGACGGCTCCGCGGTTACGTCTCCCCTTGACCGTGCCAGCGAAGGCTTTTCTATTGTTCCTCGGGAGAAGAAACTCCGCATTGTCGGCATTGTCGAGACCGAACCGGCCGCCGGGTTTGCCGGTTACGGTAACGGCCGCTTGTTCATCCCGCTTGAGGTTGCGTCGGCGCTGCGGGCGGCACAAGTGAATGATTTGAGGGATGCCGTGCGCACATCGAACGGCAAACCAAGCTATACAAACCTAACCGTTCGCGCCCAGAGCCCCTCCCAGGTGGAGGCGATTGAAACCTCCATCAAGAACATGGGCTTCTCCACCTTTTCCTTGCTCGATGCCACCCGCAATTTGCGCCTCTTTTTCACCATCTTCGATCTTCTCCTCGCCATCTTCGGTAGTTTGGCGCTCACCGTCGCCACCATCGGTATTATCAACACTCTGGTAATGGCCATTCTTGAGCGCCGGCGCGAAATCGGAATCCTCAAGGCGCTCGGCGCCGCCGATCGGGACGTGAAACAGCTCTTCTTCGTCGAAGCCGGAGTCATGGGTCTGCTTGGTGGGGTCTCCGGCGTGGGTATCGGCTGGCTCATCGGCAAAGCTGTGACCTGGGGTACCAATCTCTATCTACAGCGCCAGAATTTGCCTCCGGCCCATGTGTTCTCCGTGCCGTGGTGGTTGGTTCTGAGTGCGATTGCCTTCGCCATCCTCGTGAGCCTCGCCGCCGGGCTTTATCCCGCCACGCGCGCCGCGCGTCTCAACCCCGTGGAGGCCTTGCGGTATGAATAGATCCCGGCTGCTTCGAGGGGCTGTGTTATTTTTGAGTTGCCTCGCCTGGCATCACCCCGTTTTCGCAACCGGCCGGGCAGAATGTCTTTCCGCAGCTAGCAAAATACTAGGTCATCCCGTCGCTTACTGCGTGCTCCTGCCGCCTAGCTACGACGCCGAAAAGACGCGCCGGTATCCCATCCTCTATCTTCTTCACGGCCTCGGTGACAACGAGCAAATGCTCATCCATTCCGGCGGTTTCAATCTCGTCGAGGACCTTTGGGAGCGCCATCGGCTCGGTGATTTGCTAATCGTCACACCGGATGGGGGTTCCAGCTTCTACATAAATTCCCGCAACGGCCACCGTCGTTATGAGGATTTCTTTCTCCGAGAATTTCTGCCGCAGATCGAAAAACGCTATCGCACCAGGGCCGGGCGCGCCTCTCACGGCATAGCCGGAATTTCCATGGGCGGATACGGCGCGCTGCATCTGGCCTTCCTTCATCCGGAGCTCTTCGTCTCCCTGGGTGCCCACAGCGCGGCCCTGCTTGACAAGATTCCCACAGTCGCACTCAGCGATTCCCGCCAGCTTGCCAGGTCGCGGATTCTCGGTGACGTCTTTGGTTCTCCGCTCGACCCCGTCTTCTGGAAACACAACGACCCGCTGACCATCGCGCACACCGCGAGTCTCGCCGGATTGCAGATCTACTTTGATTGCGGCTCGGAAGACGATTTTGGTTTCGACGCCGGTGCCGTAGCTCTGGACAAAACGCTTGACTCGCGGCACATTCCCCACGAGTTTCACCTCTACCCCGGCGGCCACAATTGGGTCTACGTGGCAGAACATCTGCCTGCTCTGCTCCAATTTCATTTCCGCGTATTCGAATCGGCCTCACGGCCGCGCAATTCGTCGCAATAGTTTTCCTGATTGTGTCTCGTCCACATTCTGCGTGCGGAGGGACCTGATACCGGTTGCCTCTCTGAAAACAGTTGTCCTAGCCAAAATTCACAGTGTGTTAGGAATGAATCGTAGGCGCAGCCGCCCGGTAAAGATTGTTACGAGAAAGGGATTCACGTGTTGAGTTGCCATTTTGGACTCGAAGAAAGACATTGGCTCCAGCGTCACTCTGGCCCACCAACACAAGACTAGACGGCAGCAATCTTTCCGGTTGAGAACGTGTGGCTGCCGCATGTATCGTTTACGTTTCCGGAGGAACAAAAACTTGAGAACGACCTCGCTCGCTCTTCTGGTTGCATGTCTTAGTACGCCAGTGTTCGCGCAGAAACACGCGCCGAAGCAGACCGCTGATTCTGGCCAGAAACAGGCAGAGACTGCCGGGGCGCAGACTGCTGACACTCAGAAAGAGAAGGAAGAAGGCGAGGACAAAAACCCGTGGAAAGGTCTGCAGTATCGCCTGATCGGCCCATTTCGTGGAGGGCGCGTGGTCGCGGTGTCAGGCGTCGTCGGACAGGATAACGTTTATTACTTTGGCTCGACCGCCGGCGGCGTGTGGAAGACGACTGATGGCGGCCTCAACTGGAAACCAATTTTCGACAAGACGAAGGATGCATCGCCAGCGATCGGGGCGATAGCGGTTTCCGAATCTGACCCCAATGTCGTTTATGTGGGTACGGGAGAGGCGTGCATTCGCGGCAACATCGTCGGTGGAAACGGTGTTCACAAGTCGATCGACGCCGGGAAGACCTGGCAGTTTGTTGGGCTTGCCGACACGCATGCCATCGGGCGCCTCGCCGTGAACCCTAAGAATCCTGACATCGCCTTTGTCGCGGCGCTCGGACATCCCTTTGCCGATAACGAAGAGCGCGGCATCTTCCGCACTCAGGATGGCGGCAAGACCTGGCAGAAGGTGCTCTATAAGGATGCCAAGACCGGGGGCATCGACGTGGTGTTCGATCCCAGCAACTCCAATATCCTGTTCGCTGCATTGTGGCAAGCTCGGCGGACCCCGTGGAGCCTGGATAGCGGGGGTGCAGGAAGCGGCCTTTATCGTTCCCGCGACGGCGGAACAACCTGGAAAGAACTCAAAGGCCACGGACTGCCCGAGGGTATTCTGGGCCGCATCGGAGTCACGGTCTCCGGCGCAAACTTCAACCGCGTTTGGGCGGTCATCGAGGCAGAGAAGGGCGGAATTTATCGTTCGGACGACGGCGGCGATTCCTGGCACTTGACCACCGACGACCACCGTTTTCGCCAGCGAGCCTGGTACTACTCGCACATTTTTGCCGATCCAAAGTCAGAAGATACGGTGTACATCCTGAACACTGCGATGTATCGATCGAATGACGGAGGCAAGACCTTCAGCCGAATCCGCGCGCCGCACGGAGATAATCACGCGCTGTGGATCGATCCCACCAATCCCAAGCGTCTCGCGAATGGCAACGATGGCGGCGCCACTATTTCCACCGACAGCGGCGATTCCTGGACCAGCGTGTATAACCAGCCCACAGCGCAGTTTTACCATGTCATTACCGACAACCGGTTCCCGTATTACATCTACGGCGCCCAACAGGACAACTCCACTGTGGCCATCGCTAGTGCCAGCCCGAAAGGCGCGATTGATCGCCCTGACTGGTATGACGTGGGTGGCGGCGAAAGCGGCTACATCGCACCCGACCCGGCGGACCCCGAGATCGTGTATGCCGGCTCTTACGGTGGCGAGATCACTCGCTACGATCATCGCACGGGCGAAGAGCAGGCCATCAACCCCTGGCCGGTGAACCCGATCGGCTGGTCTGCGGGCGACGTCAAACACCGCTTCCAATGGACCGAGCCCATCGCTTTTTCACCGCACGACCCCCAGACGATGTACTTCGCGGGCGAAGTGCTGTTCAAGACCACCGATAGCGGCATGAGCTGGACGATCATCAGTCCCGATCTGACGCGCAACGACAAGTCAAAACAGGTGTCCTCAGGCGGCCCCATCACCAAAGACAACACCGGCGTGGAGGTTTATGACACGATCTTCTCGGTCGTGGAATCGCCCGTACAAAAGGCTCTGATTTGGGCAGGAACCGATGACGGATTGGTTCAACTCACGCGCGATGGTGGCGGGCACTGGGAGAACGTCACCCCGAAGGCCATGCCGGATTGGGGCACCGTGAGCATGATCGAGGCTTCTACGCGTGAAGCAGGCACCGCTTATCTCGCTGTCGAACGCCACAAGTTGGACGACTTCGCACCCTACGTGTTCAAGACCACAGATTTTGGCAAGACCTGGACCAAACTGGTCGCCGGGCTTCCGCCGAACGATTTTGTCCATGCCGTCAGGGTCGATCCCCGGCGTCCAAGTTTGCTTTTCGCCGGAACCGAACAGGGTGTGTACGTTTCTTTCGATGATGGCGCGCACTGGCGGCCGCTACAACTGAATCTTCCGGCGGCCCCGGTAAACGACCTGGTGATAAAGAACACTGACCTGGTGGTGGCCACGCACGGACGCAGCTTCTGGGTGCTGGATGACATTGCGCCGCTGGAGCAATACGAAGATTCGATTCCGCAGCAGGAGGCTCACCTGTTCACGCCCACCTCAGCGAATCATACGGTCTTCCGGGGTTCGTTTTTTGCCCCCAGCGGCAATGTTGGAAAGAATCCGCCGGCAGGAGCCGTCATTGATTATTGGTTAAAAGCTTCCCTCAAGAAGTCAGACCAGGCGAAACCGCAGGCTTCTGGGGAGGGCGCACCGGCAAGAACTGAAACCAGTCCGTCGACTTCCTCTGAAGCCAAGAAGACTGATACCGACGAAGCCCCAAAGATCACTATGGAGATACTCAATTCCTCGGGAAAGGTTATCCGCAAATATCCTAAAAAGGAAGAGCCAGCCAGCGACGAGGAGGAAGACTTTTTCAGCCGCGACCGCAATGCGGGCGGCCTGCCCGCCGACGCGGGCCTGAACCGCTTCGTCTGGGACCTGCGCTACGAGGCAGCGACGAAGGTGCCACACGCGCCACTCTGGGGCGGCAACACGGACGGTCCAGAAGCGCTGCCGGGCGCCTATCAAGTACGGTTGACGGTGCTAAGCAAGAGTTACGCTGCGCCGCTGGAGATCAAAGCTGATCCGCGGTTGAAGATCGGTCAGGAGGATCTGGCCAAGCAATTCGATCTGCTTCTCAAGATCCGTGACAAGGTCACGGAAACGGACGATACCATCATCCAAATTCGCGATCTTCGCGAGCAGATCCATACGATTAACAAGCGCCTGAAGAGCGACCCTCGCGCCAAGGCCGTTGCCGATGCCGGCAAGACACTCGATACGGCGATGACGGAGGTGGAAGAAGCGCTTATCCAGACCAAGGCCAAGAGCGGTCAGGATGTGCTCAATTTCCCGGTTCGTTTGAACAACCACCTGGTTGCGTTGAGTGGTGTCGTGGGGAGCGCGGACTCGGCCCCCACGAGGCAGTCCTACGAGGTCTTCGACATGCTCAGCAAAGCGGTGGATGAACAACTGGCAAAATGGAAGGCGATTGTCTCGACCGAAGTAGCGGCCTACAACAACCTGGTGAAACAACAGGAGGTTCCCGCGCTCATGGTGACGCAGCCCGAGGCAGGAAAATAACCAAGCCATGGCTCCTCAATCTTTCGAATGGCCCGGCATGCCTACTCGTCCATAGCCGCGTGTAGTTCCTCGATGCTGGATACCGCGAGAAGATTCCGCAGGCTTCTAGCGGCGCTTGAGGGCCTCGAGTTCCTCGAGGGTACGCGGCCAGTCCGATCGCAAAAGGCGAGACAAACCGCGATCCGCAAGAACTTTTCCACCAGTTTGGCATCGAGCACAGTAGTTCGTTTCGCTGTCAGCGTAGCGAATCCGCTGAATCCTTTCTCCACACCTCGAGCAAGGCTCTCCATAGCGTCCGTGAACCGCCATTTCCTTGCGAAAGGCGGTCACCTTTTCGGGAAAGCCAGCCTGCGCTTCCGCGCGCAGCCGGTCGACCCATAGCCCGAGAGTATGGCGCGTCGCAGCGAACAGCCTTTCCCATTCGTGCGGCTCCAGCTTGTGCGTGAGTGCGATAGGCGACAGTTGTGCTGCGTGCAAGATTTCATCTGAATACGCGTTACCGATCCCACTGACCAGGCGCGGATCGGTAAGAGCCCTCTTGAGCGTACGGTTTTCGGCCCTGAGCGCGTCGCGAAACGAGCAAAGATCACTCTTGAAGAGTTCGATTCCTCCGGGGTCGACGGAATGCAAGCCATCCTCGCCAGTTAGCACACTCAACGATGCGCGGTGCTTTGCGCCTGCTTCGGTAAGCACGAGAGAGCCGTTGGGAAAATCGAACGCTGCTAGACTCCGGCGGCCCACCAGCATTGCCTTTGGGTGCCGCCAGTGCAACCGGCCAGCAATCATCAGGTGCAGCACCAGCCAGAGATCGCCTTGCACTCCAATGGCGATTCGCTTGCCGATTCGCCGCAGTTCGCGGACGACGCGACCCTCGACATTCGTTAGTGGGGGTTGCGCCGTTCGAAGCAGAAAAGGACTTGCCAGTCGCACTCGTTCGACCGGCTGCGCGACGATGCGCGGTTCGAGTGCAGTGATGTAGGCGGCGATATCCGGCAGTTCCGGCATGCCTATTAGCTTGCAGGCCGCGGCTGTGCTCGTGCAACCTGACTCTTTTGGTGGAGGGAGATTACCGGTTTCTGGTGGAACCGTGGCCGAATCGGAAATCGACGAACGCCCAGCCGAGTTCCGTATTGCCGACTGGTCAGCCAGACATTGGTCTTAAACGCAATGTTCCTGCTGCACTTGGAGCGCGCCCCAGAGCCCTTTATCTTATTCCGGGCATTCAAATTTCGACGAACGACACTAGCCTGGACAGCGCCTGGTCCCACTTCTCGGAAACGAAATCGAGGTATTCCTTAATTCCTTCCATCGGCTCGGGATCGAATTCGAATCGGCTCTCGCGACCCGCACGGACGCTGTGCACAATTCCTACACTCTCCAGCACTCGAAGATGCTTGGTGATCGCCTGCCGGGTCAGCTTCGAACCCTCCGCTAGTTGAGAGATCGAATGAGGCCGCCCGCCACAAAGTTTTGCAACCAGCGACAGCCGCGTCTCGTCGCCCAGCGCGGCAAATACGGGTGCACGAACCCGCCATTTGCTTGCCATGCTGCTACGACGTTGGTGCGACATGGTTCTCGATGTTCTTCATCTGCTCGGTCCAACCGCCATCATTACTGCGGAATACTTCGAGGCGCCGGACGCCGGGGATTTTGTCGAAGCCGGATTCCGTGAGCAGGAGCAGTGTGCCGCTCGAGGTCTTCTCCAGCCTGAATTCGACGAGGGTGGACGGCTCCTTCGAATAATCTGTTTTGGAATCTCCGGAATAATGGGGCCAGGTGAAGGAAAAGAGCCGTTCGGGCTCCATTTTTTGCACCACGGCCTCCCATTTGACGTGCTCGTAGCCGGGATAGGTAATCTGGCCGCGCGAAATCTGACCCGGTACGAACGGGCCATCCAGTTTCACGCGAAACCATTCGCCGAACTCACGGTGATCCGTCAGCGCACGCCAGACACGCGAAAGTGGGGCCTTGAGCTCAATGCGCTTCTCAATCCGATTATCCATCTTAAGCAACCTCCAGGTTGCAAATTAGCGCGGCGCGACAGGAAGCGCAACCTTTTTGTTGCTCTTTCTCATTGTGCTCCCCGATGCTTCTCGCAGCGGCCCAGCAAGGCGTGGGATCCTCAGCAGACTATATCTGGATGACGGGTGCCCGGAAGGCCGCAAAGAAGTGACTCACTTGGAAGCCGATCGCAGTGGTTGCGCTCTGCGCTGGGCCATCGATTGTCATCGATCCCTGGACCACCATCCGCTTATCGTCTAGACTGAGCGCTTGTAAACCTCCACCGTGACCCGTTAAATCACAAGACGAAATCTCGACTGCCGCCAGAGGTCACCACGTGAATAACTCGTTGTCCTTGGTTCTGTTTCAGTTGAATCTCGGTGATGTCCAACCAGAGGAATTTGTGGGCGCCCACGCCAACAATGTTTCTGAGGGTAGGTAGCCCTCCATCGTCCACCACGTCAAAGCTAACCGCTTCCTTGAAACGAATGGGAGTCCCGCCGATTTCTGTCTTGGTCTCTTGCCCATTGGTAATCTGCACCTGGGTGCCCGTCTTTGTGATCGTCTGAGCGGCGGTAAGAAGCGCAGCCAGTGGACCCTGGACGGCTACATTGGACTCCAGCAGCGCCTGGCTGACGAGAGCGCCGGAAGTGTTGATGTCATCTCCTAACGTGCGGAAGATCTGCATCCCTAAGCCTACGGAATCTGCGCCCGAAGACTGCGCTTCAGCAATAATACGCTTGATGTCCTCGACAGTTAGCGCGGTGTTTGCATTTGCTCCGACTGGCAGTCCTGCGCCGGTCGGCCCTGATGCGGATGGCGACATGAATTATCTCCTTTCGAAGCGATCAGCCTGGATTCGCAATTTGGCTGGCCCAGAATCGCTGAGTGCAGTTCTTAGAGTGCTCCTCATGGCTTTTTTTTTCGCGAGGCTTGATGGTCGATCGAACCACGCTAAACTTGTTGAGCGTGTCGAGCCAGAAGGGAGCGCTATAGCAATGACATAACCTACGCCGACAACGATCAATTGCGAACGACCTCGTACCACTCGGGCCAAGCTGGAATTGTTCGGCAGCGCGATGCCCATGACTGCCAAGGCAAAGTCTCGTGAAGGAGTGTAGGACGGCCAAGTCGCTTACTTCAAGCGCTGCCCGAAGCATATTGACACCCGGGCTTATGTCCGACGGCAGATAAATAAACAGGAAAATAAACAGGAACATGTCCGGTAGGCGGGCACGGGCAACCGCAGCCTTTTCCTTGACAGTCTAGGAGAGAAGGGCTTATATTCCTAGCTTATCTAGGAGAGATCGTTTCCGTGGGCAAACAACTGGATCTTCTGCAAGGCACACTCGACATGTTGATACTCAAGGCCGTTTCGCTCGGGCCGCTACACGGCTACGGGATTCTGCTACGCATCCAGCAGATTTCGAAAGATCGGCTGGAGATTCAACAGGGCTCCCTGTACCCGGCACTGTACCGCCTGGAACACCTGGGCTGGATTACCAGTGAATGGGGTGAGTCGGAAAACAAGCGCAAGGCCAAGTATTACCGACTCACGGCGGCCGGAAAGCGCCGCTTGCAGGCGGAAACCCAAAACTGGAACAGCATGGCGGACGTTATCGCAGGAATCCTGGGCACAAAACCGGAGGAAGTGTGATTTGTTGGAGCCGACTTCGTTCTTGGTTGCGGGCGACTCACCATCGTTCTCGTATGGAAAGCGAAATGGATGCGGAGCTCCGGTTTCATATCGAGGCGCTCGCCGCTGATTTGGTCCGCAGCGGCGTATCGCGGCAGGAAGCGTTGCGCCGCGCTCGCCTTGAGTTCGGCGCCATCGAGCGCGTCAAAGAGGAAGGCCGGGAGGCGCGCGGTATCAGCTTCGTTGATGAAATGATGCAGGATCTTCACTACGGACAGCGTGTCCTCTCGAAGAGTCCGGGCTTCGCAGTTGTCGCCGTACTCACGCTGGCTCTGGGCATCGGCGCCACCACGGCGATATTCAGCGTCGTCAATGCTGTCTTGATGCGGCCATTGGCCATGGAAGATCCCTCTCGTGTGGTGTACTTGCAAGAGCAGTGGCGGGATCTTTTCCCTGGCGTCTCAGTCGGCAACTTCGCCGATCTAAAAAGACAGAGTACCTCTTTCGCCAAACTATGCGCTTCGAACAATGCTAGTTTCAACCTCGAAGCCCGCGAACTCCCGGAGCGCGTGGACGGCGAAATCGCTACAGCGGATTATTTCGCGACCTTTGGGGTTCAGCCCATCGCCGGGCGGTTCTTCACAGTCGATGAGGACAAGCCCGGTCAGGCGCGTGTCGTCGTCATCAGTGAGCGGTTGTGGCGCACGCGGCTTCGTGCAGATCCCTCGGTCGTCGGCCAGCCAATACGCATCAACGGCATGCCCGCCACAGTGGTTGGCGTGATGCCCAAGAGCTTCGATCCATTGCTAGGCAACTCTGATCTGTGGATTCCGGCGGCGTACACCGCGGAACAGCTAGCCGATCACGATGACCATTATCTGAATGTGGTGGGTCGGCTTAAGGCGAATGTTTCGTTGGCGCAGGCCCAATCGGAGCTCAATGTGATCGCCCAACGCCTGCAGCAGCAGTACCCGCTTGACGATCAGGACCGCGGTTTTCGCCTGCAGCCGCTCGCTACCGCGCTCCTGGGCGACCAGCGGTTGGGCCTGCGTATGATGCTCGCCGCCGTCGGCTTCTTGTTGCTGATTGCTTGTGCGAATATTGCGAATCTGCAGCTGACTCGCTCTCGCTCGCGCCAAAAAGAGATTGCCATGCGAGCAGCGCTGGGAGCTTCGCCGCGCCGCATCGTGCGGCAGCTTCTCGCGGAAAATCTCGTGCTCGGGCTTGTCGGCGGTGTTGTTGGTGTTTTGCTCGCCTACTGGGCCTTATCCTGGATAATGGCCCACGGGCCCGCCGAAATGCCGCGGCTGGATCAGTCGCGTATCGATGCCAGCACGCTCGCCTTCGCTTGCGCGGTTGCTCTTTTCTCCAGCTTTTTCTTTGGGCTGGCTCCGGCCCTTCGCTCCGCTTCGACTCGTCTCAATGAAGTCTTCAAGATGGGCTCCAGCACGTCGGGGGGCACTCGCGATCGAGTCCGGAGTCTCCTGGTAGTCTTAGAAGTGTCCCTGGCTTTAATTCTGATGGTTGGTGCTGGGCTGCTGGTCCGCAGCGCGCTGCTGGTATCGCATGTCGATCCGGGCTTTGATACTTCCAACGTCGTTGTCGGACGCGTCGGTCTCCCCGATCCTGGCTATCACGATCCCGCCGTTGCGCGGCAAACGTTTGAACGGATGATCACGGTCGCCGCGGCCTTGCCTGGCGTGGAGTCCGCGGCGGTCGTTTCACGTGCTCCACTTGCTGGCGGCGGAAGCAGCAATGGCCTGCTTGCCGAAGACCAAGGACTTGACCTTTCGAATCTGGTGAATTCGCAATTGCAAATCATCTCGCCCAGCTACCTCTCCACCGCCCGCGTGCCATTGAAAGCCGGCCGCGACTTCACTCCACAAGACCGGCGCGACCGCACTCTGGTCGCCATCGTCAACGAAACTCTTGCTCGCACCATATGGCCCGGCGAAAACCCTATCGGCAAGCGATTCGCTTGCTGTGAGGCCGGACCGAAAGGCCGTATGGACCCGGTGTGGCACGAGGTCGTCGGAGTGGTGGCGGATGTGCGCGCATGGGGTCTCGACCACCAGGTCCAGCCGGAGTTTTACATCCCGATTGCGCAAATGCCGCCCAGTGCGTGGGATTGGATTGGACGCACCATGGACCTAGTGGTGCGGACTGGCGGGGGCGTGGTGCCAGTCCACGAGTTGCAAAGTGTAGTGGCCTCCGTCGCGCCCGCTGTGCCGATTTATCGGCTCTCCACCATGCAGCAGAAAATTTCCAGCACGCTCGAGCGGTCGCACTTCGATACGTTCCTGCTGGCCATTTTTGCCACCACTGCTCTACTACTTTCGTCAGTCGGAATTTACGGAGTCCTTTCCAACATTGTAACTCAGCGCACGCGCGACATCGGGATTCGCATGGCGCTTGGTGCATCGCAAGCGCAGATTGCTTGGGATGTGCTGGGCTTCGGAATGCGCCTTGCCAGCATCGGACTGGTTCTAGGCCTCGTCGGCGCGTTGGCGGCCACGCGCCTGCTCTCCTCTTTGCTGTACCGTGTGCGCCCCACCGACACAATCACCTTTACTGCCGTATCTGTGATCTTGCTGGTTGTCGCGTTGATGGCCAGCTATCTGCCCGCGCGCCGCGCCACCCGCGTCGATCCCATGGTGGCCTTGCGTTACGAGTGACGGCTCTTTCCCGCCACCAGCGAATCATGAAACCTGCGGGACTTCAGCCTTTCTGAATCGCTCACAAATCTGCTTCATCAACGATGGTCGCGAGTTCTCGATAGCGACACAGCGCGTTTGCCAGTTGCATCTGACGAGGGGTGCGGCATTCGGGCTCGAATAGACGCGGGCTCCCCACCACAATAACCGCCGACATTCCCCTCGAAGTTGCAACATTCAGTCGATTCAAACTGAAAAGAAATTCCATTCCCCGCGGCGCTTCTTCCGGCGACGACGTCGTCAGCGAATAAATCACCACGGGTGCCTCCTGTCCCTGAAATTTGTCCACCGTGCCGATCCGCATTTTCTGCAGCCGGGCCGATAAATCCGCTACCTGCGCGTTATACGGTGCCACAATCAAAATATCGGCTTCCTTTAGCCGCCGGCTATGGCCCGCGCCTCGGAACCATCGCACTTCCGGCTTTAGCAATCCCTCCACAATCCGCGCCACTATTTCCACTTCCTTTGCGCACGAGTTCCGATTGCCCTCGTGCTCCACCGGAACAAACCGCAATCCGGCCCCGTTCAGACACGGGTGTCCTTCCAGCACACGACTGTGCGTCAATACTTCGGACTGCAATCGTTCTTCGTAAAAAAGTTCCGCGGTGAACTCGCAGATTGTCGGATGTAGCCTCCACGTTCTTGGCAACAAGAATCCCGTGTCCGCCGAAATCGTCTTGTGGTCACCGAGCAGGTGCTCTAGCGCCGATTTTTCCGCCCCATCCGGATGGCTCCCTTTCAGTGGCCGCTCCAATTGCTGCGGATCGCCGATGAGCACAAGACTCTTCGCAGCCTGCGACACCGCGAGCACATCCGCCAGGCCCATCTGTCCCGCCTCATCGATGAACAGCACGTCCACTGCTTCGAAAGCTGCTTCCGGCGACCACAGCCACGACGTCCCGCCCAACACCTTTGCTCGGCCGGACTCAAGCGCCGCCCACGCCTCCTCGTTTTTCCTGGCGATGGCAATCTCTTCGGTAGGTTCTTCCACCTCCGACCGCTGTATGCACCGCACACCTTCCTGGCTTGCTTCCTTCGCCGCACCCACCACTTCTTCGAGCAACTTCCGAATCACTTTGTGGCTCAGCGCGGTAATGCCAATCCTCTTTCCTTCCTTCACCAACTCACAGATCATTCGCGCGCCTGTGAATGTCTTTCCCGCGCCCGGCGGCCCCTGTATCGCAAACACAGAGTCTTCAAGCGCCGATACGATCCGGCAAGCTGTGCTCTTGGGGTCCTCGCCGGCCAGCGGCTCCAGCGTTTCGCCTCTCGCCAGGCGCGGCCGCTTCCGCAGCAGCAAGTCTCGCCCCGCACGATATCTTCCGGCAGCCTCAATACCATTTGCCGCCACCCACTGGCCGACCCGGTAAAGCGCCTCGGTCTGCTCCTTCACCTTAAGCGGCCGCTCCCAGACGTACACCGCAGTTGGATGCAGTTCAGCAGTCTTTCTCGTTTTCTTAATATCGATTGTGTGTTTCACAGGGTCGATTGACGACACGCTACCGAACTTCTCGCCCTGGTAATACAGGTCTTGCTCGACGCGCGCTTCCGTCTCCTGCTTTGCGAATGCATAGCGATCTACGGGAATCTTTCGTTCAACCACCAACCTCTCCAACAACTTCAGCCCCGCCAACCCCGCTTTCTCTTCCAGCAAATCCAGATCGTCTAGCTCCGCCAGCCGATAACCCTCCCAGAACGTCGCCTTGTCCTCTCGCCGGTGCCAATCCTGCAGCTGTGCTAGCAGCCACTGTGCCTGCTGCTCGTTCGTACGCGCCTTCGCGTCCGCCGGTAT
>Ga0209234_1000173_pt1 | contig 18725 bp, 15 predicted proteins | sample GraSoi013_1_20cm_2_FD_185816 | JGI IMG/M metagenome (GOLD analysis project Ga0209234, IMG submission 185816) | Grasslands soil microbial communities from the Angelo Coastal Reserve, California, USA - Sample 08_20_2013_1_20cm (SPAdes) (version 2) | ecosystem: Environmental > Terrestrial > Soil >... | reverse complement strand
TTTCGCGGCCGATGAGGGGATTCAATTGTTCGCGCTCCACGTTTTTCCACGCCACGTGCTTCATTTCTTCTCTCCGTACAGCCTGGCGGCATTGTCGTGTAGGTACAGGCGCGCCAGCTCCAGGGCCTTTTCTTCGCTGCAGGCGCCTTCGGCGACAAGTTCTGCCAGGGCCGCGGCTACCGCCGTCCGGGCCGAGCGTGCCGCCAGCCAGAAGGTCTCTTCCGCGCCGACCGCATCGTTGAAGGGAAAGGCGTCTGAACCAAACATGATTTTCTCGGGGAACAGCGAAATCCACTGTTTGAGAATGCTCTTCAATTCCGAGGGATAAACGTAGTAGCCCACCAGCGAGGAATCGGTGTAGACGTTCTTGGCCGCCGTCAGCCAGATCATATCCAGGGTGTAGGGATAGCCGCCATGAATCAGTACGAAATTCACGTTGCGGTAGCGCGGGTCGCGCACCACATTTTCCAGATTCAGCGGATTGCCATTCTGCAGGCTGAAGTAGTCGCCGATGCCCACCGCACTGTGAAAATGCACCGGGAGTTTCAGCTTTCCCGCCTGGTCGATCAGCACGCGAAACACGTAATCCTGGAAAGTAATGTAGTCCTCGTCGGATGGCACGCCACCGGCGCGGAACTGGGCATAAATCGCTTCCGCTCTTTCACGCGGGGGATCGCGAAAGTACAGGGTGCGGAAATAAGCGGCCTCGAATTTCATGGCCACGCCACCCTTTTTCTGGTTGTCCGCGAGCGTTTGACGAACGAAGGCCTCGTAGCCGGCCAGATCGGCGGGCAGGCCGAGAACATTTTCCTGTTTCTCGTAACGCTCTAGCACTTTTTCCTGCAGCGGAAGGTACACCGCCAGATCGCCGTTCTTGGCGATCAGCCGGTGGTTGTCGAAGGGAAAAAGGAAGGAATCGACAAAGAACACCCAATGAAACCGCCGGGGATCGAGATACGGGGCCAGCGCCACGCGATTGGCCAGGCAAATCTCAATGTTCATTTTGTCCAGGATGCCATTCCAGTAAGCCGCGCCGCCCGCCGCTTCCGCGGCCTTCTTCTTATCGATCAGCCACTTCGCGTGTTCCGGCTGGAAATCAAGATAGGGGTAGCCAAAGAGCGCTTTTGCCGCGGCGACAAATTCGGGATTGCTGTCGCGGAGACGCAGCACCGTGCTTTCCTCGGGGGGCGAAGTCATGGCGTCCATGTCGGAGTCGTCCGGAAATGTTGCGTGCGAGTGGTTGTCGTAGATCGGGATCAGCTCGATGCGCTTCTGGAGGCGGGCGTAAACTTTCTGCACGTCGCCGTCGGGGAGCGGTCTCGCTTGCGCGTATGCGGCCACGGCCCCCGCGAGGGTCATGAGCGCTGCGGCGCCAAAGTAAATCCAATGCTTCATTTTTCCCCGTCGGCTCCCCGAAAACAATCACCAATCAGCGGGAAATCGCGGCGCGCCAGTGAAGCGAAACGCGCTGGATGCGTTCCAAAGCTTCCTCCAGCACTCTCCTGGCACTGGCCAGCGAGAAGCGCAGATAGTTCTTGCCGCCCGGACCAAATGCCGCCCCAGCGATTCCCGCTACGCCGGCTTCCTCGAGCAATACCCTCTGCACCTGGTCGGCAGAGAGCCCCGTATCTTCGATATTCACCCACGCGTAGAAGGCGCCGTCCGGCACCTGGCAGCGAAATCCGGGGATGTGATTGAGCCCGCTGACGAACTGGTCGCGTCGTTTGCGATACTCCACGACCATGGCCTCCACGGCGCTAGTCGAATCGCGCAGCGCTTCAATGGCCGCCACTTGGGTGAATTCCGCGGCGCACGTGAAGGTGTTCAGCACCAACAGGTCCATGGCATCGATTACCTCCACGGGCGCCACCGCGTACCCCAGTCGCCAGCCGGTCATGGCAAAACTTTTCGAGAATCCATCAATGATTACGGTGCGATCCGCCATGCCCGGGAGCGACCAAATGGAGTGGTATTCCCCGCTGAACAGAATACGCGCGTAGATCTCGTCGGAAAGGACCCACAGATCGTGCTTCCTGGCCAGCACAGCGAGCTTCTCCATAGCCGCATCGCTGAAAACCGTTCCCGTGGGATTATTCGGCGAATTGAAGATCAACATGGTGGTGCGCGGCGTGACCTTCTGCGCGATCTCATCCACGTCGGGCTGGAACTTGTTTTTCTCCTCCAGCCCAAAAGCAACCGGCGTCGCACCCAGCCCGCGGGTGAACGATGGATAAATCGGAAAGCTCGGATCGGGAAGAAGCACTTCGTCGCCGGGCTCGACCAGCGCCATCATGGCCAGCGAGAGCGCCATCTTGCAGCCCGGGGCCACCAAGACCTGCTCACCGGTCGCAGCTACGCCGCGCGTGCGCTTCAAATAATCGGCAATCGCTTCGACGAGAGCCGGTAGGCCGCGCGTGGAGCAGTAACGGTCGCGCCCCGCGGCTACGGCAGTGCGCAACGCCTCCACGACCGGCGCCGCGGGATGAAAATCCGGTTCGCCGAGTTCCAGATGAATGATGGAACGCCCTTGCCGCTCCAGGTCCTTGGCGCGTGAATACACCGCCAGCGCGCCTTCGCCATGCAACTGAGAAACCCGCGATGCGATCCGTGTCATGATAATTTCCGGACGGGAATCTTATCACTTCGCGGCGAAAAACGGCGGCGGAGGAACACCGGCCGTCGATGGTCTCGGACTAGAAGGAGTAACGCAGCGAGAACTGAATCAGCCGCGGGGTCCCCACGGTCGAGAAAATCTTTCCGAATGGCCCATCCGAAGTGGGATTCCCGGAACTGTCGTGGGTAATGGTTTCCACGTCGTTGATCGAAGGATTCGCGAAGTTGACGTGATTCCAGATGTTAAAGAAGTCGGTTGTGAACCGCAGGCTCTGTCGCTCGGTGATCTTGATATTCTTGATCAAAGAGAAGTCCCAGTTCTGCTGGAACGGGCCACGGTAGATGTTGCGGCCCAGGTTTCCGAAGGCGGTGGTGCAGGCAAAGGCCGGGTCGGCCAGGCAGCCGGCCGGGTCGGCTACCGGCGCGGTTGTAAAGTTAGTGAGCTGGAGATAACCGTTCAGCCGGGAATGAATGTCACCGGTCGTCGTTCCGCGACCGATTGATCCTCCCGAGGCAAGCTGCGCGCCGAGCGTCGCGGAGGCCAGCCCGGGTCCCAGATAGGCCGTGCCGGCGACCGAGTCGGTGACCGAGAACGGAGCGCCTGATTGGAAAATCGTGATGCCGCTTAGACTCCAGCCCCCCAGCAATCGTTCCTTTGCTCCGCTGGCGCCTTGGTAAAACGGCAAGTCGTAGCGATAGCTCACCGCGAAACGGTGAGTCCGGTCGAAGTCGGATAAGCCGCGGGAAAACTTCAGGTCGGTCTCATCATTGAACGCCGTGTTCAGCGCGGTATTGCCGCTGGAGGTCGCGTCGGTGGACTTCGACCATGTGTAGGCGGCCTGAAAATAGCCCGCCACCCAGCGCCGCGAGAGCGTGGTTTGCAGCGAGTGATAGTGTGAATACGCATCGTTGGCAAAAATCTGGAAGCCGCCGTAGCCATTGAGCCCCTCGAGATTCGCTCGCGCAACTCCATTGCCAGTGGTGCTTTCGGTGATTAGGAACGGCGTTCCGTCCTCCGCGGTGACCGTCAGCGGATGCGCTGCGGTGGCCAGCTTGGCCTGAATGCTGGTGCGCGTCTCCCGCAGGTGAACCGCGTGGGTTCCGACGTATCCGACCTCGAGAATCCAGTTTTTCCCTAGCGCCCGCTGGATCGTCAGGTTCCACTGTTGCGTGTCCGGAGCCTGGAAATCACGCGGCACCGTCAGCACAAACAGAAACTGCGATGGGACCAGCCCGGCACTGCCCGCAGCGCAGGCATAGTTCGGAAATTGCCGGGTGTCCCCACCCGGAAAATTCTGCAGCGCTCCCAGGCACGGCACGAAATTGGGATCGAGCACCCCCGCTTGTGGCAGAGCGTTCATGCCGGTGAGGAAAAAATTGGACAAGCTCCCCGGCGCGCCCCCTCCAAAGGCAATCGGCAGATACGGCGCTTGGAACGATAGCTGGCCCACCGTGCCGACGTCCTCGCGCACGAAGTAGATTCCGTAGCCCCCGCGAACTGTCGTCGAGTGGCGGCCCAACACATCCCAGGCAAACCCCAGGCGCGGGCCGAGACCAGTGGTGTAATTGTTGTGGTAGGTGGTGTTGTTGCCGGAGCCGCCGAGACCGGCCACCTTCAGCTGGTTCGCGCAGCCTCCGTAAACAAAGGGATACTTCCCGCTATTGGCGAGCTGCGGATCGAAATTGCCAATGTGGCAAAGATCGTCGTAGAACGCGCCCAGGAGTTCCGTGCGCAAGCCCACGTTCAGCGTCAAATCCGGCCGTACCTTCCAGTCATCCTGGGCGAAGAACCCGAAGTTGTTGTTGCGGTATTGATGATTGAAAACACCCCCGCCCCCAAAGCTGAAATCTGGCGCGCCAACAACGAGCTTCTGAAAATCTGTCGCTCCGCCCGGATTGTTTACGAAGAACAGTTGGCCATTGAAGGTCTGCGGAAATAGTTTGTCGAGAATGATGCGTGTGTAGTCCCCGCCGAACCGCAAGACGTGTCCTCCAAGCACCCAGCTGACGGTGTCTACCAAGTTGAAGGTATTCTGATTCTGGAACTGATCGGCAGGAGGCGTAGGCCCGATCTGAAAGCCGGAACTTCCCAGCGTGAACTTGTAAATGGATTTTGTGATGTTGTTGGTGGGCCGGTTGATGCCCACGTCCGCCACCGTCACGGGCGGCACATTGATCAGGCTGTCGTTGATGTGCACAAAACCGAACCGGAAATCATTGACCAGCCGGGGGGAAAACAGATGCGTCTCGTTCACGCTAAAAAAGCGGCCGTGCACGGGAATGTCGTAAGGAAAATTCAAATCCGTGGCGCTGATGCTGCTCGCTAGTGTTCCGCCAAGCGAGGCCTGCAGGCCGCCCGCCCCGAACGGCAGGAGCGATTCGGAATCCGAGAAAAAGAACCGCGCCGCAACCTTGTCCTGGGCGCCGCGGAACTCGCGGTCCCAATTGACCGTCGATTGATCGTCGGTATACTTCCCCGGCTTGCTGACCAGGAAGGGCGCGGTGGCATAAGAAGTCGTCTTAAGGGGATTCAAGTTCGGTGTGCCCACCGAGGGGATGAGAAACCCGCTCGCATCTCCGAACTGCTCGCTCTTGAATTGCAGCAGCTTCAGGATGACCGGATCGATGTCTGTGGGCGCGATAGGAAATGCCGAAGTGCTCAGCGCATTGGCGATCGACAGAGCATCGCGGGTAGTCGGCAGCGACGGGAATCCCGGATTGTTGATCTGCGTGCCCGGAGAGAGAGCGCTGCGCTGCCGTGTTCCCTGATAGTTCACGAAGAAGAGGCCGTACTTTTCCTGGCCCACTGGCCCACCCAGGCTGCCCCCGAAAATGTTCTGCTTTACCGGCGGACGTTTCTGGCCCGCGGCGTTCAAAAAGTAGTCGTTGGCGTTCAAAACGTCGTTGCGGAAAAACTCATATCCATCGCCGTGGAGCTCGCGCGTGCCGGATTTGAGGATGGCGTTGACGTTGCCTCCGCCGTTGCGCCCCTGGCTGGCGTCGTACAGCGATGTTTGCACCTTGAATTCCTGGATCACATCGGGATTGGGCAAAGGAACGTAGGTTGCCTGGGCCACGTTGTAGTCCGTGGCGCTGATTCCCTCGATCAGGTAATTGTTGTTGTCCTCGCGCTGTCCGTTCACGATGACCCGGACGTTGCCGCGTCCCAGCTGCGCTGAGGCATTCAGCTCGCTCTGCGCACCGCTTGAAAGCGTCAGCAACTGCTGATAGTTCTGCGTGGCCAGCGGCAATTCCCGCACCGTTTCCGTGCCGAGCGACTGGCCGGTCACGGCACTGGTCGTTTCCACGCTGGTAATCTGCGCGGAAATCTCCACCTTTTCGGTGACCGCACCGGGCTTGAGCGAAATGGTGACTTTGGTGGTCTCCGTGACGTGCACTTCAATGCCCGAGGCCTTGGCCTGCGCGAAGCCCGATTTATTTACCAACACGGCGTAGATTCCCGGGGGCAGCAGGGGAATCACAAACGATCCGTCCGCGTTTGTCGAAACCTTGCGCACCAGCGACTCCGTGCGGGTATCAAGAACCTGGACTTCGGCTTCGGCAACCGACCCGCCACTGGTATCCACAACTGCGCCACTGATGGCCCCGGTCGCGCCACCTTGTCCGTAAGCGCCTGTACTCGTTAGTGTTCCCGCCAGTACGAGGACCACGGTCAAAAGTCTATGAATGCTTCGCATCGTTTCCCCCAAACTATAGGACTGCGCTGCTCGACGGTCGTGAGCAAACCCCATTTAGCTCGCCAACACCCTGCGCTTAGATGAAGGACCACGGACCCCAGCGGTAACCCGTCATTTCCCGCTTTTGAAATTAGCGTTTCACTTTTAGGGTGTCAAGGAACTAGGTAGGTCAGCGGAGAGGCAATCCGGTTCATGAAGACGATCGGCGATATGTACATCGAAGACGACCGATGACGGGCGTGGTGTGCGTCGGAGTTGGTGTGGATGACCCTCACGATTAAGTGCGGAATTCTTTCCGCGCGCGCACCGCTTGCGGATGAGGCCTCGGACCTCAGAGATCTTGTGTGTGATGTTTATTTTGTCCAGAGCTTCGATGGCAGCTGTGGCCAGCTCGGGAACTCGACGGCGGACAAGCGGTTTGGCAAGGCCCGCATCCCCCGCCAGTTGCTCGAAATCCTTTGGCGTGACTTTATCCGATGAGTATTCGCGCCCGATGCGCATAGCCATGTCGGTGTTCAGTTCGGGGTAGTAGATCGTGCTGATCGCATCATACAGCGGCGCTAACCTGATTTCCTTGTCCGCGTACACGAGTGAAAAATCCTTGACCTCATTCAATGAAGTTACCGTACGGGAATATTCATGATGCTTAGCCTCCGAGAAGGCCAAAATGTTCCCTTACGGGAACAAACATGTTCCCCACCTCCGCGCATTCCCTGCCCGCCGGAGACCAAGCGCTGCCCCGGCAAAACGAGCGAGCGCCTGGTTGAAATTCCCGGGCAGGCCCGCGAGCATGATGCGCTTTTTAGATATCCGCAATGCGCAGACGGCGAAAGAGTCTTGAAGGGATTAAAGAACAAACACGCGGCGAGCGTCCTTTCGGACGTAGCGCTAGGAAGGCTTCTTACCACGTGGGCCGTAAAGCCTCGCGTTGTTCGGCCGATTCGTAATGGCATTTCAGCCCCGCATCACCGATTGTATCTTGCCAGCCAATCCGCGATCTCCTTGAATACGTCGCGGCGCTGCTCGGCCAGATTCGGGAAATGCGGTGAGCCGGGGTAGGTCACCATGCGCACCGTTTTTCCCCGTTCCTTCAGCAGCACAAAAAACTCCCGGCCCTGAAACGTAGGCACGCGGATGTCCGCCTCACCATGCAGAATCAATAGCGGGGTGGTCACCTTGTCCGCGTGCATCACCGCGGAGAATTGCAGCATGGGAGTCGGGTCTTTTTCCTGCAACCGCGCATCGTAGTCGGTCTGCCAGATATCGCTTGTGGGGATAAAGCTCAGCCAGTCCGTAATTCCCGCCCCTTCGATGGCCGCTTTGTACCGCTGCGTCTCGGTCACCGTCCACGAGGTCATAAACCCGCCCGCGCTCCATCCAAAAATCGCCAGCCGGTTGGGATCGGCCCAGCCCTGGGACACGGCGAAATCCGTCGCACTGTCCACGTCGCGATACGCCCGATCGCCGAAATGTTGGTAAATCGCGGACAGAAAATCCGCCCCGTAGCCGGTTGAGCCGCGGTACTCAGGTTCGAGCACCACGTAGCCCGTCGCCGCGATGAGGCGCACAACTACATCGAAATTGAGCCGGTCGTTATCTTCCGGTCCGCCGTGCGGTAACACCAGGAACGGACATTTTTTCCCTGCTGTGTATCCCGGCGGAAACGTTGCGATGCCCTCGAGTTTGATTCCCTCTTTCGACGTCCAATCGACCACCTGTACTTCTCCAAGGGCCACGCTTCCGAGCGTGTCGTCCCCTTCGTGCGTGATCGTCCTCAGCTGGGTTCCAGACGTCACGGCCACGTTGGTCGTATGTTCCGGATCCTCGACGGAAAACGCCAGTACGTCCGGCGAAGCGCTGAATGCCGGAAACACGGGCAGGCCCTCGAGAACCCCTCCCGGCCAGCGGTACATTGTTTCGAGCTTCCCTCGACGAAACGTGTCGGCTTCGGTGATCACTCCCTTGTGCATCTCCACCCACACCGTTCCGCGGGGATCGGCCGTCACGGTCGTCGCCGTTCCCTCGAGCTGCGGGGTGCGGTCCACCGGCGGGCCGCCCGTGACCGGCACGGTCCAAACATGTTCCGGCGTTAAGGTCGGCGTGGTCGTCGCCGCAAAAACGATTTCCTTTCCGTCATCCGACCACGCGATCCCGCTGGTCCCGTCAGGAATCTCCGCCAGCCGGCGCGAACCCTTTGCGCTGCAAACATTCACGAACGAGTGCAGCTCGTGGAAACCGATCTTCGGCGTTTGAGTCATCACCGCGATTTCGGCAGAATCCTTCGACCACGCGATATCCGTAATGACGTTCAAATCCGGACACCACCACGCACCGCCTATTCCATCTGCGCCTACGACATACAAACTCGTCTGGTCGTTCTCGACGACCGTGTGCACACCTTCAAGAGGATCCTTAGCGCGCGAGTCCGCCAGTAGTGCGAAGCGCCGACCATCGGGCGAAATCGTCGCGCCGCGTGCGCCGTTCGGCAGCGCCATAATGATCGTCGGCTTGGCCGCCGCCAGCGGCACGATCGCGAGTTGTCCGAGCTTCTCCACTTCGTAGGTGCCGTACAGCGCTCCGTCCCTCGTGAATCCTCGAGGCTCAAACCTTTCCGGCAGCTCGAGCTTGTGCGAATTTTCGCCGTTCCAGTCGATCAAACGCCACTCATGCTTGGTCGCCCCTTTCGTTCCGTCGGTGCTGACGTTGTACAGAATGGTCTTGCCGTCCGGTGAAACCGCGACCGCACGCGCGCTGTGCAGCGCCGAGTAATCATCAATTCCAAACGGATGTTTGTCCGCCGCGTTGCTCTTTCCCGTCCCGGCCAGGACTGCTCCCACAAATCCCAGCAGCACCACGGCACGCAACAATCTGCTCGGTGTCCTTCTCCTCGAGTCTGCTTCTCGCCGGTCGGCTGCGCGCGCTTGCATGTCTGGCCTCCCACTTTAGGAATGAAGAAACTAACACAACCGCAGCCATAAACGACGGGATGAACACCCGCAGTCTCCCCTTGACGCCAACATCCCCGGGCGAGACGATAGTTCAGGGCACCTTTGAGGTAACCTGCCCGCTCTTTGAACCGTCTAACGAAGTAGGCCGCATCCCCGTGAGGGGGGTGAATATGACTTCCCGCAAACTGATTCCTTCCATTTTGGTCCTGCTGTTTGGTCCTCTGTTCGTGGGCGCGTGTCCCGCAGTGGCGGACTCGAGCCATGCCCGCATCATTCGCCTGAGCCTGGTTCAGGGCGACGTCCGGTTCGCCCGGGAGACCCGCGGGGACCCTCTGGCGGACTCTAAAGCAGGCTGGGAAACCGCCGGGCTGAATCTGCCGATCCGCCAGGGCTATGTTCTTGCCACCGACAACGGCCGCGCGGAAGTGGAGTTCGAGAACGGCGCGATGGCTTTCCTAAAGGAAAACACGGTGTTGGAGTTCTATGACCTTTCCCTCAATGACGCTGCGCGCACCACGCGCCTCGTTCTGCGGCAGGGGAGCGCTTCCTTCTATGTGAATCCTGCGGGCGGCGACTATTTCAGCGTCACTGGGGGCGACTTTACCGTGGAAGCCGATGGCCAAAGCAGCTTCCGCCTTGACAATTATGACGACGGCAGCACTGTCGAAACCTATAAAGGGCGCGTTTCCGTTTTGCACCATAAGAACGCGACGCAGCTTGAAAAGGGCCAGTCCCTTACGGTAAAGGCCGGCGACGATTCTTCCCTGAAGGTCGGCCGCCTTGCTGATGAAGATGACTTCGATCGCTGGGTGTCCGGCCGCATCGACAGCGTCTCGGCCGCCACGACCGCGGCGATGCAATACACCGGTTCCCCTAGCTACGTTCCGGGATTCGCCGATCTGTATACCTATGGGGCCTTCTCAAACTGCGGGGGATACGGATACGGTTGGAGACCGTTTGGTGTGGGGCTCGGCTGGTCGCCATTCACGAGTGGGCAATGGATCATGGATCCTCAATTCGGCTGGACGTGGGCCAGCTCTCAGCCCTGGGGCTGGGCTCCCTATCACTATGGAGGATGGCTCTTCGATGCCTCTTGCGGCGGCTGGTTTTATTCCCCGCCGATTCTCTACGGATACGGATACCCCGGCGTGCCGAGAAAGCGCTTCCCGGGTGGCGTTCATCCGCCGCGTCCCATCTACCGTCCAGTGACGGGCGTGTTCGTTCGCCAGGGTGGCAAGAGCGGCATCGTGCCTATGCATCCGCTCGACCAAAAAGGGAAAACTCCTCTGAATTTGGAGCGTGGCGTTTTCTCTAGTGTGGGGACGAAAGGCGTGAGCGTCGAGATCCTGCCTGTCGAGCACGGACAAAAATGGGAAACGTTGAAGTCGCCGCCGCGCGACTCCCTGAGCAGCAGCTTGGCGGCCACAACGCCGCCAACGCGCGTTTTGAGAACCGTGGGCGAAGGCAAATCTGAAATTCGCGGCCTGTCGCTCGGCAAGGATTCTTCCATCACCTACGATCCCCGTGAACACCGCTTTGTGAATACGAATTCTTCCGCGGCTCCGTCTTCCGCGCCGAGTAACGAAATGCGGGTGGAAAATGGACGCACGGCCGCTGCCACGTCGACCGCAACCGTGGTCGCGCCCCCGCGCACACCGGCAACTCCTCCGGCGACGCGGAGCGCTTCCTCTCCTCCTGCACGGACGAGCGTCCCACCGCCGGCACCGCGTTCCTCGGGCGGCGAACGCGGAGGTTCCAGTGGCAGCAGAAACGGCAGTTGGAGCGGTTCGAGTGCAAGCGGATCAGGACGATCCTCGACGCCGTCCTCCCCTCCTCCTTCGGCGCCGTCTTCGCACCCGTCCTCCGGCCGGCCGCACTAATCGAATCGGAAACAATTCAGACGAACGGCTCCCCTGGGGGAGCCGTTCCCTTATCTTATACCCGGGCCTGAACGCCGGGGCTTGCGCTCACCATGGGGTCAGTAAAAGATCATGCCCGCGTAGCCCACCACCGCGTCCGGATCTCCAGAAACGTCGGCGGACGTAGCATACTTCACCAATTCCGGTTTCTTTGCACCCAGCCTATTGAGCGCCGTCAGCATGGCCACCGCAGGTCCCAGCCCGCACATAGAAATCGCTTCGTGGCGGCACGTTTCGTAGAGTCCGCGTGGTGCGAGCAGCAGCAACTGGTCGATGGCTTTGCGGTCCTTGATGCGCGTTGTAGCGTCATCCTCGTAATGATTCAAGTCCGAGGTGGTCAATAGCAGAACGTTCTCTTTGGCAGCCTCAAGCACCTGCCCGATGGCTTCCCCCACGCTCACCAGGGATTCGAATTGCACGGCTCCGAGAGCTATGGGAACAAATGTGAAGTCCGGCGCCAGCACCTGAAGAAACGGCAACTGCACTTCGAGCGAGTGCTCCGCGCTGTGCGCCACGCTGTCGTCGCGCAGCAGCGGGCAGGCTTTTTCGAGCGCTTCGGCCAGCGCCTCGTCGATCCGCGCGTCTCCGAGCGGCGTGCGCCAGGCGCCGCTCGAAAGTATGGCCGCCGGCTCACCCCGCGGATAATGCCGCACCCCGAGAATGATGATTTTCCTGGGCAGCGCGATCCGCCGAAGCACCGCGCCAGCCACGTGACCGGAATAGGCATACCCGGCGTGCGGCACCAGGCAGGCCCTTACCGGAATGGGTGGCTGGCTCCGATCGGCGATGCTGTAGCTGTGAATGAGCGCCTGGAGTTCCGCGGGTCCCGCGGGATAGAAGCGTCCGGCAACCGCAGGGAGGCGAAGCATGTTGCCGCTCCGCAAATCAAATGGGTTTCGAGGGTTTCCCTTTGACCGTGATGGCTTGGGACGTGTCGGGTTGGTAGAAAACGGTCACTTTGTCGCCGTACTGGTAACCGCCCTTGTCGATGATTTTCTGCATTCTCGACGACGCCGCTTGCGAAAGAGGGAACGTTCGGATGGCCATGTCGTTGCCCTTCGCGCGCACGGTAATCTGCGCGTTATTCGCATGCATCACAAAACCTTCAAACTTATCAAGACCGGTCGGCTTGGGCTTGGGCTTCACCACAGCGACGACGATCGGCGCCGCGGTATCAACGACAATTGGCACGATCACCGGGGCCTGCGCGGCCGCAGGGCAGGAAAAAAAGCCCGCCTCGGCAAGCATCAGCGGCAGTCCGATGGCGGACATCTTGACGATTCTGTTCATTCCGTATCGTCCGTGGCAATCCGCAAGGACTTTAGAAATCGCACGTCCTGGGGCGTCATGGCCAGCCGCGGGGCCGGCCTTCTGTCATGCTCTTCCAAAAACGATTCCTGATCCACCTGAATCCGCAGCGACTCCAGAAAGCGGCGGTCCTGCGTCGTCAGCTTGGCTGCCTCGGCCGCTGCCGCGTCGCGTTTTGCCAGCCCGATGGTAGCATCCAGTTTCAGCACGATATCGTACCCGTGAGCACGCACGCCGGCAATCGCACCCGTAATGCGATCGGAATCGGACACCGTGTCATTGATGGCGTGTCCCAGTTCACGGAGCAAGTTTTTCAGGTGATCATCGAGTTGCAAGGCTGGCTCTCCCGTACGTCTTCGGCCATTCTAGGCCCACCGATTGTTGGATACAAGAGAGCATCACTCCTTTGTCTCCAATACGTCCACAGTACCATCGTTCAGGTTCGCATGGGCCTAAAGTCGGAGCACCCTCCTTCGTCCTGTCCGCCGCGTTTTGCGCTAAGATGCTCTATTATGTCCACAGCCGCAAGGGCCGCCGCCGGGCCCCCGCAGCCGGGTGGTTTCCGGCGTCTCTGGCGCGTGCTCCGCCAGCTTTTTCACGAGGCCAGCGGCGCCGTCTTTGGCGTTCTGGCGCTGGGTTGGCTCAACGCCGCGCTGCGCGCCTGGACGCGCGACGTTGCTCGCTGGCTCATCGGCATCGCCGTGGCGGTTGCTCTGTTATTTCTGTTTTTCGCCGTAACGTCGTTTCAGAAGGCCCGCAGGTTGTAGCGCCGGTCTTCCCACTGGGCGGCACGGGGCTGGCCGAATCGCCCGGCTCGGCCCATCGAGCACACCATCATGTCTGACGCAAAAACCAAATCCGAACGGAAGGAACGATTCACCACTCTCTCCGGGCTCCCCATCGATCGTCTCTACACGGAAGAAAATCTTGCCGGCTGGAACCCCGATGAGGCCCTCGGATATCCCGGGGTATATCCCTTTACTCGCGGTATCTATCCCACCATGTACCGCGGCCGCTTCTGGACCATGCGCCAGTACGCCGGCTTCGGCACGGCCGTCGAATCCAACCAGCGCTATCGCTATCTGCTAAGCAAGGGCCAGGCTGGTCTTTCCGTCGCTTTCGACCTGCCCACGCAAATTGGCTTGGATTCTGACCATCCCCTGGCCCTCGGCGAAGTCGGCAAAGTTGGCGTGGCCATAGATTCGCTCGAAGACATGGAGACTCTGTTCGAGGGTATTCCGCTCGAAAAAGTCTCCACCTCCATGACCATCAACGCCACGGCCGCAATCCTGCTCTGCCTCTATGTAGCCGTCGCGAAACGGCAAGGCGCGAGCCTGCCAAGGCTTTCCGGCACCATCCAGAATGACGTTTTGAAGGAATACATCGCCCGCGGCACTTACATCTATCCGGTGCGGCCCGCGATGCGCATCGTCACGGACATTTTCGCGTGGTGCCGCGACCATCTTCCCAAGTGGAACACCATCTCCATCTCCGGCTATCACATCCGGGAAGCTGGTTCGACCGCCGTCCAGGAAGTCGCCTTCACTCTGGCCGATGGAATCGCCTACGTCCAGGCGGCGCTCGAGGCCGGCCTCGGCGTCGATGAATTTGCCCCGCAGCTTTCTTTTTTCTTCAATGCTCACAACGATCTTCTGGAAGAAATCGCCAAGTACCGCGCCGCGCGCCGTCTTTGGGCCGGCATCATGGCCGAACGCTTCGGTGCCAAAGATCCGCGTTCCATGATGCTCCGTTTCCACGCGCAAACCGCCGGTTCTTCGCTTACCGCGCAGCAGCCGGAAAACAACATCGTGCGCGTGGCCGTCCAAGCGCTCGCCGCGGTTCTCGGCGGCTGCCAATCCTTGCACACCAATTCTCTCGACGAAGCGCTCGCCCTTCCTACCGAAGATTCCGCGCTCATCGCGCTGCGCACCCAGCAAATCCTGGCTAACGAAACAGGCGTGGCCAACACCATCGACCCCGTCGCCGGCTCCTACGCCATCGAATCCCTCACCAACGAAATCGAATCGCAGGCCTCACACTACCTTACAAGAATCGACAAAATGGGCGGAATGTTGCACGCCATTGAAGCCGGTTACGTCCAGGGAGAAATCCAGAAAGCGGCCTACGAGTTCCAGCAAGCGGTCGAGAAAAAAGAGCAAATCGTCGTCGGCGTGAACGACTTCGTGGGCTCCACGGAAGGGACTGACGCCCGCATCATTCCCATTCTCCGTATCGACGCGCAAATCGAACGCTCCCAGATCGCCCGGCTGGGCGCCCTGCGCGCCAAGCGCGATACGGTCCGCGCCAAATCGGCCCTCGCCGAACTCCAGCGCCGCGCCGCAACCAACGAGAATCTTCTTCCTGCTATCCTCGCTGCCGTCGAAGCCTACGCCACGGTCGGCGAAATCTCCGACGCCCTCCGCCGCGTCTTCGGCGAATACCTGGAATCCGTAGTCATCTGAGGATGGAGGCAAACATGATCGAGCTCATCCTGCTGCTCGCAGTCCGGGGCGTCATTGGCGAGCAGCCTTATGCTTCAAAGGCTCTGCCTTGCTCATGAACACGCCTTCAGGTCACGAACTCCCGTGGCCCCGCTTGATCCGCACGCCCTCGGAGGCCGCCCGTTTTATCGATCATGCCGGGTTCTGCGTCCTGTTCCCGCTCAAAAACGTTCCGCTCGGGTCGCTTTACTACGCCGTGGCAAAGCGCCGAGACGTGCGCTGGGACAAATATGCGCAACTCATCTGGAAATGGAAAGACGAATTGCCAAAGAAGCGCCGCGCTCTTTACGCAAAATATTTCAAGAGCCGCGGCTCATTTCTCTCGCTCCAGCTTCTGCCGTATTTTCTAGCCATCGAGGGAACGGCAGTGGGGGCCGAAGCCTGCTACAAAATGGGGCGTATTTCTCACCATGCGCTGGAACTTTGGCAAGCGCTCGAAAAGCACGGGGCCCTGCCGACGCTCGAACTTCGGCAGGCCTCGAAACTCGAAACGCCAGCCGGCAACAAGCGCTTCAAGAAGGCCATGTTGGAATTGCAGGGTCTGCTGCTCGTCACCCACTCCGGCGCCGCACAGGAAACCGAAGCCTGGGCCTCCAACTGCTTTGATCTGGTGGCCCGCGCCTTTCCCCGACAGGTTCAGCAAGCCCAGAAAATATCCCCAGAAAATGCCCGCACGGCGATTGCCGCGAGATATCGCACCTTGTACCCCTCCACGCCGACCGTACAGATCGCCCGCCTCTTCGGGTGGACCAAAGCACAGGCTCTCAGCGCGCTTGCGCTATAGTATTCTTCCCTACGAGAGGCTATGAAGTTGATCCTTGCTTCCGCTTCGGAACGCCGCGCCCAGATTCTTCGCGACGCGGGCTTGGCGTTCACGCAACTCTCCTCCGCCATTGACGAAACGCCTTACCCGGGCGAAGCTCCTCACCAGCTCGTCGAGCGCCTGGCCGCTGCCAAGGCCGAACTGGTCGCCGCCCGCGTGGTCGGCCCGTCGATCGTCATCGCCGCCGACACCATCGTGACTCTGGAAGGGCACATTTTCACCAAGCCGCGCTCCACCGACGATGCCCGCCATATGCTCGAACGGCTTGGCGGCCGCACCCACGCGGTGGTCACCGGGGTCGCTCTCATCCGCCTTCCTGATGGGGTCCGGCGCGCGTTTGTGGAATCGACGCTCGTGCACTTCGCCGCGCTCCCGGCCGAAGAAATCACCCGCTATCTCGCGACCGGCGAACCCCATGACAAAGCAGGAGCTTATGGCATCCAGAGCCGCGCCGGCCGTTATATCCCGCGCATCGAAGGCTGCTATTTCAACGTCGTCGGCCTGCCTCTCGCGCACCTCCTGTCGTCCCTCACCGAGCTAGGCTGGTCGGAAGTCTAGAGGTAGCTATGAGCGTTATTCCGGAGGCTCATTCTCTTTGGGCTGGCCCTTTCTGACTCCTCCCGAGAGCGAGTCACTCACTCTTCGACGCGCATTACCTCGATGCGGTGTGGAAGACGACCAAGCTGCCCCTCCGCTCGGCGTGGCAAAAAAGAAGAGGCGTCCTGGTGAGAACCAGGGCGCCTCTTTTGCTTCAGGGGGGTGGAGGAAGCTTAGTTAGGTTTCGGCTGCGTCTTGAGGTTGTGTTTCTTGTTATAAATGTTCTTCGACGCCGCATTCTGTTCATGGTTGACTTGCTTCTTTTCCGAAGCCGTCAGCGTTCCGCCGTTGGCCTTGCGGTCCGCGGCCACCTGCCGGTTAATGCCCTTCTGCTGCTTCTCGGCCTTGGCCGCTTCGCCAGCCGTCATCTGCCCGCTCTTGATGCCCTGGGCGACGCGGTCCTGCTGATTTTCACGGCGTTGGTCCACTTTGTTGTTGGCATAGTGCTGGGTGCTAGCGTTGTGCTTGTCCTTGCCGATCTGCTTGGAAAGCTGATTTTGCTGCCCGTTGATCTGTTTTTTCTCTGCCGCCGTCAGCTTGCCACCATTGGCCGCGCGGTCCGCTTTGGTCTCGGCATTGAGCGCCGCTTCTTTGCTTTCGAGCTTCGAAGTTTCACCAGGCGTCAGTTGGCCGCTTTTCACCCCTTGGGCGATGCGATCCTGCTGATTTTCTTTGCGCCGCGCCACGGTGGGCTTGGGCTTCGCCTCCGGCGTGGGTGCGGCCGCTGGTGTTGCCGCCGTCGCGGGGCTTCCGCTCTGCGCTTCGTCGGGCTGCTGCGAATCGGCCGACGACAGGTCTTTGGCCAGCGCCACGGTTCCGGCCATCAGCACCAGAATGGGCAAGGCACTCCACTTCATGCAGGTAAATTTCATCGGCCCTCTCCTAAGCTTTCAGAATTTGCGAGTCCCGGCTCACCCTGTAATACCCGATGCTGCTCGGAAAGTTGGGCCGCCGCTACTGGTCTGCAGTACAGGTTTTGCGGATCGCCTCGCTGTTTTCCGCTACTCTTTGGACACATTTCCACCTTCTTTCATCCGCAGGCCCGGAGGCCTTTGGTCGCGTGTCTGGAGCTCAGTTTTTTACGACCTTACTGCGAATGCGGAGAGTTTGTTTCCGGGAGGATGAGGAGCGCTTCGATGAAATGCGAGCAGCGTTGAAATCCCGAGGGCGGCCACACGGGCCGCCCATCTTAAACCTCGAGCGAACTTCTCGGCTACTTCTTTTCTTCGGCAGGTTTTTCTGCGGGGGGAGGAGCACTCGTCTGTGCCGGAGGCGCCGGTGTTTGCGAAACGCCTGACATGCCGTCCTTGAAGCTGCGGATACCCTCGCCAAATCCCTTCATGATTTCCGGGATTCGCTTACCACCAAAGAAAATCAGTATGACCGCCAGAACCACAATCCAATGAAAAATACTAAATTCACCCATAAACCGCCTCCACGCGCCCGCCGCGGCGGGTAGCCCTGCGCGGCAAGTCTGGTCCGCTTCTTGCACCTACAGGATAACACGCTCGTCCCCCACCCGGCGCGTCACATGTTCACGATCCAGGTATTCCAGCAGGGGGATGGCATACTTCCGGGTGATCCCGGTGAGTTCCTTGAATGCCGGCACAGAAATCCGGTCGCCCCTGGCCTTCTTGTAAGCGGCCAGCTGCTCCCTCAGATGCGCCAGCGCTTGACGGTGGAACACCAGTTCGGCGGACACCCGCACCAGGTTCTTCTCTCGCAAGAGAATTTGCAAGAGTTTTTCCGCTCGCTGGGCTTCGACAGCAAGTTTTGCCAGCACCTCCGTCACCGCTGGAACCGCCAGACTCGCGGAGGCAAACGCTGCTTCGAGCTGTTCTTTGGCGCGCGCTTCTTCGGGTAGCAGGGCGATCTCCGATCCCGCCTTTTTTACCAATTCTCCCTGTGCGTCGAGCTTCTTCTCCGAGACCAGCTCTTCCAGCGCGGCGCGAAATGTTTCGTTCCGCACGCGCTTTCCCAGACTGGCGCGGAGGTCCTCACGCGCGATTCCCGGCAGCAAGGGATTTTCCTTCTGAAATTTTGCGACTTTTTCGACAATTTTCATGCGCACTTCTTCAAACAATTTTCCCGCCACCAGCACCAGCGGTTCGCTCGATACCCTTCTTACGCGTCCCGTACGGTGAAGTTCATCCACCGCCCGGTGGATTTCTTTTTCCGTCCAGCCCGTTCGCGCCACGATCTCTGCCAACCCCAGCCCCAACAGCGCGCGCGCGGTCATCGCCGCCAAGGTCTCCTCGCCGTTCTGCCGCTCGAGCGTTCGAAGAAACGCCGCGCGCCCCGAATCGCGCAGCATCGGT